>JGI26540J51217_10000633_pt1 | contig 36219 bp, 37 predicted proteins | sample ThiBio_1000_plan_2_FD_51217 | JGI IMG/M metagenome (IMG submission 51217)
ATAATAGTATTTTAGTTTCGTTAAACTGGGGTTTTAATTAATATCCACGCCATGATACTTTGGATTTTTGCGTCAGAGCGCAAGTTCCGGAGCGCTAGGCCTAGGAGGCACAGGCTCTGAGGTCATGCGACGCATTGCGGCCCCAATGGTTGGGGGTATGCTCAGTGCGACAGTACTTACCTTGATTGTCATTCCAGTAATCTATCTTCTTTGGCAACAAAGAAAATATAATGTGTAACCAAAAGTTATTTATATGTTTTTTGAATATAAGGGCCGGCGATCTCAGGGAGCGTTAAGACAAACAATCGTCGATTTCTGTCATAAGATTTATAAGGGATTGCCATGAATAAATCGATTTTTTTAATGATTATTTTCTTTATCATGAGTACCACTATTGGCTGTGTACCAAGATCCTTAAAACCCGGTGCTCAAAATATCACGATTCTCTATGATCACACTATTTCGGATTTAAAATCCTGCACATTTTTGGGCAAAATCTCTGGCAAGGATGTGCATGGTACGAAGATTCAATTTACCTGGGGATTAGAAAAAAACCTAGAAAAGGATGACATTAATTTTCTTAAAAATGAAGGAAAAAAATTAAATGCAAATGTTGTTGTGTTTGAAAAACATCAAAACTTGGTTAAGCGATATCAATTATGGAGTCCGAGCCGACATACAGACATCAGCAATCATACCATTGAAGGAAGCGCCTATCGATGTCCTTCGCAAATAATGTCCTCAATAAAACAGTTTGATATCCTAAAGGATTCTGTTTATGAAAAACCTATCGTAATCAAAGGTAATTGATAATACATGCATGACAGAAAATATCCTTTCAGGAATAGAAGCCAATTTTGAGTCAGAAAATATTAAATAGTATTATTTACAATCCCTTTTTGCTCTTTCCTATTTATTATTACATTTGGAAGCAACCTGGCAGAGTTCATAATGAAAATTAGTTCTGAAGAAACATGAATAAAAGCAGCCAATGGCGGATTAAGAAAGCCAAAAGCCGCTAATAAAATACCCACCGTATCTACCAAAAGTGTGCCTGCAAAATTCGCCATAATAATTTTGTAACATCTTCTTGCAATTCCAACTGTTTCAACAAATTTTGTTTCAACAAATTTGAATAAATCATTGCCTAATAATACAATGTCAGCGCTCTCTCGCGCCACATCCGTCCCAGTACCCATAGCAATACCCACATTTGCTTCAATTAATGCAGGCGCATCATTGATACCGTCACCAACCATCGCTATTTTTGCCTTTGCTAACATAAACTCTCGAATACGGATTGCTTTTTGCTCTGGAAGCAGTTCGGCTTCTACCTTGGCTACTCCAAGCTGCTTACCAATTTCCTGCGCAATCGTTAAGGTATCCCCGGTTAAAAGAATTGTGTTTAAACCCATTCTTTTTATTTCACTTATTGCTTCTCTGGCCTCTTTACGTATGATATCTGCAATTCGTATTACACCGAGTAATTGATTATTACGCGCGACAAACACCTCAGATAAATAGTTCGGGCCTGGCTTAACGTCACTGATATTGATCTGTTCCTCTTGAAACAGAGCCAAATTACCAACAATAATTTTTTCTTGATTTGCCCAACAAATAATCCCTTTTCCAGGTTTATAATCGAAGTGTTCCGGTTCAATAATATCCAGATCTTGCTCGCTTGCTTTTTGCAAAATAGCTCTGGCGATTGAGTGTTCTGATAATCGTTCAGCAATAGCCGCAGCCTCAAGTACAGCCTGCTCAGTAATGCCGGGCATAGGACAAACAGCAACAACAGAGGGTGCGCCATAAGTAAGGGTTCCTGTTTTATCAAAAACTACCGTATCCACTTTACTTAGCACTTCGATATATAAGCCACCTTTTATAATAACCCCCTTGCCCGCAGCTCTACCAATTGCTCCTAAAATAGCTAATGGAGTTCCCGCGGCTACGCCACATGCACCTGCTACAATAATCACAGATATAGTTGAGCGGATATCATGAGTAAGAAAATAGGTGAGAAGTGCGGCACCAATAGCAAAATAAACAAGATAGCCTGCAAGACGATCAGCTGTTTTCTGAATGGGAGCACGAGATTTTTCCGCCGCTTCAACTGCCTGAATAATTTTTCCAAAAGCCGTATCTTTACCAACTCGTTTTGTTTCCACATCAATGGCACCAGATTGATTGATAGATCCTGCGTAGACCTCAGATCCAGCAATTTTTTCTACTGGCATTGACTCACCTGTTATTGCAGATTGATCAACAAAAGTTAGTCCTCTAATAACAGTTCCATCTATTGGTATACGGGAACCCGGTTTAACAATAATAGTATCACCCGCTTTTATTTCCTCGATATTTTTTTTGCTCTCACCATTTTGGTGCCGAATGAATGCTTCTTTAGGCATGAAATCAAGAAGACTTTTTATAGCACGTCTGCCGCGCTCGATAGTAAGACCCTCTAGTACTTCAGCAATTAATACAAAAAGTATAATCACTAATGCTGTAAATACTTCCCCAATAGCTAAAGCGGCTAGCAATGCAATTGTCATGGATAATTCCATAGTCATTTTGCGTTCGCTTAAAGATGAAAATGCTTCCTTAAAAATAGGATACCCACCTATGAGTGCGGCAATAAAACCAATATATTTAAATGGTACAAATTGAGTCCCTAAAGGTGTCCAGCTCAATAGAAGAGAAATAAATACGAATCCTATGCGCAATCCCTCTACCAAAGTAAAAATATGGCTGTGATCATTATGTTCTTGATTCATTGACAGTTCCTCAATTTATTTAAACTTACTTTAAATAGGTCTTAACAACATCCAATAATTGCTGAGCTGCTTGTGCTTGGCTTGATGATGGACTTTTATCAGGATCAACCAGATGATTACGTATGTGACCTTCGATAACTTCGGCCATCAAACCATTCATTGCACCACGACATGCAGCGATTAACTGCAAAACACCGCCACAATCATTTTCTTCAGAATGCTCTAGCTTTTCTTTCAATGCATTCAGTTGGCCTTGAATACGGTTAATGCGATGAAGTAGCTTCTTTTTATCCCTTAATAAATGTGCCATAAATTAAATCTCTAAAAATGTATACTATACGTAGGTATAGTATACATCAAAATTCTCAAAAAGATCTTAATAATTGCACCAGGGCTAAATAAGCCAATGGATGTGATGAAATGAAAAGGGAATCAAAACCTGAAGCCCTACCCAACTCGATCTGTTTTATTGATACTTGAATAACAAGTGGACGGAGGTCTGATTGCTCTACTTAACCAGAACCCCCTGGTGCATGATCTATTACAATACAGCTTTATTATCAGCACTTCTAAAGCAGGCTCAACAAGGTGGTGAAGGGTCCTTATACAACGAAATGGAATTACCCCCTTATAAGGCAGTGGGTACTGCTTTAAGATTCAATAATATAGAAGTTGTTGCGGCACTTGTTTACTGTAGGCCAAACGTTAATAATACAGGTTCTAAAATTCCGCCAAATCCAATCATCTTTTACCAATCCTGAATGATGCCAACCGTGGTCTTTAATTAAGCAGGTTACAATCAATCCTATACCACTACCAACATATAATAATCCAACAAGTTCTTTGGCAAAAGGTATGCAACCACCAAAAACACAGCGGCACCCAGAGCCGCAAACGTTGGAGATATGATTCGTAAGTACATCAGCTAACCCTCGACCCTCTAACTCTAAATGACACCACTTTAATCTTTTGCTCAACACCTGGAATAGTACAAGACAAGGCTCATAATCAGAGTTGATTTAAAATAAAAAGCTCAAATTTCAATATTAATTGTCCACTTCTCTTACAATAACAGGGTAAGGCCAAATGTTACCGTATCTTGACTGGCTGCTTCCCCATTAATTATTTGTATGTTTTTAAAAGCGCCATAATCTTGCTCATGTTCGTATTCAACATTAATATTTAATCCAGGAGCCAGCCGATAATAAGGCCTGACAATATAGCGCATTTGATTGAGTCCATTACCGATATTGGCTTGAATGACTGTTTTCGAAGCCAGAATACTGCGTACCCCTGCCCTAATAAAAAAGTTATTGGTGATCTGGGTATCTCGCGATAACTCCAAATCCAGTTTAGCACTTCCATTGTAGTAATAGCCTCGAAGATTGGTATCGATAAAATAAGGCATTAACCCTTCAATACCAATACCTGGCTGCCAATAGGGTGTATTTGCTGGTTTATTGGTATAATTAGCACCTGCTTTAATCGCCCAAAACTGGCTGATTAAATGCCAATAAAAAATATCAATGTCAGCACTTTCAACCTTTCCCTTCAACAATTCCGCATCATTGACGAATAATTCAAGCTTATGATAATCAGGACCATATAAACCCTTGTAATTTAGGCGTTGTGCATTATGAAACGGATCAGCACCAGCATCGATAAATGAGGCGCGCCATAAACCTGCAGGATGGACCATCGGATACTTCACCAAGGAAGAATCGATAGGCATGGTTTCATCCACTCGTACAATGGGACGATTGTAATAAGGCGTTTGTTTTATAATATTTTGCGGCTTTCTTTTACCCTGTGTAATTTCTATTAATGTAGAATATTGAAACACACGCGACATCCCAGTCATCATATGATAAAGAAAATGACAGTGAAAAAACCATTGGCCACTGGCATCGGTGTCAACATCCGCGGTTATCGTAGCACCTGGTGGCACATCAATCGTATGCAATAAAGGATCGTAGGCATCATTCCCCTTGCGCAAAATAAACCAATGACCATGAATGTGCATGGGATGATGCATCATGGATGTGTTGGTAAATACAAACCGATAGCGTTTCCCAGGATCTAAACGTATGGGTTTCGCTTTATAAGCAGGAACTCCATTGATAAACCAAATAAATCGATCCATATACCCAAACAACTCCATATTGATTACATGCGCTACTGGAGTATTCGGATCATTTGTTTTCACTGCGGCAATCATGGGCTGATATTTTGTGCCCATTGAAGTTTTGTAAGAGGAGTTGGGTGGCTCCATCTTGTCTCCAATAATAGTTGGCTCCGTGGGCATCTTCATGCTGGAATCCATCTTCATGTTGGAATCCATCTTCATGTTGGAGTCCATCTTCATGTTGGAGTCCATTTTCATGTTGGAGTCCATTTTCATGTTGGAGTCCATTTTCATGTTGGAGTCCATTTTCATGTTGGAGTCCATTTTCATGTTGGAGTCCATTTTCATGTTGGGCATAGACGATGAATTATTTGCTCCCTTAACGTGTGATTTTTTCTTGTCCATTTCATGAGACATTGAACTCATGTTCATTTTAAGAGCATGTCTTCTCTCTTTTGTCTTAGTGGCTGATTTTGCTGTCTGAGGTAAAGTACCTTGATTCATATTCCCCATCATCATGGCCATCATATCTCGAGTAACTGGCAATGGCTCAGGAAATGGAGGTACTTTTGAATAATCTACAGAATGTTGCGAAGAGGTCACTAAGGCACCGTATGCAGCCCCTACTGTATCTAAGGATTCTGCATAAATGATGTAGGGTGTGTTTTTTTGAATTTTAACAAGCACATCATAGGTTTCACCTGATGCAATGGCAAAATCTTTAATCATATAGGGTCTCACATCATTCCCTTCGGCGTGCACCATCTGCATTTCAGACTCAGGAATTTTTACACGAAAAATGGTGCTTCCTCCAGCACCTATAAAGCGTAACCGTACCACATCCCCTTGCTTCACCAAAGCAGTCCAAGGTTTGAATTTGGGTTGACCATTGAGTAAAAATGCATCATAAGCAACATCACTAAAATCATAAATACTCATGCGCATTTGTTGCATCATTTTGTAGTCATTAAACAATCGCTTACGTTCCTCTGCGGAGCCTTTTTTATAATCATGCATAAATTTTAATAAAGAGGGCTGCAGCGGAAATCGCGGAGAATAATAATCCCCTTCTTTCTTTAGATTTTTTAAAATCTGCTCTGGTTTGGTATTACTCCAATCGGATAACACCACAACAAAATCTTTCGTGTATTTATATTTGGGTGCCTTAATCGGGTCGATGACGAAGGCACCATATAAGCCCTGTTGTTCTTGTAATTCAGAGTGTGCATGGTACCAATACGTTCCTGATTGCTTGAGTACAAACTGATAATGAAATACACCTCCTGATGGAATCGCTTTTTGACTCACATGCTCCACACCATCCATTTGCCAAGGAACTAAAACACCATGCCAATGAATTGTTGTGGGTTTATCCAAATGATTGTATACATTAATAGTGACCTTATCGCCTTCCTTAAAGTGTAGTGTTGGTGCTGGAATCTGATTATTTACCGCAATCGCAACTCGAGATTTTCCAGCAAAATGAACGGTCTTGTAGCCCACAACTAAATCAACAACACGCTGGGCAGAAAACACATTGGTCATCACCAAAAGACTGGTGAGAAATACACTTATTTTTTTCAGCACAATCCATTCTCCCTTCTTATTCTTCAATGATTGCGTTTTAAGATGTTTATTAAGAAAAAATCGACGCACTTTTCATGGGCTTTATTCATGATGATGTTCGGTTTCACCTTCGGTACTTGGTAGCGACAAGACACCCAATCCATGGCGATACACAAGCTCCCCACCACGCCAGGCTGTAGAGAGCAACAAACCCTGAACAAGAAACATTGCGACAAGGAACGTAAGAGTCATTGCTTTTTGCTTGTAATAGCGCCATAAAGACCAAATTGCAACAAGCCACATGGCAAAAGCAGTAGACAATGCCCAATTGCGATGGTTCATCATGGCCATGTGTGCTGGCTCATCATGCTTCACTGTATAATAAGCATAAAAACCGGCAATAACCGTCAAAATCGTCACTAAAGCCGCACACCATAAACACCAACGGCCAACAACTTCAAATTCTAACGTCATTTTATCCGAGACAAGAGGCGTGGATTTAGATAAATACGTAAGTAGGTAAAAACCAAATGATGTAGTAAATAATGCGACGGTAAAATGCACCAAAATCGGATGCCAATTGGGGAGTATTTCAAACATTATAAAATCCTTTTTATCATGGTCTAACTTATCATACTGAGAACAATTTCATTTTGCATTCATTATGGATAACCTAAGTGGTACCTTTGAGAATAAAAATTAGCATTTTAACTCCTACATAATTCATGCAGCACCGATAGGATTTCTTTGTCATTTACTTACACCGATAAGCCTTACCCTCTAAAGTATGTTTATCGACTAAATGTGTTTTAGGATTACCACTAAAAGTTGATTTATCTTTTGTAATAACTAACGTATCGCCTCCTAACTCGGCGGTATTATTTTTCAAAGTATTTAATTCGTCCTGATAAAGATGCTCATGGGATTGATAAGATTGACTAACGCCATTCACATCATAGGCAACCACTTTGCCCAAATCGGAGCAATGCTTCATATTGTTGCTCGGTGGAGCAACCCTGATATGCTGTGCTTCAGGCAATAAAGGTACATTTTTACTGCAACCAACGAATCCAAGAACTAGAAAAGGTACGACATAGCGGCTTATGGTGTTCATTTACTCTTTTCCCCTCTACATTTAAAATTGTTCTAATTGACTCTGGCCATTAGGGCACAATTTTCTTGGAAAAAATAGCTTTTTCCAAGAAAACCACTGCCTTTAACAGTAATAGTAAAACCAATCTTACTGAATGCATAATAGACTTAACCATACTGATTTAATTATTATTGGCAGCTTGAACGGGATCGGTGGAAAAAACCTACTTGCGTGTATTGACACATCAGATAATTTTTTACTCCATTTATTCTGTTGCTGCGGGATTCTTAGTCGTCCATTATAATTTTTTATTGAAAATTGATAAATGAGCTGTGCCTAAAAAATACAACCCGTTCTTAAATAATAAGGTCACCTAAAAACATGCGCTGCCTTCAAACTTTATATAAATTGATGTCTTCCTTTAAATGTTTGGCAATATCATCCAAATTATGAATAAATGCCATCATCTCTTTAATGCCGCTTGAAAAGGTTGAAGTGGTACGATTAATTTCATTCATACTTTCAACAATTTGTTCAATACCTACAGCTTCCTGCCGTATAGCCACCTCGATGTGTTGACTGGAAATAGATGCTTCATGAATCATTTGGCTGAGCGCTTGAATGACTTGGCCTGCTTTTTCGATAAGTTGTGTTCCTGAATCAAGAGTTTTTGTTCCTTCTTCCGTAACGGTAACGGCTTTTTCTGTAGTTCGTCGGATGTCCTCAAGAATTTTTTGTACTTGTACTGTCGATTGTTCTGATTGTTCGGCAAGATGTCTTACTTCATTAGCTACTGCAGCAAAACCTTTTCCTGCCTCACCTGCTTTTGATGCTTCAATTGAAGCATTCAATGCCAGCATTTTTGATTGTTGGGCCAAAGTATTGACCACCGATGTGATGTCGCCAATTTGTTGGGTGTGATTACTTAGATCAAGAATGGTTTGCGCAATAAGCTTCATTTTTTCTTCTGAATCTTTGAATCCTTGAATACTTTTCTGGACCGACTCTCTACCTCGTTTTCCTTGTTCATAGGTATTTTTAGCCACTTCTTTCAGCGCTTGTGCTTTGGTCATCGTTTCTTTTGAGCTTTTATCAATTTCTTCCAGCGAAGCACTGATTTCATTAATTGCAGTTGCTTGGGAGGTAATACTTTCTGCTTGTTGATTAGCAGACGTAATGACCGTCCCAACCATAGTTACGATATTATTACTTACTTTGGTGATTTTTTGGGTAATAGATGCCAAACCATTGGTCATCGAATTTAAATCGTTACCCAGCTCGTGTAAAATACCTTCTTTATCAACTTCAAGACGCTCTCGAAGATCTCCTGCAGCAACTTTACTGCTGTATTCTCTAAATTTTTTCGATGCATTAACGAGTTTTTCAAATAATTCTCGAGATTCTTCTTCTTTAGTACGAAGAATTTCTTCATTTTTTCTAATGGCTTCTTGCATGGCTTTGAGCGATAGAAGCAATTTACCTAATTTGCCTGCCGATTGAATTTGGATCACGACATCACGCTCTCCTGCAGCAATTCGTTCGGCTATATCAATCGCTTTATCTACTGGAATTGCTATAGCTCGTTGGGTTGTGTAAGGCACAACAAGGGTTAAAACAATGGCTAAAATGAGTAGCCAAAAGGCTGATTTTTTTAAGGAAATTAGGCTGTTATCTATTGTATTTACATTCTTTTCTATTTCACGTGCTAAGTCGCTGAATAATCCACCAGTTCTTTTGCCGGTCTCTTCATAATAAGGACCATCAATGATATTGATCATTGATTTTTCAAAAGCTCTTGTCTTATTTCTGCTGTTTTCTACATTATCTGGATTATTCGGGTCTCGAGAAGCATTGAGTACTGACGCTTGAGCTTGATAAAAAGGCAAATATAATTCTTGTAGCTTGCTCCACTCATGCCGTAGTTTTGGATCATCTAATTTGCGTATGACTCGATCCCACTGATCTCTAACATGAGTGATTTCATTCCAGATATGAGCAAAATAAACTTTATCCTTTGGATCTCCAGTCATTGCCCAATGTTCAAGAATGTCCTGAGCTTGATAAATTTGACTATCAAGGATTGGTGGTAAATTTTCACTATGAATTTTATGTGTGAGATCAATCACATCATTTACTTTAGGTAATAACAGCATAATTAATATCAATAAAGGCAAACTAAGAGCCATAAATCCAATCAGCAATCGGGCCCCTATACTGATTACAAAACCTTGTTTCTTGGTCGCAGTTTCCATGAACGACTCCTATTCCATCTTAATTCTTAAAGATTAGCAGTAATGATGGTTTAATCCGAAGCTCATCAAAGAGCAGTTCTTATTAGAAACCTAATGGCTTGAAAAACTACAAAGACCCTCTTTATCCAGAGTTTTCTTATGTTCCGTTTGTAAGGTCGTATGCCCAATATCAAATTGAGAGAATAAAATGCTCTGAACGCTCACTCTTATAGCTCCCTCTTCTACAAAGGGAGTAATGACAAGATGCGCTGTGAGGCTAATTTTGTCACTGGTAATCGCCCAAATATGCAGGTCATGTACATCCAAAACACCCTCAACAGCCATCATGTGGTTTTTAATTATCTCCAGATCCACTCCAGCTGGCACACCTTCAAGAAGAATATTCACTGTTTCTTTTAATAAAACCCAGGTGCGTGGCAATACCCACAAACCGATTAATACTGCCACAGCAGAATCGACCCAACTCCACTCTAAAAAGCGAATTATAAGTGCGGCAACAATAACCCCTAAAGAGCCCAACATATCACTCCACACCTCAAGATAAGCGCTTTTAAGGTTTAAGCTTTTATCTTTTTCTTGGGAAAGAAGGTACATAGACGCTATATTAACAACCAAACCAAGACTGGCAATGAGGAGCATTCCTAAGGAATAAATTTCAGGAGGTTGTTTGAGTCGCTGATAGGCCTCAAACAAAATATAAAGGGCCACTAAAAAAAGAAGGACCGCATTAAATGCAGCCGCTAAAATTTCAAATCGATTATAACCAAACGTGCGACGCGCATCGGCAGGACGTTTACTAATACGAATCGCAATTAGAGCAATAATAAGAGCGGTAACGTCCGTTAGCATATGTGCGGCATCAGAAATTAATGCAAGGCTTCCTGTGATAATGCCACCAGCGACCTCGGCAATTAAAAAGCTTCCCGTGAGCAAAAGAGCGAACCACAGTAACTGCTCTTTTGAGTATTTTTTTAAATCATGAGGTACATCCTTACTCATTATTGCTCCTCATCAGCACCAGCTAATTTAATTTAAATGAAACACCATGTAAGAAAATCGCGGCAAGGATAAGAAAAGTAATAAAAGCGGTGTAAAAATGGATGGTTTTCTTAGTTTTTCTGAACCACCAGATAAGACCAATCAATACAATAATTGCAATACCTAAAGAACTTAAAAACCATCCATTAGTAAACATTTATGTTTTCCTATTTAGTCGTTCTTAGGTTGGTGGTCATGACCACCATCGCCACCAAATCCTCCCTCATAGCTAACCTCAGGATGAGCTGGAGCAGGTGTTGTTTTAGGAGTGCAGGCAGTCAAGCCCAAACCCAATAAACCGATTAATACAATTATTTTAAATCCATTAGTATTCATTATTTCTCCTTAACAGCCAATCAAAATAACTTGAAACTACTTACATCGTAACATACTGAATAACAGAAGATAAATGCATCTTATCTTCTCCATTTTATGTTTGCACGCCACCTTTAAAAAAATTCATTTTTTAATATTTTTTAGAAAATAAAGCAACTGTACTGCATCCTTCTTGGATATGGGTTTTTTAAAATAAGTAGCGCTCTCATGAGACGGGTTTTCCTGATTATGGCTAGAAGTTAAAATGATTATGGGCGTATGGTTGTTTAATACCGAATTTTTTTGTATCTGGTCAATCAGCTCATAGCAATTTAAATTTTTATCCACTAAGATAAAATCATAAACTCTCATGAAAGCCAACTCTCTTGCCGATTCATCATCCCCTGCCATATCCACCAAATGCTTCAACTCTAATAAATGCATACGAATGAGAATACGAATTCCTAATGAGGATTCCACCACTAAAAAACGCAATGGATGAGCGCTATATTGTTCATTTTCAACCCAATCATTCATCATGCAACCTCTTTCGTGACAAACCCACCAAGACTCTCATTATCCCTTCATTTCCTGATACTCCGAATGCCCTTTATGGGAATTAAGTAAGCGCAGCCCATTCGCAACAACAATTAGACTCGCACCCATATCAGCAAATACCGCCATCCATAACGTTGCTAATCCTCCCAGGGCCAGAATGAAAAACACCCCTTTAATTGCAAGGGACAAAGTAATATTTTGGCGAAGAATACGCGCCGTTCTTCGGCTTAAATCAATGTATAAAGGAAGCATGGCTAAATTATCATTCATTAACGCAACATCTGCGGTTTCTAAAGCCGTATCGGTACCTTTGCCCATCGCAAAACTAATCGTAGCTTTTGCAAGTGCTGGTGCATCATTGATTCCATCACCCACCATTCCCACCGTTTTATACTGTTCCAAAAGCCGATTAATTGCTTGTAATTTTTCAGTAGGCAAAACATTCGCCTGCACTTCATCAATCCCCAGCACTTTGGCAATGGCTTTAGCCGTCAGGGCATTATCACCGGTTAACATCGCTGTTTTAAGTCCTTGTTGATGCAAGGTGTCAATTGCCCATTTACTCGTAGCACGAAGCGTATCGGCCACTGCAAAAACGGCTAAAACCACCGCTGAATTACTCAAAATGACTGTTGTTTTTCCTTCCTCTTCCAAACGCTTAAGTTCCTGCTCTACAGCAAGAGAGCACACCTTATTATCTTCTGCCAGTTGATGATTTCCAACGTAATACAATCCTTGACTAATAATTCCTTGCACCCCGCGGCCAGGAAGTGCTGAAAATTGCTCTACCTCAAGCAAAGACTCATTAGGTTGATTTTGCCGCCAGTATTCAACCAAAGCATGAGCCACTGGATGTTCCGAATGACTATCAAGACTTGCAGCAAGGACTAATAAGGACTCTTTCGATTGTTGTTTATCATAAACGATAAAATCAGTCACTACAGGTTTTCCCTCTGTTAAGGTGCCTGTTTTATCCAGAGCAATTAATTTAAGCTGGTGCCCCATTTCTAAATAGCTGCCTCCTTTGATAAGAAGACCATGTTGTGCCGATGAAGCCAATCCGCTGACTACCGTTACCGGTGTAGAGATGACCAAAGCACAAGGGCAAGCAATAACCAATAACGTTAAGGCTTTATATATCCAGTCATAAAAAGGATAACCAAACACCAACGGGGGAATAAGTGCAATAACCAGTGCAATCAAGACCATAATTGGGGTGTAGTATTTGGCAAACTCATCGACAAAACGTTGCGTTGGCGCCCGCTCACTTTGTGCCTGCTCAATGGCTTTACCAATTTTAGCAAGCAATGTATCACCCGAAGCCTTAGTGACTTTAACCTCAAAGGCACCGTGCTCATTTAAAGTCCCTGCAAACACGTCATCACCTACTTGCTTGCTCACTGGCATGGATTCCCCTGTAATCGGGGCTTGATTGACCGTACTTTGTCCCGATATCAACACCCCATCCAGTGGGATGCGCTCACCGGGTTTTACTTTAAATACCGCACCAACGGCTACCTCTTCTACAGGCAAAGTCTGCCATTGACCATTATCCATTTTAATCCGAGCCACCACTGGTGCAATTTGCATGAGACTGCGAATGGCAAGGCGGGCTTTATCTAAAGAATAACGTTCGATTCGCTCAGCAAGAGCAAATAAAACAGTGACCATCGCGGCTTCCGGCCAGGCCCCTATAATCATGGCCCCGGTGATTGCAATTAACATCAGGCTATTAATGTTCATGGCCTTAGTACGCAGCGCGATTAAACCCTTCTTAAAAGTAGAGGGACCACTTAAGGTAATGGCAAGCAGAGCGGGAAGAATGACCCAAATAAATTGCTCTTTAGTAATGAAATAAGCAGTTAACTCAGAGCAAAGCGCTAAAAAGCCTGCCAAAGCTAGCAATGGCCATGACGAATCAACTTGCTTCTTCTCTTCTTTTGCAGAGGAGGTGCTGCCTTGAACCCGAACACTCATGCCTAACGCTTCAATTTGTTTTTGCAACACATCAATAGCTGGAAGACGATGGTGCACGGTCACTTCCTCAGCAATGAAATTAAAATCCATCTGCGCCACTTCAGGAATCACTTTTAATTGGCGCCTGATTAATTGCTCTTCAGCCGGACAATCAAGGCCTGCAACAAAAAAAGTAGTTAAAGTTAGAGGCTTTGTCATAATGAGCTCCCACATTGGCCGCAAAAATTTGCCCCTGCAGTAATAGTGGCACCACAACTGCATTGAGTATTCTCAAGACCGCTGCCACATTGACTACAAAATCGTGCCCCAGGAGCTAGAGAGCTCTTGCAGCGCGGGCAACTCAATCCTCTTGATTCAGGATTGGTTGAGTAATTATTCTGTTGGCTTATTTGACCATGATGAGAGCGGCGATATCCGCCATGATGGCCGCCAAGACTTCCAAGCATTCGTTTTAGAAAACTCATGTTAATTCTCCATTTCTTCAGTAAAGTGCTTGAGCATGTCCTCTAAAATACAACGCACATGCGCATCATAAATAGTGTAATAAATATGTTTTCCCTCTCTATTTGCTAAAAGAAGACGTGCAGAACGTAATAGACTTAAATGATGGCTCGCCAATGGCACCGAAAGTTGCAGTTGTTCCGCCAGCTCTGAAACTGATTTTGGACCATCCAAACACGCGATAAGAAGCTTTAAACGATTGGGCTCACCCATCAAATGCAAGATATCGCTTAAAGTGATGATTTGGTCTTGAGTTAGCATAGTTAATTAAACAGTTAAATAAGTATTTAACTATTAGTGTAGCTCATTCACAGAAGTTGTCAAAACACTATCCGTGTCCTTTGCTCAAAAGAGCTATAATTAAATGAATTTATTTTTATACAAGGAAGAAGAATGACGCCCCTTCTTTCAAATCACAGTCTTCTTATCATCTTAGGATTTGTTTTTTTATGGGGCTAATTTTGATTATCCTGGCAAAAGGAAGCTCCGGCCATAAAATGAAATTTATAACACACTTGGGATTTTATCTTTCTCTTGCTGCCGCACTTATCTTTGCTATAGTGTTCTTTATGGATGTCTTTCCACTTACTTTAAAATGACAATTACTCATATTGTTACAGTTCCATCAAAGAAATCACTCATCTTTGCCTGATTTTTTAATTAGTGATTTCTTGTGCCGCTCATGAAACAGGTAATACAAACCGGGTAAGACTAAGAGTGTTAGAAAAGTGGATGAGATAATGCCACCTATGACCACGGTCGCCAAGGGACGTTGTACTTCAGAGCCCGTGCCCGTAGCCAAAGCCATCGGTACAAACCCCAAAGAGGCCACTAAAGCAGTCATGAGTACCGGACGAAGCCTCGCCAGAGAGCCTTGTAGCACCGCATCTTTTAAGTACATTTTTTTCTGTTCATGCAGTTTATTAATAAAGGTAATCATGACCAGGCCATTAAGAACTGCCACCCCTGACAACGCAATAAACCCAACACCTGCTGAAATGGACAAGGGAATCCCTCGAAGCCACAGTGCAAATACCCCACCAGTTAACGCCAAAGGAATGCCACTAAACACTAAGAGCGCATCTCGTACTCGACCAAAACTCATAAACAACAATAAGAAAATGCCCAATAGTGTGATAGGAACAACGATTTGTAGCCGTTGAGAGGCTGATTGCAACTGCTCAAACTGACCACCCCAGGTTACCCAGTAGCCACTGGGAATTTTGACACTCTGGTCAATCCGTTGCTTGGCTTCATTCACAAATGAGCTTAAATCCCGATTGCGAACGTTAGCACTGACCACCACACGCCGTTTACCACTTTCCCGACTGATTTGATTGGGGCTTTCACTGCGCACCATTTTGGCTACTTCACTCAACGGAATAAAATGTCGTTCGCCATCTTTAGCCTGTGGCAACGGAATAAATACTTGGCGTAGTACATTAGGGTTTGTACGTAACTCTTCAGGCAAGCGCACCACTAAATCAAAACGCTTGTCTCCCTCAAAGAGCTCGCCACCTTTTTTGCCGCCTGTGGCAATGACAATGGCATCTTGAACCGTGCCAATTTGTAAGCCGTAGCGTGCCAAAGCATCGCGATTGATTTCAACGGTTAGTAGCGGTAAACCACTGACTTGCTCTACTTTTACATCAGCAGCACCAGGCACTTTTTTTAATTGAGCACTGATGGCTTCAGCTACTTCGAGCAATGTATTCATGTCATCACCAAATACTTTCACCGCGACATCACTACGCACCCCTGAAATTAATTCATTAAAGCGCATCTGAATGGGCTGAGTAAATTCATAGTTATTCCCTGGAATTTGCTTTACTGCCGCCTCGATTTCTTGTACTAGTTGCTGTTTGCTTTTTTTAGGATTCGGCCAATCCTTCCGAGGCTTTAACATAATAAACGTGTCAGCGACATTGGGCGGCATAGGATCAGTGGCCACCTCCGCAGTCCCCAGTTTTGCAAAAACTCGTTTGACTTCGGGAAACTGGCTTACTCGCTCTTCCACTAAGTGCTGCATGGTAATGGCTTGTGTTAAACTGGTGCCAGGAATTCGCATCGCGTGCATGGCAATGTCGCCTTCATCAAGACTTGGAATAAATTCCCCGCCCAAACGAAATGCGAGCAAGAGACTAATCCCTACCAAAGCAACTGCACCTCCTATCACCAACCTTCTGGCATGAAAACAGCGGCGCAAGGCTTTTGCATAAACAAGTGAGAGGTAGTGTACCAACCAATTTTCTTTTTCTTGTACACGTCCACCTAAAAAAATGGCAACGGCAGCTGGAACAAAAGTCAGAGCAAAGAGCATGGAAGCAAGCAGCGCGGTAATAACCGTTTGCGCCATCGGCAAAAACATTTTCCCCTCAACCCCTGTGAGCGTTAAAATCGGTAAATAAACCACCGTGATAATAAAGACACCAAAGATACTAGGCCGAATCACCTCCGTTGTGGCATAAGCTATGACTTTCAAGCGCTCTTCTAAATTTAAAACACGATGCAAAGCATGCTGTTGTTCACCCAAATGCTTAATGCAGTTTTCAACAATAATGACCGCACCATCGACAATCAAACCAAAATCAAGAGCGCCTAAGCTCATCAAATTGGCACTGATTTTATTAGATACCATCCCTGTAATGGTAAGCAACATGGATAAAGGAATCACCATCGCGGTAATCAGTGCTGCGCGAATGTTACCTAAAAACAAGAACAAAATAACACAAACAAGCAATGCCCCTTCAATCAGGTTTTTCTTCACCGTATTAATGGTAGCGTTCACAAGCAAGGTTCGGTTATAGACCGTGACTGCTTCAATACCATCTGGCAATGATTTATTAATAACTTTCATTTGGGCCGCGACTCGTTCAGACACCGTGCGGCTGTTCTCGCCCATAAGCATAAATACTGTGCCTAAAACGACTTCTTTACTGTTCTCTGTTGCTGCTCCTGTTCGTAGCTCCTTGCCTAAAGCCACTTCTGCAATATCACGAATTCGGATAGGTGTTCCTTCAAAGCTTGCAATAACAATGTTCTCAATATCGGTGATGTTTTGCACCTGCCCTGGTACGCGAATTAAGTTCTGCTCGCCATTGGTTTCAATATATCCCGCACCCACATTGGCATTATTGCGTTCTAATGCCTCAACCACGTTGTTTAAGCTTAACCCATACCGAACCAGTTTCATGGGATCTGGAGTGATGTGAAATTGTTTTTCATAACCCCCAATGGTGTTTACTTCAGCCACTCCCTCCACATTACGCAGTTGTGGCTTGATAATCCAATCTTGAACGGTACGCAGTTCCGTTGGATTGTAACGCTGACTTACTGGTACATTTGCCTTGTTAGTGACCGTGTACATAAAAATCTCACCAAGCCCTGTAGAGATTGGGCCTAAGGTGGTTTCTACTCCTGGAGGAAGCTTGTCTTTTACTTCCTGCAAGCGCTCATTAATTAATTGACGCGCAAAATAAATGTTCGTTCCATCTTTAAAGACCACCGTGACTTGCGACAGTCCATAACGTGATAAAGAACGAGTGTAATCCAGATTAGGCAACCCGCTCATAGCCAGTTCAATAGGAAAAGTAATTCGTTGCTCCACCTCAAAGGGTGAATAGCCAGAGGCTTGAGTATTGATTTGCACTTGCACGTTGGTGATGTCAGGTACCGCATCAATAGGCAAACGTTGAAAATTATACACACCATAAAGAGCAATGATTGTCGTAAATAATAAGACAAACCATCGATGCTTTAGGGAAAAACGAATTATTTTTTCAAGCATTACCAATCCTTAGTGCTCGTGGCTCGCGCCATCCTTACCTAATTCTGCTTTCATAAAAAAGCTGTTATTACTGACATAGCGCTGGCCTGCATCAAGCCCCGAAACTACTTCGACCCACTCATCATCCCTTTGGCCTAAAATAACAGGCGTTGCCTCAAAATAATCTCCTTGCTGGATAAAAATTACCTCTTTCTCATCCATGCGCTGAATAGCCGACAAAAGTATGGCAACTGGAACCGTTTTTTCTTTAATGGTAATTGCGGCATTAATGTACATCCCAGGCAACCAAACACGAGGCTCATTAGAAAGAACTGCTCGTGCGAGCGTTGTTTGACTGTCTTCAATGCCTAAGGGCGCAATGTAAAAAATGGTGCTGATGGATTTTGGTGTTCCTTCATCTCCAGTTACCACCACACTCATGCCTTGTTTTACTAAAGGCACCTCTTTACGATACAAGGTAAAATCGGCCCACACAGTAGCCAAATTAGCCACTTCATAAATAGGTTTGGTGTTTTGCGCAAGCTCCCCATTGGTTGCGTATTTTTGCACGATGGTTCCGCTCATGGGGGCATTAATTGTATAATTTTGTAAACTTTCGTTACTCTCAATCGTAACTAATACGTCCCCTTTGGTGACTTCATCGCCTAAATTTTTAGTCATTGATTTAATAATGCCTGAATAGCGTGCATAGATGGGGGCTAAGGTATCTCGATTGGGAGCAATTTTGCCTACGACTTTAAGTTGTGTTTTAATTGTTTGGCTTTGTGCCTTAGCCGTTTGAATGTCTGCCGCTTTCAGAATGGCTGGCGCCATTTTAATGCGGCCTTCATAAGTCGCATAATGCCAGGCATAACGTTTATCCTGGAATTCTAATTGAATGCTCACATCAAAAGAATAAGGCTCTTCAATCGCCTCAACGCTTTGTAAAAAATTCTCGACAGGAGTGAACGCAATTGCTTCTTTTTTATCACCAAATCGCTTTAACTGAACGGTCAATTGCGCTTTCCCAGGCGCGATAGGCTCACCATTCTTATACAAATAAGCGCGAAAATGCGGTGGCATACCTCGTTCAAAAATTAAAAACTCAAGGGCTATATCTCCATCCTTAAACAAACGCCCACCTTGCGGACCCTTTTCCATGGTTTCTTGATGATTTTTTTCTTCATCGCCATGGGATTCTTCATTTGCTGCCCATAACGAAAAGGAACTTAACCCCAATAACAGAATTATAAAGGGCATGCAGGATAGGAATGGCTTTAAAACTCTCATTTACTCTCCTTAGAAGGCGCTAATCCTAAAAGCCCGGTCAGTTGAATTAAGGCTTTATGATAATCAGCATGAGCTTGTTGGTAATGACGCTCTTCTTCATACAACGAATTAAGGGCTGTAGATAATTCAATGTACGTATAACGTCCCATTTGGTAGCCGTCTTGTGCCAATTTGATTGATTTACGGGCCAAAGGTAATAATGAATTCGTCACCAAGCTTGCCTCATAATGACTTTGTTCGGCTTGTAGAAAAGCCCCATAGACATTTTGACGCACATCAAGGCGTGTACCTTGAAGCTCATGAGCCGTTTGGGTGTATTGTGCCTCAGCGGTTATGATTTTGCCTTGATTTCTATTGTAAACAGGCACTTCTGCAAAAGCAGAAGCCACTGCGGCATTACTGCCATCATCAGAGAAATGACGACCGCCTAATTGAATGTTTAAATCCGGCCACACAGATTTTTTAACTGCAGTAATAGTTGCACGCTTGGCGTGTAATTGCTGTTGAAGCTGCACTAACTGAGGGCTTTGCGGTAATTTTCTAAGTAACACAGCCCAGTTCAATGTCACTCCAGGAAGACCTTTATCCACCAATTGTCTATCAACTCGTAACCCATCACCTAATAGACGCGCCAATTTCGCACGCTGAAATAAAGCATCCCGTGCGGCTTTATTTTCTTGAATACGCGCTTCGCCTAAGCGCACCTGGGCCAAACGTAAGTCTAATTCCGCTCCTGCGCCTGCCTTAACTCGACGCTCGATTGCGCTTACGATGTCTTGATTGAGGCGAATAAGTTTTTGGGTTACTTGATGCCATTGACCTGCATAAAGTGCATCCACATAGGCCACACCAACTGCCACATAAAGTATCGCTTTTTGCACTTGAATTTGGGCAAGAGAAGCTAAGTAGTCTGCATAGGTTGCTTTTTTCAGATACTGTAACCGATTCCCCAAAGGGATGGGCTGGGTCACTGATGCCGTAGTTTCTGCCGCTTCATAACTCGAATAACTTCCCGAGCCGCCAAAGTTTTCTGCGGTTAAAGTCACTTGAGGATTGGGATAAAGCCCACTTTGGATAAAAAAACCGCGCATGGCTTGTGCTTTATCTATTTCGGCTTGTAATTCGGGATTATTGCGATAAGCAATGCCCAGGGCTTGTTTGAATGTCAAAGGGGTGGCCGCGAGCGCCTCACTCGCTACAAGGCTCATTGCACTCCATATAACATAATAAAATAAATTACGCATTCCCTACCCTATCAAATCCTTTTCAAACCTTATCGTTCAGTGTACCTTGATTTTGGGCCTCGATACACCCTATTGCTAAAAAAACCAGAAAATCATAGCATTAAGTCACTGAAATGATTACCAAACTGGTATACACTGATCTTTATAATCCATTAACTTGTTTATCCTATGTACCTACGATTATTATTTGTTTTTTTAATAATCTTGACTGCCGAACTGAAGGCTCAGTCATTAACTATTGGAATAGTGGCGTATGACCCGCCGTTTTCAATGAATGCCGACAAAAATCATTTCTTTGGGTTTGACATTGAGCTCATAACGGAGCTCTGCAAGCAAATTAAAGCTCAGTGTCAATTGAAATCCATGCTGTTTGACGAGCTGTTTACAGAATTAAAAGCGAGTAAAATTGACTTGGGCATAGCGGCAATTACCATCACCAACGAACGGCAGAAAACCTTTCTCTTTAGTCTTCCCTATCTGGCCAGTGCAGCACGTTTTATGACCATAAAAAACGACTCAATTACATCTCTTGAACAACTCAACAATAGATCAATAGGCATTATCAGAGGCTCTCTCTTCAAACAACTCATTACTCAGAAATTTAAAACCAATAGGGTTAGAGAATATCCTTCAACCAATCAACTCATCACTGCCTTAAATCAACAGGAAGTGGATGCCCTGCTGATGGATGATTTTTCGGCTGATTATTGGATAGCTAATAATAACACCTTGTTTAAAGGATTAGGCAAACCCTTCCCCGTCGGCATCGGTTATGGAATCATGGCCAAAATGGATTCTAAGATGCTAATGAACCAAATCAATCAAGCCTTAAAACATATTGAAAAAAATGGATTCTATTTGTCTTTATATCAAAAATATTTTCACACCATACCCATGCATTAATATATATCACTAACGGTTATCTTAATGTCACTGTTTTAATTTAATTTGGCTTAATAGTGTCCGTGACCATGACCATGCGGGTGATACCCACTAAATACTCGCTTAGGCTGTTGATTGTTTTTTGAATCTTCTTTATTAATAGAAGAAGCGCAGGAAGCCAACAAAAACATTAAAGAAATGAGCATCAATACATATGAGGTTACTAAACTAGATTTTTTCATCATTCGCATCCTTAGAATAACTCACTTGCTGTTATTTTTTAATATCATTATTATGGATGAAATAAAAGTAAATTGTACTCCTTTCGTTTTATATTCATTCAATATAAAACACGGAGTTAAATTGATGAAATTTTATTCCCGTCAACACCGCACAGGAGGCCAATATGAAAAAAGAGGTTTTTATTTCAATCTGTGGCGGCCTTATTTTTTCTTTAGCCACACAAACAATTCTGGCCGATGAAATTCCCAGACACACCTTACCTATGTCTGAAATTTTGAAAATTCTGCAGACTCGGGGTTATAGCGCGATAAGAGAGGTTGAATTTGATGATGGTTTATATGAGGTGGAAGCCTTGATGAGAAAGGGATTCAGCTTATTCTTCGAATGAACCCCAATACAGGGGACTTTATCAACACCAATTTAAAAACCACGAAATACCCCATCTCAATGCTTGAAGCGGCCCAGAGAATTGAAGACGCGGACTATCATACTATTTTCAAAATTGAAGCGCACGGCAGTCAGTATGAGGCAAAGGCCCTTGGTAAAGAGGATAAAAAAATTAAATTACGCATCGATGCTAATTCTGGCAAAATATATATCCTTGAATAAGAGAATTAGGGTTATTTATTCTGCAACCTTTAAAATTTTTCAATAAATACAGCAAACAACCTATTTAAGTTAAGCTTAAAGAAATTTAAGGCTTGACATCCCCTGTCCTTATCACAAGAGCCATCACGAATCAGCTGATGCCTGCCCCTTGTCCTTATTTAATTGCTGCCTGTTTTTTAAATTCAAGGAGGGTTTTTAGCATGCACTAAGATGGACTTTCGAGCTATTATGAAATTACAAAATAGTTCAAGCGCCATTTTTTATTCATCATGTATACTCTGCCCCTAAAATTACCTAAGTCCTTCATTGCTTTTTCTATCATGTCAGTTTATGACGCAAACGCAACGCATTGACAATCACTGACACTGAACTGAGTGCCATGGCCGTACCGGCTATCATCGGGTTAAGCAACAAGCCCGTGAGTGGATAAAGAACGCCTGCTGCAACCGGCACACCCAGTGCATTATAAAAAAAGGCAAAAAAGAGGTTTTGTTGAATGTTTTGTACCGTATGGACCGATAATTCGTAGGCTTCTAAAAGCTTGCTTAAATCACCTGATAATAAGGTCATGCCAGCACTTTCAATCGCCACATCACTACCGGTTCCCATCGCAATGCCAATGTCGGCTTTTGCCAACGCAATGGCATCATTAACTCCATCTCCCACCATGGCAACCACATGTCCTTTTTGTTGCAGTTCGGAAATCACTTTGCTTTTTTCATCGGGCAATACTTCTGCAATCACCTCTGTAACACCTACGCGTTGGGCCACCGCGTTTGCAGTCATAGCATTATCACCCGTGAGCATGATGACGTGAATACCCTTTTTCATAAGAGAAGCAACTGCAAGTTGGCTGGACTCTTTAATACGGTCGGTCACAATAAAAACACCCGCCAATTGTTTATCAACCGTTAAATAAATCAAAGTAGCCCCTTCTTCTTGTGCTTTTAACGCAGCAATTGGAATTTCATTGTCAGGAACAGACAACCAGTGCGCATTGCCAATGGCAACCATCGCACTATCGATTTGCGCTTGAGCCCCCTTTCCTCGGACTGCAATAAAATCGGTGGCCTCTTTCAGTGTCATCTGACGTCTTTGCGCTTCATCACGTAGCGCTCTAGCCAATGGGTGTTCGCTATGCCGCTCAAGGGAGGCGGCAAGAACCAAAAGTTCCGCTTCTTGCCAGTGACCACTGGGGATAATTTGGGTCAATGCCGGATGGCCTTGAGTCAGTGTTCCTGTTTTATCCACCACCAACGTGTTGATTTTGCGTAATTGCTCTAGTGATGCTGCATTTTTAATTAAGATACCACGTCGTGCGCCCTCACCTATCCCAACCATGATTGACATAGGCGTTGCAAGTCCTAAAGCACAAGGACAGGCAATAATCAGTACGGAGATGGCAGCGATTAAGCCATAGCTTAAGGAAGGCGCAGGGCCTATTAAAAACCAGACGAGAAACGAAAGTATCGCAATCCCTAAAACGATTGGCACAAACCAAGCCGATACAGCATCGGCCAAACGCTGAATAGGCGCTTGGCTACGCTGTGCTTCACTGACTTGTGTGATAATGCGGGCAAGTATGGTGTCTTTACCCACATGAGCGGCTTTTATAATGAGACTGCCATGTTGATTGAGCGTCCCGCCAATGACTTGATTGCCAACTTCTTTGGCGACAGGCATAGGCTCACCGGTTAACATGGACTCATCGACATCACTTTGCCCGCGAATTACCTCCCCATCAACCGGAATTTTTTCACCGGGGCGCACAAGCAACCTATCCTCTACCGCTACTTCATCAAGTGTGATGTCCTCTTCTTGCTCTTCATTATTCAATCGGTGAGCAAGGGTTGGATTTAAATGAAGCAATGCGCGAATGGCATCCCCTGTGCGCTCGCGTGCTTTTAATTCCAATACTTGCCCTAAAAGCACCAAGGTCGTAATGACTGCTGCTGCTTCAAAATACACCGGCATCATGCTGCTTTTCTGCATATGTAGGGGTGGCAATTGGGGGAAAATAACTACCGCTAAACTATAGCCCCAGGCAACGCCTGTTCCCAAAGCAATCAGGGTAAACATGTTCAAGTGACGGGACAAAAGCGATTGCCAACCACGAACAAAGAAAGGCCTGCCACAACCTAAAACCACCAAAGTGGTCAGTGCTGCTTGAAGCCACAAGGATAAGGACATTCGAGTAGGTGCGACCATCCAATACTCATCCATCGCTAAGAGAACAACCGGGATGCTGAGGATAGAGGACAGTATAAAACGCCTAAACATATCCTCATATTCAGGATTTTTTTGCTCAGCTAAACTCACCTGCTCAGGCTCAAGCGCCATGCCGCAAATGGGACAGGTTCCTGGTTTATCTTGACGGATTTGGGGATGCATGGGGCAAGTATACAGGGCGTTTTTTGATGTCGTCACAGTAGGCGCAGATGTTTGTGAATGCTGATGATTGCAGCAACTGTGTGCTTCTTTATGGTGCTGAGAACCGTGTTTATTTGTACTCATCATGCACCTCAATCGTATTTTTTAAGCAAGGCCATAATCTCATCCATTTTTTCCTGGCGAGATTCCTGATTGCCATGGCAGGCCGCTTCATTAAGGCAATTCAACACGTGGCGCTCAAGCACGCCAAGCTCAATGGTTTTTACCGCATTACGAACAGCGCGTAGTTGCGACAGAATATCCACGCAATAGCGTTTCTCCTCAATCATCCGCTTAATGCCTTCAAGCTGACCTGTAACTCGATTAAGTCGGGATAATTCGTGGTGATGCTCTGGGTGTTTTGACATGTATTTTCTCCTGTATACCCCTATAGGTATATACCCATAAGGGGTATTTTGTCAACGCTAAGATAGAAAATAAAAAACGACGAGCCGAGCCTATGACACAACAAAAAGCAACAAGGAGAACAAATTAATAGAAATAACGGATTCGGTTTATGAGCGTAAATTAATTGGATGCTCCACTTGCTTATGAACCATTGTAAATGCAAACCGAATCGTATGTGATGTTTTGTTTTGCAGCATAACAGGCTATATCAGCCTGTTTGATGATCTCAATGACTGATACAGAATCACGATTTAGTATGGAGATACCTACCGAGCATCCAACGTTAAACTCATTGGCATCATAAGACTTTGATGCAAGTTGCACGATATCTCGTGCTATATGAGAAGCCTCCTCCAAAGAAATATGGTTCATCACTGCAATAAATTCATCACCACCATAACGCGCAATCAAGTCGTTTTTTCGAAGCCGTTGTTTTAATAATGTGATAAAATTTTGCAACACCTTATCACCGACATCATGACCAAAGTTATCATTCACCAATTTAAAGTTATCCATATCAATGAACATGATGACACACATTCCACCACCTGTTTGTATATTCTGGAAGTAAGTATTGAGCACATCAAGAAGATGCTCCCTTGTGTTACAACCAGTGAGTCCATCATGTTTGCTTCGATGTTCCAATGTTGCAAAACGCAACGTTAAGTCATCAATCATTAATCATTTCTGTTTTTTTAATCGTTTTTTCCATTAACTGACACGATAAATAAACATAAAGTCCGCCCAATAAAAATACAGAGGCATAAAAATAATTAAGACAGTGGGGATCAATAAAAACACCGTAAAGAATGCAGCTTAAATAGCTCAATATGAACAGACCAATAAGAGTCAATTAGGCAATCCAGTGGTAACGATATCCATTTGTTTCACGAAGAAGGCCATGAATTAGATACCCTCCTTTTGAAAGAAGTAGAATACCTAAAGTAATCATACCGATGGGAATAAAAGTTGCACTCATTTTATCAAGTCAGTCATTACCCTTATCCATGAGTATAAAACCAGTTTTGATTTTTTTCATGAATAGCAGCCACACGAATGAGACACTATTGATTGAATTAGGATGTTTATGCTAGAAAGATCATTTTAGAGATAAAGGCCCATGGAACAAATAAAAAAACCCATTTTTTCTCAGTTAATTCATGTTTCTGATGCAAGATTATCCTAGAATTGAATAAGATGGGCATCCATTTTTGTTACAAAAGCTATTTTCTTTCATGAGAGTGTTTTGAAAAGATTTCTATTTGTGGAGTTCAAAAAACGTGACTATTTTATTGAATACACTCGAACGTGAGTGCTTAATTTTTTTATCCACGAGAATAGTGACTCAAGAAAATCTTCAGGGGTTAATTTATGAGTTCCTTTACACACAACCTGAACATTTATTACTAATACTGGCCAAAGAGGTACAGCACGACGATGCAATTAGCACGATTCTGGCTCAATCAAAACCCCATCAATCTAATATTTTGATTGAGAGAGTTATAGGTCATTTAAACGATATTCTTTTTCAAATCATCAAAACTTATTATTTTCAAACAAAATATTAATCGCAGCCAAATGAGTCATCTCTGTCGTTACCCTACCTAAATTGTGGCGCATCAATACCCAGCTTAAAGTCTTACGACCCATAAGTCCTAAAGGAATATATTGCCTTTTTATATCACAACGGTCATCTGTGCCCCATGGGTAGAAACAGCTAAAAAAGGAGCCTCTTTTTTTATTGCATAAAACCCTTTGATGCTTGGCTTAACACCATCAAACGATTCCTGTGTCTCTTCAGATTGATACACATCAATTTGTTCCAGGCGAATAATCTGTTGTTCCTGTCGGTCTAAAAGTTTGCGATACCGCTGATTACTTTCTTCTAATTGTTTGGTAACTATTGACAGTTTGCGTTCGGCATCACAAATTCGGTCTGCCACCTCAACAAAGCTTTTCTCTTTATTGGTTAGAAATTCCTCTAATCTTTTTTGAAAAGCAGCTCGTTGTTCTTTGTCTTGAATAACCATATTAGAAAATGTTTCAACTGTTCCACTTAATACCAGTCCAACAGCCCGCGCCTGTTCAACTTCTATTCCCATTTTTTCTTTCACGTTATCCAGTTCTTTTATTTTATCAGATAACTGATTTTGATTTTCTTTATACGCCTGAGCAACCTGTTCTAATTGTCTTTGAGTATTTTCTAAAGCTTGAGACTGCGCATCGTTTGAGTCTTTGAGCCTTTTGCTAGTAAGTTCAAGTTCAATCTGAGTGGCACGCAGTGCTTTTTCGGTATCCGTAAGCTCATTAATTTGTGACTTTAATGTTTTAATTTGCTCACAAAATTGATCAATATTAGCGGTTAGGCGCGTATTTTCTTTCTGGAATGCATCAATTTCAATTGCCAGCTGTTCGCGTAAGAGATCTAGAGTTGAAATAACCGAGTCCAGCAGATCAGCAAGACTTGAGATTCCTGCCTTTAAACCTTCGATATTGTCTGCATTTTGACTCTGATGATTTTCAAGAAGGATATGGCTTACCGTATAAACAATTCCAGTAACAATACTGAGCGTAATAAGGGCTGCAAGATTTGCCATGAGTCCAATCATCAACACTGGTACGGTGAGCACGACACCTGCAGTAATTTTTTGCCATAAGGGGATTTCATTCCAGAAACTGGCAGCACGCGATAATAAGCTTGGATTGTGATTCATCGCCTGAATCAATTGATTCAATTCTTCTTTGATTTTTTGTATTTTATTTTGAGTAATTACAATCTTCTCAAAACGTTCTTTATCTTTTTTTGTTTTTTGATTGGGGTTGTCCTGCTCCATGTTTTCTGACGGATGAAGGTCTAAAGCTAACTCAAGTTCCAATTTTTGATACGTCATGGTTCTTCCTTACAACGAGTGGGCATCCACTTTTTAATGCTAAACGGTGTCACATGAGTTTCGGACTTACCTTAAGAGAAACAAAGTGACGGAAAATCCCGTAATTATTGAATTAATTACCCGTACTTTTTTTATGTATTGGATTGAGGTGTAACAATCCTGTACATAAGGCATTAAGGTTGTGTATTGAGAGGTGAAATTGATTTTTAATGTTTAGAATGTTACTCATTACCATTTTCCTTAATTTGGTTTGAAACAACAGTCAACCGAACACTTTTTCCTGGAGCGGTTAAATTATGATCATTCTATCGAATAAATTGTGTTCAGTCATTCTTTTTTTAGTGACTCACCATTAAGATGTGACATCAACCATTCTGCTTCCTCTAAAGAAGCAAAAATTGTAACCACACTACCTTTGCCGCCATAATTAAAATGTATGTTAACCTTGGATGAAAGTTTTTTCGATTGTTGTGCCATCCAATCCTTCGCTTTTTCCTCAAATAGGCCTAGTGTAATGAAATGGACTCCTCTCCTTACAGACGGGATAATATCCCAGTTTACGGATTGGAATAAATAAGGAGTTCATTTCATTACACTAGGCCTATTTGAAGCCTAAGAAATTCTTATAAAAAAGATGGTTTCGCGAGCCCAAAGAGAGTGAAATAAAAATTGACATCAGCAACTATTTTGCATTAAAATATCAAGTGATATAAAAAACCATCAAAAGTAGGTTTATAACGCCATGAAAATTACATCTTAAGTACGCCCTTCTACAGGGCAGAGAGAGTAAATCATTTTTGATTTTCTATTTTTATTGTCCTAAAAGATATGCTTAAGAGTAAATCATGCATCATAAACCGATTCAATTTAAAGACCTAGGTCTTATCTACCCGCATAAAATCTGTTTTCAAGACTTCAGTGGTGAAATTCACTTTGGTGAGCGTATTGCACTGATTGGCCGAAATGGCTCAGGAAAATCAACCTTACTTAAGAGATTTGCTGGTCTTTGTTCAGCCTCTGCTGGCGAAATTAAAATGCCACAGGATGTTCGTATTGGTTATTTACCCCAAGTGATTGAAGAATGTCCTGATTTAAGTGGTGGTCAACGATTAAACCAAGCATTAACCAAGATATTGTCTGAAGATCCGAATGTGTTGTTGTTGGATGAACCCACAAATCATCTGGACAGACGCAATCGCCGTTCTTTAATGCGTATGCTCCTGCATTATCCGGGGACGTTGGTCATTGCTTCTCATGATACGGAGCTCATCAATACAGTCGCAGATACTCTATGGCATATTGATTTAGGTAAGCTCGCTGTATTTAGAGGGGCTTATTGTGATTATCAGCAAATGCTTGAAGACAAGAAAGCATCGATTGAACAGGAATTATCACGGATTTCACGGGAGAAGAAAGAATCACATCTTGCTCTAATGAGAGAACAAGAACGGAATAAACGTTCTCGTGTTCAGGGTGAAAAAAAGATAGCGCAGCGTAAATGGCCAACGATTCGGTCTCATACAAAGCTTGCCAATGCAATGACAACAGGAAATAAACGATTAAGTCAGATTAATCATAAAAAACAACAGGTGCTTGAAGAGCTTTCATCTTTAAACCTTCCGGAAACGATTAAGCCCAAATTTAAATTAAACGGTCTTGACCACCATAAGCCCCTAATCAGTATTCAAGACGCTTCTATTGCCTACGAGGCTTTCGATGTGATTCTTGAAGAGATTCATTTTCACTTGAATGGCTGCGAACGGGTGGCATTGTATGGGGACAACGCATCAGGGAAGTCCACCTTTGTCAAAGCGATCTTGGAGGATAGTCACATTAAGAGAACAGGTGAGTGGACTCTTCCAGAGCGCAATACAGTTGGGTATCTCGATCAGCATTATCAACATCTGAATTGTGACGAAACAGTTCTGGATTTGATGAAAAGTCAGATGCCCCATGCTTCTCATGCTGAACTTCGTGTCCATTTGAATGACTTTTTATTTCGCAAAAACATCGAGGTAGAAATAAAGGTCAAAGATCTTTCTGGTGGTGAAAAGGCAAGGCTTTCTTTAGCCTTAATTGCTGCCAATCCGCCTAAGCTAATTATTTTAGATGAGGTAACCAACAATGTAGATCTGGAAACACGCGATCATATCATTCAAGTATTACGTGAATTTTCAGGTGCAATACTGGTTATTTCTCACGATTATGATTTTTTAGATTCCATTCACATTGAAACTAAGTATCACGTTCATCAAGGGAAGATACATCATTTCAATGAGGAACAATCAGAGGGTGTTCATCATGACTAATCGTTTGCCTAACCACATAGGCTCTTTTATGTGGCATTTTTTAAAACCGTATCGACGCATGGTTTTTTTATTTATCCTGCTTGCTTTAATGGCTGGATTTTGGGGACCGTTTAATAGTTTATTGATTAAATCCTTTATTAATACCTTGGCAGCAAAAACAAGTACGGACTTCTCCTCTTTGTATTGGATCGCTGGATTACTGGTAGTGAACTTTATTGTTTTTGACAATATCACCTGGCGAACAATCGGGTACTTGAACTATAAATACGAAGCAGTGCTTAAAAACCAAATCATTAGCCAAATGTTTGAGTATGTGTTGGGAAGTAGTACGCAATTTTTTCAGGATAATCTATCGGGGAGAATTGCCACACAAATTACTACTCTTGCTGATAATCTTGAGATTATTTTGCATCGCGTGTCTATCGACTTTCTTCGTGGTGCTTCATTATTAGTGGTTTCATTTATTACAGCCTATTTTGTTAATGTCCTGTTTTTTTATATTTTATTTCTTTGGTTCATTGCCTTTGCCTCATTTAGTATTTGGATGTCGGCACGATTGGTTCAATTGTCCGATGACCATGCAAATTCCGAATCGCAGCTTTCTGGGCAATTAGTCGATAGCCTGGCGAATCAATCCAATATTCGTATTTTTTCACGCAAAATCTACGAAGTGGAACGTATGAACACGTTTTTTAGCTTGGTACAACGGGCTTTTCAAAGAAAAGAGCTGTTTATTGTTTTGTTATGCTGCGCACAGGGTGGAATGATTGCGGTAATGATAGGTTTGGCCTCGATTACCTTAATTCACTTGTATGGCAAGGGACTGATGAGCATTGGTGATTTTGCTTTGATTCTTGGGCTTTCCATGGAATTGGGACACATGATGTGGTACACCATGTACCAAGTGGACCAATTTAACCAAGCTTTAGGCAAGGCAAGACAAAGTTTAAATGCATTGGTCATCCCTCATGAGATACAGGATAAAAATAATGCATCCCAATTAGTGGTCACGCAAGGACGAATTGAATTTTCCAAGGTGAAATTTCATTACCAAGGTGGTTACTCCCTGTTCCAAAATAAGTCCGTCACAATTGAAGCCGGTCAAAAAGTGGGTTTGGTGGGCTATTCAGGAAGCGGCAAGTCCACTTTTGTTAATTTGATTTTACGACTATATGAGGTGGTGGATGGGCAAATTCTAATCGACGGTCAAAACCTATCCGAAGTGACTCAAGAGAGTTTAAGACAAGCCATTGCCATGATTCCACAAGACCCAATGCTTTTTCATCGAAGCCTGATGGATAATATTCGTTATGGCAGGACAACAGCTTCGGATGAGGAAGTCATTTCAGCCTCCAAGAAGGCCCATGCACATGAATTCATCAGTCTTTTGCCAGAAGGTTATGAGACCTTGGTCGGGGAACGTGGGGTGAAGCTTTCAGGTGGTCAACGCCAGCGCATTGCCATTGCACGTGCGATTTTAAAAAATGCGCCCATTTTAATGTTGGACGAAGCCACCTCTCAACTCGATTCTATTACAGAATCTAACATTCAAGACAGTCTTTGGGAGTTGATGCAGGGAAAAACAACCTTAGTCGTTGCACATCGTTTATCGACTCTGCTGCATATGGACCGAATTTTAGTATTTGATAAAGGCCATATCGTTGAAGACGGGACACATGCTGAACTATTAGATCGCGGTGGTTTGTACAAAACACTATGGGATGCGCAGGTAGGTGGGTTTTTACCAGATGAACGAAAAGAAGAGTCTCTTAGTGGATAGTGGGGTAGCAAATGAATAAACCACATACAGAGTTTAGGGTAGTGCATCATTTACTTAATGACTTACTATCCGGTTTGCAATCAATTTTAAAGGAACATTTGCTGGGCGTTTATGTGTATGGTTCATTTGTTTGGGGTGATTTTGATGAAACAACCAGCGACATTGATGTTCTTGTGGCATTAAACAAAGAAATGACACCAGAAGAATTCGCGGCTTTAGATGATTTGCATGCCAATCTGGTTCAGCATTTTCCAGCTTGGAATGACCGAATTGAAGTAGCTTATGCATCTTATAAAATGTTACAACATTTTAAGACAGAGCCAGGTCAAATTGCTGTCATTAGCCCAGGGGAACCGTTTCACCTCAAACAGGCGGGGACTGACTGGCTTATTAATTATTATTTGTTGCAAAGAGATAGCCTCATTCTATATGGTCCATCAGCAAAGTCGATTATTGCTCCTGTATCAAATAGTGAGTTTATAGAGCATGTCAAAAAACAGGCCATTGAGTGGCAAGATTGGGTTACTCATACCAAAAATTCTTTAGGGTACCAATATTATGTTGTATTAACTCTATGCCGGGCTTTGTATGTGCTCCAACATCAGGAACAAGGCTCTAAGTTAAAAGCTGGAACTTGGGCTAAAAATCAATTCCCAAAATGGCGAGTTTTAATTCAACGAGCATTAACTAAAGCTGAACTAAATCATGCAAGCGATATCTTGACCGAAGAAACCTATCAAGAAGTCACTGCATTTGTGGGTGAAATAGTTCAGCATATTCAAGAGAGAGAATAAATGATGGAAGTCAACCAAGAACAAAGACTCATCGAAGTAGTTCCTTATAATGCTAATTGGCCTATGCAATTTGAACAGGAAGCAAAGCGAATTAAAAAAGCATTAGGCAGTAATTGCATTGAAATTCATCATATCGGTTCCACATCAGTACCAGGTTTGGCTGCAAAACCAGTAATCGATATGATTCCAGTTGTTTTAGATATTAGCAAAGTGGACAGTGCCAATGCTGCTATGCAGGCACTTGGCTATGAAGCCAAAGGAGAATACGGTATTCCTTTTCGCCGCTATTTCCAAAAGGGAGAAAGTCTACGAACACATCATGCTCATATTTTTGAGTTTGGAAATTCCGAAATCGAGCGGCATTTAAAATTTAGGGACTGGATGAGAGCACATCCAGAAGATAGAGAAGCTTATGCTCGTTTAAAACAAGAGTTGGCCCATCAATATCCCTATGACATTACTGCCTATTGTTTGGGCAAAGAAGATTTTATTGCAACAATTGATAAAAAAGCAGGGTTTAATGGATTAAGAGTGGTGAAGGCATTAACGCCGCGAGAATGGGATAAAGTACGTCATTTCAGACAATTCTATTTTTTTGATAAAGCTGGGCTTTCTGACCCTTACACTTGGACTTTTGAGCATGATGCTCATGTTCATTTTGTTTTATCTCAAGGAAGCGACATCATTGGTTATGCCCATCTGCAATTATGGCCTCATCAGAGAGCCGCTTTGCGTATCATTGTGATTGATGAGGAAAAAAGAACCCATCAATACGGTAGCCAATTCTTGGCGTTATGTGAAAAGTGGCTCAAAAACCAAGGATATCAAAGCTTGCACGTGGAGTCCTCACCGGATGCTCTAAGATTTTATAGAAATAATGGTTATATCGACATGCCATTTGATGATCCAGATGGCTATGAAGGTGATGCGAGAGATACTGCGGTAGGGAAAATACTATGATTCAAATCGAAAAAATAACGGGAGATTGGGCTCAAACCTTATGTCGAACCATTACAAAGGATTTGCCAGAATACTTTGGTTTACCAGAAGCGAACGAGCACTACGCAATAGGTGTAAACACACGCACTAATTTTGCGGCGAAAGATGGAGATGACACTATGGGCCTCGTTTCTATTGATTTTCCTTATCCTAATAATGCCAATATTTACTGGATGGCTGTAAAACGTGATTATCATCGTCAAGGTGTAGGAAAGCAATTAATCGAAGCGGCTTGCCATTTTGCTGCAACACAAGGAGCTAAAACCATAACCGTTGAAACACTTAGCCCCTCTGAATTGGAAGAGAATTACCTTAAAACCTACCGATTTTATCAGTCAGTTGGTTTTAACGCTCTTTTTGATTTAAAACCTGCAGGGTATGAGTGGAATATGGTGTACATGATAAAACAGCTTGAACCTTTAGCAGAAAACCAACGGTCAATTGCCATTAAGCTAATGGAATTATCTGATATCCCCGTTTTGGTCGATGCGTTTCAAAAAGCAAATTGGCAAAAACCTTACGTCTTGTTTGAAGGGTATCATCAAGAACAACAACAATCTGAGCGAGTAGTTTGGGTAGCCTATGTTCAAGACCAAATTGCGGGCTATGTTACTCTAAAATGGGCCTCACACTATGAACCCTTTGCTCATAAAGAAATCCCAGAAATTATGGACTTAAATGTATTGCCTGCTTTTCGCAAGCTCGGAATAGGCAGTGCTTTACTCACTGTTGCTGAAGACAAGGCAGCAAGTCAGTGTGATGTTGTAGGTATTGGTGTTGGGTTATATGGTGGTTCCGATGGAGGATATGGACAAGCTCAACGACTTTATGTTACCCGTGGTTATATTCCTGATGGTTTAGGGGTAACTTATAGTTATAAACCAACCATTCCTGGGGAAACATATCCTTTGGATGATGATTTAATTTTGTGGTTTACTAAAAAATTAACCAATTTGCATGCAGAAAGTGATGCCGTAATTAAAAAAACAACTGATAGCCACGATGTGTATGTACCAAATACAAACTATAAATTGGAGTTCAATGCAAAAGATTCATTTAAAATTGTAGATCAAAAGTTGTTTGAGTTTAATACATCGTGCGTCCCTTCCACACAAAAACCTGAAGTAATTGATATAAATGTTACGATCAAGAATGGTGATGAAATAATAGCGGGTATTTGTTCGGAGGTTTATACATGGAAGATCCTGTACATCAGTGTCTTTTTTGTTGAGGAAAAATATCGCCACCAAGGTTTGGGTACCATTTTACTCAATAAAGTTGAGGAAAAAGCTAAAGAATTAGGAGTTACTTTAATTCACCTCGATACCTTTGATTTTCAAGCAAAAGATTTTTATCTCAAATATGGTTACGAAGAGTTTGGAGTTCTGGATGACTGCCCTAAAGGTCATAAGCGTTATTATATGAAGAAGGTACTATGAGTTTTATAAAAAAAGGAATATACCGTCATTATAAAGGTAATTTGTATGAAGTAATTGATATCGCCAGGCATTCGGAAAGCTTGGAAGATATGGTGGTGTACAGAGCGCTTTACGGTGATTTTAAACTATGGGTTCGACCTCTTAAGATGTTCCTTGAAAACATTGAGATAAACGGTGAGATCCAAAAAAGATTTGAATTAAATGAATAGATTAGAACAAGCAAATCGTTTTATCTTCACTGGCACCCCAGGCAGTGGAAAAACTTCTGTTATTTTGGCATTGAAAAGATTAGGGCATGTAGTGATTCCTGAATCTGCAACGGATGTCATTGCAGAAGAGCAGGCAAAGGGAACTATGCGCCCATGGGAGCAGGCTGATTTTGTAGATAAGATTGCCTTAACACAAAAATTAAGGCAATTGAATGCTAAAGGTGAGTTACAATTTTATGATCGATCACCATTTTGTGCTTATGCATTGGGACGTTATTCCGCTCATTGGCATCATCGTGATTTTACACCCTCACCTGTTTTATTAGCTGAAGTTGACCGCTGCCTAAAAGCGGGTATCTATCAACGCAAAGTATTCTTTTTTGAGAACTTGGGGTTTATTGAACCAACCTCCGCTCGCAAAATCAGTTATGAAGATGCCCTTATTTTTGAGCAAATTCACATAGAGGTATACAAAGAGTTTGGTTTTGAAATTGTGCTTGTGCCTAATAATGCGATTGAAGAGCGTTGCCGATTTGTCCTTGAAACGTTAGGTATAAAAAAATAAACATCCATTTTATGAAAAAACCGCTTGACCCTATTGTTACTATATATCTTACCTTTGTTCCTAAGGAGGTAATACTATGACTCAATGGTTCGTAAAAGACTTAAGCAAATTGACCGGTGTTTCGGTGCAAACATTGCATCATTATGACCGCATTGGTTTACT
>JGI26540J51217_10000682_pt1 | contig 33738 bp, 37 predicted proteins | sample ThiBio_1000_plan_2_FD_51217 | JGI IMG/M metagenome (IMG submission 51217)
ATCGTACCCCGACACTCACATTTCGTACCCCGTGTCCCTTTATCATACCCCGTTTTGCGGACACGGGGTACATTCCTACGTACTGGACTTTCGGCGGGGTGTTTGTACGCCGCGTTCTCCGGAGAGGTCTCGATTGCATTGGCTGTGCTGAACTGGATATAACACCTTGCAGCTTGGGTTGCTGGCTGTTCAGTGGTGGCCTCCAGCGATTGGATGCAGGCGGGGTTTTTGCGCATCGCGTGCTGCTGTTCAACCAAGATCCCGGCTTTTTCGTGGCAGCTTGCAGGCGCCTGAATGGCTCACTGCGAGCACCCCACGAGCGCCCGGCACCGCACCGCACCGCACCGGCGAACGCCCAGCAGCACCGCTGGATCGGCCAGAGCGAGCGAGCGGGTGGCGTATCGGACGCATTTCGCGCATTGGTAGCGCGGGCGGGCTCCGGCAAGACCTTAATGGCGCCGTGGGAGGCCTAGTAAAGCCAAGAAGCTCCCAGCGAGCGTTACTCGGGTGGCCCAGCGGGCTAACCGGCAAGCTCGCCATCGCGCGACGGCAGCAACAACGCGGCTCTGGCGCCCCAGCGCGATCCTCTTTCCCCGCCGCACGCTTGCTCGCACACCGCTATCCCGGTCGTCTGCGCTCCAACATGGCTGTCGGGTACGCGCTGCGCCGCGCCCCGCTGCGCCACCACCGCCGCCACCACCGTGCGCGAGAGAGCGAGTCGGCGAGAGCAGCGTCGTAGTTGTCGCGCTGGACCGAGGGCGCGCCTCAGCAGCAACAAAGGCGTAGAGCACTGTGCTTCCTTCGTCGTCTTTGCTCGCTTCTGCTTCTGTGCTCTTCTCTCGCCCACCTGCGTGAGAAGAGGAGAGACAGAGAGACACACGTAGCAAGAGGACGACGAGGAAGATGACGCTGTGGTGTCGTGCTTGATGACCCGCCCGAGGCTGTGGCGCACCAGCAGAAGCAGCAGAAAGAAGCGCTCGAAACCTGCTGCGATATCTCGCTCGCTCGCTCGCAAGCTCTCGCTGACCTCTTCGTGTGTGTGTGCGCTCTGCTCGTCACGACCCACAGCAAAAACAAGAAGTTGATGAAGGGTAAGAAGGGTGGTAAGAAGAAGATGTACGTACTCGCGACCTGGCTCCTCCCGTGCTCGCGGCAGTATATTTATTGATCTCGATCTCTCTCGATCTCGCTCGCGCAGTATCGACCCCTTCACCCGCAAGGAGTGGTATGAGATCAAGGCTCCCCAGCCGTTCAAGGTCCGCCAGGTTGGCAAGACCCTCGTCACCAAGACCACCGGCACCAGTACGTACAGCGCGCCGAGTGAAGAAAAGCCCAAGATCTCTCTCTCTCTCTCGTCCTCGTTCTCTCGCTCATTTCGCCGCCCTCGTTGTTGCTGCTGTCTCCAACAGAGGTCGCCAGCGAGTCGCTCAAGGGCCGCGTGCTCGAGGCCAACGCCGCCGATCTCGTCAAGGATGAGGAGAAGGGCTACCTCAAGTTCCGTCTTCGCATCGACGACGTGCAGGGCAAGAACTGCCTGACCAACTTCCACGGTCTCAGCCTCACGACCGACAAGCTCAAGGGCCTCGTTCGCAAGTGGCAGTCGTTGATCGAGGGCTCGATCGACGTCAAGACCCAGGACGGCTACCTGCTGCGCGTCTTCGTCATCGGCTTCACCAAGCGACGACAGAACCAGGTCAAGCAGACCAGCTACGCCCAGACGGCCCAGATCCGACAGATTCGCAAGAAGATGTTCAAGATCATCACCCGCGAGTCGCAGTGCGATCTCAAGGACCTTGTCGCCAAGTTGTACGTGTGCTCTCTCTCTCTTGCTCTGATCCAGCGCCGCCGTCTCACGCTCGTTGTTACGACAGCGCCCCCAACACGATTGGCCAGAAGATCGAGAAGGCCACCCAGGGCATCTACCCGCTCAAGGACGTCTACATCCGCAAGGTGAAGGTTCTCCGTCTGCCGCGATTCGATCGTACGTTGCTGCCCGCCGCCGTGCGCCTCGCTATCGCCATCGCTCACACGCGCTTCCCTCCCACCCACAGCCATCAAGCTTTTGGAGCTCCACGGCGAGGCGTCCACCGACTCGGGCAAGAAGGTCGACAGGAAGTAAGCGGCTCTTGTGCACACTTCTTCGTTAACTCCAAAAATATAAACAAAAACAAATCCCAATCCCGTTGTGTTGACGCGTCAAAGCAAAGCAAAGCGCGTGGTGTTGGCGTGGCGTTGGTGTGATATCGAGAGGAGGGCGAGGAAGGAGGAGGATTTACGAGGCGCTGCTCGTCTCTCGTCGCTCGTGTGTCTCTCGTCTCCCGTCGCCCTCCATGTCCGCCCGCCTCCTGCTCCTGGCGCTCTGCTGCGCCTTGCTCGTTGTGGCCGCCGTCTCTCGCCAGCCGCCGCCGCATCACCGTGACCGTACGTCCGCGCTGCTGTGTTGCTGGCACGCTTCCCGGCTCGCCGGTGTGCCGCCCGTGCCGCTTTCCGCCTGTTCTCACGCCGTGCCCGCCTCGCCAGCACATTGCATCGTGAACGGCTACTGCGAGAAGTCTCGCGGTGAGAACTGCGTCAACTGCGCCGAGGACTGCAACACCTACTTTGACTGTACGACGCGACGCGTGCGATGAGCCCCTGCCACCACGATGCACGGTCCACTAACCATTGCCCCAAACAAATCCGCCCAACGCGCCTGCCTTCCGTTGCTGTGGTCGTGTTGTATGGCAGGCTGTGTACGTGCTCGTCTTCATCGCTTGCTACCACTCCGCGTAGCCTCCCTGCCCAAATTGTTCCAAGTCTAACCATATCGGCCACAGGGAGACGGCGTCTGCCAACCGCACCTGCTTGAGGACTGCTCCTCGTGCCCGACCGACTGCTGTACGTACTCCTGCTTCCGCGCGTGCCCAGCGTTCTGCGGCAGTACGCTTCTCACCGTGCGCTTGTCTCGCAACAGGCTGCGGCAACGGCGTCTGTGACGCGTGGGAATCGTGCTTGAACTGCTACCTGGATTGCTCGACCTCCAATGGCTGTACGCTCGAGAGCCCTCCCTCCCTCGCTCCTGCTCTGTGTCCATCCGTTTGTTGGCGTGTTGTGCCTGCTCACTCGTTGCCCGTTGATGCAGGCTGCGGAAATGGCCGCTGCGAGCCGTACGAGGACGTGTTCTCGTGCTCCGAGGACTGCAGCTGCGGCAACGGCGTGTGCGAGCCGCAGTTTGGCGAGAGCTGCAGGAACTGCCCTGATGACTGTCTCGTGTGTGTCGGCAACGAGTAGAGCCAGCCTCCGTCTCTAGCCTCCCCCGCCCGCCACTCTCGACGGTCGAACTGCATCTGTAGCTCTAGCCTCCCAGCACTACCAGCACTCCTGCTTGACAGTGCATAGCTCCACTTTGTGTGTCTCTGTCTCCATCCCCATCTCGTGTTATTAATTATTCACCACCTTGCTGACACCCGAGCAGCAGTAGCAGCACCTCGTGCAGCTCGCAATGTGCAACCGCTGGCGCACTGCTCTACCACGCCTCAGGCGCTCTCGCGGCTGCCGGCTTCGGCACGTCGATCGCATACGCGAGCGAGGCCTTGATTTCGTGCGCCGCCAGTGCGTAGCTTCCGCCTCGCTGCTGCAGCTGCTCGACCAGCGTGCCGAGCGCCGTGCTGGCCGAGAGTTGTGTTGTCAACTCGGCCTCGCCGGCGTGCGTCAGCGCCACAACGTGCAGTGTTGCAACGATACGCATCGCGTGACGGTCGATACCGAGCGACCAGAAGACGGCACAGGGAGCATCGCTCTCGAGGTCCATCTGCAGCTGTAGGTTGTTGGGTGACAGTGCGAACGAATGCTGCAAGGTCGCAGCGGCGTCGTCAGAAATGCGCCACTCAGTCCCACTCGATGCAGACGACGTACAATGATCACTGCTCGAGAGCCGAGCACGTTGAATGGAGCGCCAGCGAGTTCGTGTGACTGCTCAAGGTGCACCGGAGCCACACTCGCCACCGGCACCACTGCGACATCGATGCGCTGCGCTAGTTCCGGTCCACCGTATTGAATATCTGCTCGAACGAGAGAGCGATCCACCCCAACCTTGGGTGAGCGAGCGTCCGAGCATCCTTGTCGTGCGTGCAAAGGCGCTCGCGTACCGTGATAGAGCCAAAAGTGATACATGAGATTGAGCTCGTTGGTGCGCTCGCACGTAAAGTGCTGGCACGGCGCGAATGCCGGTCGTTGCTGAAAGACGAACGCCACCGTCGTGTCCCATTCGGCATCGATCTCCGGCACCTCCTCAAGGAACAGCAGCCACTTGATGAGAGCCGGCGCTTGGACCAGGTTGTCCTGTGCCGTGACGGCCGCCATGCTCTTGTCGCACAGGCGGAAGAACGAGCGCGCAACGTGCCCGGTCAGTTGCACGAGCCCGACGATGCGCGCCGGCGAGTAGTCGTCCGAGTACACGCCGCACAGCGGCAAGCACGGGTACGCCAGATGGTCGAAGAGCGGCAGCGCCAACGGGTCGCTCGGCGGCACGCTGCAGCAGAAGGCATCGTCGGCCACCTCGGCGCCGAGCACCTGGCGATTCCTGCAGGCGCTCTGAAGCACGTGAGCCACCTCTTGCGAGTAAGCGACCTGCGGTCGACGTCGGCACTCGTCGTCGGTGGTCGCACTGGTGGTGGTGGTGGCACCCCAGTGCTGCAGCAAAGCATCATCGGGCGCCTGTGTTGCAGGTGACTCTTGCTCGAGGCGCCGCACTTGGAGCTCGGAGCTCTGTGAGAGCGGCGTGTTGGCGTCAAACACTGCGGGATGGTGTTGCGGATAGTGCTGCAGCGAAGCAGACTCCTGCGCCGTCATTGATGGCGGCGACAGTGGCTGGTACGTGAAGGCGAGTAGTGTTGGATCGTAGGCAGTGGCGACTCGATCGTGGGTCTCGATACTCGGTGGCGCCGTGGCGTAGTAGGGAGCCGATGCCGCAGGTGGTGCAGACGGCGCACCATGCGCTTGCTGCGCTGGGTGGAGATACTGACCGACCCAGTTGACCGCCGTCGAGGCGAGAGAGTACGCGCTACCAGCACCGCTGGCGGTATCGGTGCTCTCGCTGATGGCCTTCCTCTCGGCCGATGCAGAGATGCGCGGGTACAAGGCATCGTACTGCTGCATCGAAGGTTGTTGCACAGTTCCAGCGGCACTCTGCCAAGCTGGTGCATGCCAGCTCGCGCCTGCAACAGGCGTTGGTTGTTGTTGAGGTTGTTGTTGAGGTTGTTGAGGTTGCGGTTGGTACGGCTGCACTTGTTGCTGCTGATACGGATAGTATGGAGGCGGCTGTGGTTGAAAGGGCTCGTACGCGCTCTGTTCTTGTGGCGGCGTGGTGTAGTATGGCGGCTGCGGCGTCACTCCGCTCCAGACAGGAGAGGGACTCTGCGGATACGCCGGCAGCGGCTGCGGTTGCTCCATGGGTGGTGCCGACGGTGCAGTTCGGTGTTGCGACACCATGAACGGTACATCCCCTTCTTCATCAGCCATGCCACACGAGAGAGCGAGAGAGAGCACACCACGAGAGAGGGTTGCGTTGCGCGAGCGAAGAGGAGCGGAATGTCGGCCAAGAGAGCGAGGAGCTTGCTGTTCAGCTTGGCGGCTTTTACGGGCGGCTGGCGTTCGGCGAAAGCTCGAGATGGCTCTACCGTGTGTGGTTCTCCGCGCTGCCACAAAGTCTTTGTCGTTTTTGCCTCTCCGCCTCGCTCCCACACGCAGCAGCTTCTGCTTCGCCACGCCATCGATCGATCACTCGGCGGTGTCGTGTGGTCTCCAGAGCACACGCACAAGCTCGTTCTTCACTCGCACTCCGTTGCCAGCTGCTACTGCTGATCGTACTCGCTGCTGGCTATTTAATACCGCTCTCCCGCTCCGTTGTTGATTGCTGTTACCCTACTCCGCGTCATCATCCCATCACTCCCCACTCCATCCCATCCTCCACTCATCGACACGTGTCTCGACCACCATGAGCGACGACGAGTACTCGGACGTCGAGGACGCCCAGCCGGTGCGCAAGCTCGGCGAGAAGGGCAGTTTCAAGAAGAAGCAGCCCAAGAAGACGTCGACCGACAGCGAGCCCAAGAAGAAGGGCGGCCTCGCTGCCAAGCTCCCCAAGATCGAAAAGGGCTACGTACGTGCTCCAATCCAATCCAATCCAATCCACCAATCCAATCCAATCCAATCCGCTCCACTCGCTCGCACCCCCAACGACTCGCGCATCGAACGACTACGGCGCTGACAATGGCCACACGCTCGCTCTCTCCAGATGGACGCCCTTGCCAATAGCGAAGAGGTCGAGGCTCTCGATCTCATCATGCAGAAGGGCTCGGCGATCAAGGCCGACATCGCCACGCTCGAGAAGGAGATCTCGACCGTGCAGCAAAAGATCACTCGCCTTCGCATCTCGGATACGTTCGAAGGAGGTACGTGCGTGCGTGCGCGCTGCGCCGGCGAGCACCTTTGCACTCGTGTACTGACGTCCGGGGCGCCGCGACGCAGCCGACGACCTGCGAGACGAGCTCCGCTCGGCACACACGCTGGCCTCCAAGATTCGCAAGGACCTCGCCGAGTTCAAGGACTTTAAGCCCGACATTCCCGATGGCGATCGCAAGTTCAAGCCCAAGCACGACGAGACCGAGGGCGTCGTACGCATGCAGCGCAACCTCTACGTCGGCCTCAGCCAAAAGTTCTCGAGCGTCCTCGGCGAGATGACCAAGGTCGCTGATTCGTTTCAGCAAGTCGACAAGAAGCCCACCGACCAGTACTACAAGCCAGGTATGCGTGTAGTCATTGCTGCGAGAGCCCGAGAGAGCAAAGTGGTTCTTATATTGCTTGGTCGTCGTTTGTAGGCGCTGGCGGTGGATACGAAGATAGCGACGACGACGACATGGACACTGGCGGCGGCTATCAAATGCAACAGCAGAAGCAAAAGATGAACGCCGGCCGCGAAGCCGAGGAACGAGCGCAGCGTGCATACATTTACAGCAAAGAAGTCAACCAGGAGCTTCGCGAGCTCGAGGAATCCATCATCCAGCTGCACCAGCTCTTTGTAGATATCTCGCAGCAAACTGCTGCGCAAGGGTACGTCTCGCATCCGACATCTGGCCACGTGAGCATCGGTACTCACCGACACGCACACGTCAATCTCGCTTGGTGTTTCGGTTTCTACAGAGAGCTGCTGGGTATCTCAGAAGAGGCCGTGCGCTCGGCTAGCGAGCAATCCTCCAAGGCTCTAACTGTGCTTCAAGCTGCTGAACAACACGTCAATGCTGCCCGTAAGGTGTGCATTCCTACCGCTCTCTCTCTCTCTCTCGCTCTCTCTCTCTCTCTCTCTCTCTCTCTCTCTCTCTCTCTCGTAATGCTTCGCGCCATCAAACTCACATTGGCCTTTGCTCGCCGGCGCTACCAGAAATTCTTGGCTGCTGTACTGATCGTGATCGGTGTCACGGTACTGATCATTGCTGGCATCGGCGCGTGTATCGCCATCTTGGCCATGCTCGGGTGAGAGCCGCCACGGCGCACCAGTGAGGCCCCGAGCCCGGTCGCACGAACCGTTCATAGTTGTTATATTGTACACATGCAAGACGCGGGAACGCAGAGCCCCACTCGACGTCTACCAAGCTCTCTCTCTCTCTCTCTCTCTCTCTCTCTCTTTCTGACGAGATTGTAAATTACACTACCACCTATCTCTCTCTGCATCATCGCCATAATGATGATGAGTAGGAGGAGATGAAGGGCGAAGATTGATTGAAACGATGTTGTTGACATATATATGAGATTGACGACGACGAGTACACAAGCTTTGATTGATTGATTGATTGAGTGATTACGCGAGCTCATAATCGTCCATGTTTGGTGCTTTCGTGAGCCACCAGTACTTGGTGGTAGTAGAGCACCAGTTGTTTACAATCTTGCCCGATGCCGTCTTGTACCTGTGTGCAGGCCACGCCACGCCGATATGCAAGTTCGTTCAGTCGCGTTTCCACTTTGCATCGCGGCGTTACAGACGTACCATGAGCTGCACGATGCTGCCCACACGGTGTGTGACAACGCCTCTTGAACGTACGCCGAGAATCGCTCAAAGACCGGCTTCTTGACGGAGAGAGCACGTTTGCCCGACAGGATCAACTTGCTCAGTACTTGTGCAATGTAGGACGATTGACATTCGACCATAAATCTGCAACATCCATCGATTGCGAGCGAGCGAATGAGCGAAGGAGTGAGTGGGTGTATGACATTCGATACGGTGCTCATACGTACATGATGGAGCTATGACCGAGATTGGTGTTCGGTCCGTAGAGCATAAAGAAGTTGGGGAACTGCGGCACGGTGATGCCGAGGTAGGCGGCGGGCGAGTCCTGGAACGCCTGCTGGATCTCGAGGCCCTCGCGGCCGTAGTAGCGAATCGGCATGCAAAAGTGCGTCGTGTCGAAGCCGGTCGAGTACACGATGACGTCGGCCGGTATTTGGACGGCGGAGGTCGAGGCGTCGCCGTCGCCGTTGCCGTCGTTGAACGGCACCACACGCACGGCGTTCGGCAGAATGCGCTCGAGCGTGCCGGCCACGAGGCGCACGTTCGGCAGCTGCAGCGCCGGCAGGTAGTCGTCGGTGATCAGGAGGCGCTTGCAGCCGACCGGGAAGTCGGGCAGCAGCGCCTTGCGCAGCGCCGCGTCGGCGACCGAGCGCTCGAGCACCTTGGTCAGCCAGCGCTCGGTGAAGCGGCTCGCGGCGCTGTCCTTCGGCATGACGATCCAGTTGAAGTCGAGCGACAGGTACAGCCAGTAGCGATAGAGCGTCAGCACCAACGGCACGTAGCGGAACACCAGCTGCGTGACGCTCGAGAAGGCCGCGTTGCCCTTGGGCATGACCCACGACGGCGACCGCTGCACCACGGTCAGGTGCTTCGCGACCTTGGCGACCTCGGGCACCAGCTGGATGGCCGACGCGCCCGTGCCGATGCACACGACGTTCTTGTCGCGCAGCTCGACCTCGTGCCGCCACTGCGCCGAGTGGAACGCCGCTCCCTCGAAGCTCTCACGCCCGCTGAACTCGGGAACCTTGGGCTTGTTGAGCTGACCCGTTGCTGAGATGACGGCGCTGAACCGAAGCCACTGCTCTTGATGGTCGGCGTCGCTGTTGCTGTCGCTGTCGGTCAAGCGTACCAAGAGGTCCCATTGCGCGTCGGCCTCGGACCAACGCGCCTCGAGCACCTCGGTGTTGAGCAGCACGTGAGGCCGCATGTGCTGTGCGTCGATCACCGACTCGAGGTATCGCAGGATCTCGCTCTGCGACGACCACCGCTGGCTCCAGCTCGCATTGTACGCGAACGAGAACGAGTACAGATGGCTCGGCACGTCACACGCGCAGCCGGGATACGTGTTCTCGTGCCACGTGCCGCCGAGCGACCCCGAGCGCTCGATCACCGTGTACGGAATGCCGCGCTGACTCAGGTAGTGCGCGGCAGCGATGCTCGAAGCGCCACCGCCCACGATCGCCACGCGGAACTGGCGCTCCTCGCAGGCGCGAGCCACATCGCGGCGCGTCAGCACGTCGCTCACGAACCGCACGCCGACGTACACGATGAGCGCCAGTGCCACGGCGCTCACCCACAGAGGTATGGCACTCGCCGGCACCACGGCCCATACCGCAGCCACGGCCACCGCGACTCCCAGCCAGTCGAGTGGTTGTCCGAGAACCATGGTGCGATACGGTGTGGTGCGCGCGCGAGCGAGCGAGGAAATGAATGCGCACGTTCTCGTGCTGGATGCGGAATGCTGCTCGAAATCATTCGCAGCTACCTGCCTACCAAGAGCTACAGGGGTATTGGATTGGTTTATATCGCGACATCATCGACTACACGGTCTCGGATGTTGTGTTGGTGTTGGTACTGGCCGTCTCTGTCATGTCGTCATCCCCATGTGTTGAATCATCGATCACGACGACCAATGGCGAGCGTTGTTGTGCCTCAGAGACATCTTGCAGCTCTCGTTGCTGTTCCGCAGCATCAACTGGCGTCGAGTGACCGATTTCAGTGGTCGGGAGAGCTATCGTTGGCGTTGATTGTTGCGGCAGTGGCGATGAGAGTGATGGTGGCGCTGGTATTGTCTCGCTCGTGTGTCTGAGCACAGGCGATGGTGCCGCAGCACCAGGTGCGAAAGTCGTGGAGAGAGGAGGATCTTCGGCCAACTGTTGCTTGATCTGGTTCAGCAGCCGGGTGTTGATCTCGAAGATGAAGCGAACGCCAACGATCTCGACCAAACACATGTCGGCCAAGCGAATGCGCTGGTTTCTATCGACCGGGCAGCCGTTGACAAAGATCAAGCGCCGACTGGGATTCAGGAGATAGAAGCGGCAGTCGGATTTGAGCTTGATCACTGCTTGTCGGCGTGATAGTCGACGGCTGACCGTCGGTGAGCGTGCTTCGATGCACAGGTCGACATCGACAGGTGACGAGGGAGCCGCCCGTCCCAGTACGATCTGCAGAGATGCTCTCACGTGTAGTAGTGAGCACCGTCTCTATCCGTGGAGTGTGTAGTCTGCGATGACGAGCGTACCTGTTTGGTTCGCATAAAGTAGTACAGGTGCTTGCCACGTAACAGTGCCAACGCGTTGGTGTAGGCAGGATCGTTGGCCAAGCCAGCAAACTGTGTACGCGACCAACGTGAGTGAGAACGCACAGAGCAGCTCAAGAATCACGGTGCTTGGCATACGTGTGCAAAGGACTCGTTCATTTCCGCACGGAGGATCTGGCGCTGTTGCTTGAGCTCGAGCTCAGCGTAGTCTGTCACAGTGCCAATCAGGTGGAGTGAGCGAGAGAGGACTCGAGCGTAGTTGCAGCATGCAATCAACCAAGCTCGGTTGCATACCATCGAGTTCCCGCAGTGACAGTTGTTTGCTAGATTCGCCAGCGCCAACGAACGAGTGAGTCAGCAAGCAGGTCTTGCAACACTTGTGACAAGCGTACATGGGCTTGGTTGTATCGTTCGTCAGCATGGCGGATGGGGCATATCCAGGGTCATCAGGCCAGTCGTGGTCGACCTCCACTATGAACCAAAGCGAGTTGAAGAAGGAGCTTGTGAGTTGCGAGCGAGGCAGCTCGTAAGGCGACGTTGGTTGCACCTACCAAGTCGCGAGACTGCAGTGGCACTAGTGGGAGAGCAAGCTGGCGACTCTTCGGTCGTAGTAGCAGTGGGATTGATGGCAGGCGAGGCGTCGTCGAGATCGAGCTCACTCTCGATGACCGGCTCACCGTCCTTTGCGAGCGAGCCGGTTCGCTTCATGCGATAGAAGTGCGCCTCGAGGCTCTTGGCAGTGCGGCTGCTGTGAAAGTACACGCGGTGCCGCTCGAGCACGTTCTGGAAGCCTCGGAACTTGGTGTTGGCGACCTCGCGCCGCAGGATCTCCTCCTCCTTCGCGGTCCACAGCACGCGCTTGTTCATCGTCGGCAGGTCGGCCATTCGTGCGGCAGCTTCCCTGTCGTGGCGCACAAGGTGCGTGAGGCTCGATAGCGGAGACGCGTGCACTTGCTCGACGCGCCCAATCGTACTGCGAGACCTGCTCATCGTAGAGCAGCAGCGACCATCGTCGTTCAATCTGCTTGGGCGTGAACTTGCGCGAGAACTGGCGCGACGAAGAGAAGGGCTGACGTGAGCCTCACTGATTGTGCTTGTAGCGCGCGCCATCTGAGAGGGAGAGACACAGCCAGCGATACCTTGACTCCACGCGCGACTCGACTGAAGGTTCCGAGGGTTTGGATCGACTCCTTGAGCAGCAGGTCGTCGTTGGTGGTCCAGTGCGCGAGCATCGCGGCGTCGAGCTCCTCGTCGAGCTCCTGCTGCGACGGCTCGACCTGCGCGCTGGCACTGAACAGCTTCTTACCCGGTTTCTTGCGGCGCTTCGAACCCCCGCCATCGGACTCGGTTCCCGGTGTCGTGGTGGAGGTAGAAGCAGCGGCGGTGGAGGAGGAGCTCTTGGAGGGTGCCGAGCGCGGCGTGGCGCGAGTCGAGGAGCTCCTGAGCGACGTGGCACTCGGTGTAGCAGGTGTATGTGGCTCGCTCGAGCTCGTCTCGGTCGGCGAGGTCGCAGAGAGTAGCGTGGCATTGGCAGTCGTCGTGGTCGCGCCGTCTACCGACGCTCGCTTTGGTTTCTGTTCGTGTCGCGGTCCAGAGAGCGAGCGAGCGAGAGAGAGCGCGCGAGGTTAGCGACGCCGAGCGATGGCTGATGGCGCAACGATATAGGCGACCTTCTGAGGCTTGTCGTCGACTTGAAAGTCATCATCCAAGCGCTTGCGTTTGATGATACGGCCGCTGCTGGAGCGCAGTGCCGTCGGCGACAGCGGCGGCGAGCACGGGCTCTCGACGTAGCCGACGGCCGCGTCGCCCATGACGAGCGCCAGCTCCTCGATGCCGCCGCCCGTCAGCAGCACGTCAAAGTAGTCCTCGTCGTCGATCTCGTTCTCGTCGGTGGCCACGCCATCGTGGTTGGTGTTGGTCGCGTCATGGCGGCGAGTGTCGGTATCTGTCATAGTCTGTTCGCGAGCAAGCGAGCGAGCGACACGAGGCAACCAAGCGAATGATCGAATGATCGAGTGATCGTTGTTGCTTGCTGCTCTCGTGGTGCGCGCACATCTATCGCCACTATCGCAATCTACATCGATGGAGAAGATCAGGACCGCAGTTCGACATCCGCTCGCCGGCAAGGTGCTGACCTTGATGGCGGCCATCAGCGGCCTGCTGCTGATACCGGCCGGCTTCTTCGGCTTCTTCACGCTCACGCTCAACGTGCTGTACTTCATCGTGTGCCTCTACATTCTGTACGCACCACGAGCGCCTGGCGAGCCCCGCGGCCGCCGTTGCATATGCACTGGTGGTTCTCGCTAACATGAATGAATGCGTGCGTGTGTTCGCAGCTTGGCGGGCGTCGCGTTGGTCGTGGCGCTGATTCCGATCGCGCCCGTGCGTGCGATCGTGCTGGTGCCGATGCCGTTCCTCGCGACGTTGGCTGGACGTGGCGCGTATCTGTTGCTGTTCGGCTCGCTGTGCGTCGGTATCGGCTGGATCGGGTTCATCATCGGCCTCGTGGTGGTAGCGGTCGGTGTCATCAACCTGCTGCTGGGCCTGCTGCTCTACCAGCACATCGACATGAGCTCGGCCGACCTGCCGTGGCCCGCGCAAAAGTACGACCGCGCGCGCGGCAATCAGAGATGCACTCTGACATGATGACACGATGGCGCCCTTCTAACGTCGGCTTGGCGCGGTCCTCAGGAGCACGACCGTGGCGGTCGAGTACGAGATGTCGCACGACGTCGAGGCCGGCACGTATCCCAAGGGCCAGCCGTACTCGCCGCCCGAGGTGCCGATGCCTCCCAGCAAGTAAGAGCGAGGGGCTTCAAGCTTGCTCGCACTTGCGCCGAGCCGCCTGGATCCTCGGTGTGCTCGTAAATGTGGCATAGCACGGCATGGCAGTACTGGTGATGTGCAAAGGCGCTGCTGCAATGGCTGGCTGTACATACACCGTGGCAATGCGCTCCGCTCCAATCTCGCGAGACCGCGTGCCCTCGTAGCAGCGCCAGCAGTAGAGAGTGAGGTCGCCAGCGTGGATAACGAAGGCAGCGTGTCGTGTATTTGGGCGTCGTGAGATACAGCATCGGCCGCTCGCTACTGCTGGTGTTACTGCTGCGTCGCTGCTCCGCACTCTGGGCAGAACTTGCCGACCGGCAGCTCGAGCTTGTGTCCACTGCAGCCGAGATCGTCGTGAGCCGAGTATTCGCAAGCAACAAGCCATCGAGTACACTCGCACGTACCACTCGCCGCAGAACTTGGCCTTGACCTGGATGGGCTCGGCCGGTATCAGGCGCGAGATCACGTCGACGGCGAAGGCCTTCTTCTCAGCCAGTACGACGTCGGCGTCCGGTTGCTGCTCTCACACACGCACAGAAGCGCCAGCGCCAGCGCCAGCACCAAACCAATGGGTTCGATGCCGAGTAGTAGTCATCATCAGCGGCTGCGTGTGGGCGCGGTGCTCTGCGCAACGAGGCGTACCACCAGCGGACGCACGGCGCCTGGGTTGCGCAGCGCGGCGTCGCGCATCTTCTGCTCGAGCTTCAGGCGCGCACGCTCGGCAGCTTGCTCTCGCTCGGCGCGCTCTTGCTCAGCGCGAGTCTGTCACGACCACGCATGCATGCAGGCAGGCACCAGCGGTTCAGGTAGGTGCGATCGGACACGCGCGAGGGTGAGGTTTCGCGTACCAGCGCCTCGCGGTCGACATTGCGCATCAGGTTGCGAGCCAGGCGTGCCTCCTCCTTGGCGAGCACCTCCTGCTCGTCGGCACCGACGATGCCCTTGCAGGCTTCGAGTGACTCGTCGTGGTTCATGGTGAGGCGATCGCAGTGCTGGGACAATGACAAGGCCGAGGAGCAGGCGAGCGAACGAAGAGAGCGACGATGATAATGATGAGGAAGTCGATAGTTCGCTCGGGCTCTTGAAGGCTCTTGAAGGCTCTTGGCTGCCGCGTCGCCATGCCAAACGCACAGCCGCGTCGGCTGCTTCTCCTCACTCGCTGCCTGCCTCACGCACCTCGCACCTCCACCCACCATGGTCGTACTCACCTTCTCGTTCGGCAAACTCAAGCACTCGGTCTCGATCAACCCGCCGTTGTCGAGGCAGGAGTTGCTCGATGCGTTGCTGGTCGTGTTCCCGAGCATCGAGCGCATCGGCGGTGTCGTGATCGATGGCACGGTGTCGGTGTTGAACGACGCCCTGATTGCCGAGACGCTCCTGGCGCACCCGGAGCAGGTGTACGAGTTGTCGGCCACCGCGCGCTCGGGCTCCAGCAGCAGCAGCAGCAGCAGCAGCAGTACGTGAGTGCTCGCGAGCGATACGACCTCGTGCCTCACTTTATTAATGCCGCGCGAGCAGGCGCCAAGAAGGCCGAACTCGAAGGCAGCGGCAAGAGCAGGCACGCCTTCAAGAAGCGCATGGCCAAGGACCGCCTCGAGAAGTTCTGGCAGCTCTCTGCCACGTTCGGTGTCGAAAAGTACGTGTCGGCGGTGGTATTTGTCGGTGCTCGGAGCGGCGTGGCTCTCGTTCGTCGCGTCGCGTGATATTTGACGCGCGCGAGATGACGATGTATTGTCGACCTGTCAAGAAGTCATCGCGATCGTTGTGTGCACCTTTCGCTCTGCACTGTCTCACCGTCGGTCGGTCGGTCGGTTGGTCTGTTGTTGCGTGGCCGTGGCCTTGTGTAGTGAGGCGCACCACATCTTCCTGCAGGAGATCATCTCGGACCGCTACTGCATCCTCAACGGCATGCAGATGGTGCGCGACGAGTTGCAGCTCTCGTCGGTCGCAGCGTCGTCCGACACGGGAGATATTTCGGCAGCCGGAGCCGACTTCTCGCTGCCGTCGGTGATCGTGACGCAGGCGCACACCAACTGCGGTGACCGCGTACAAGCCGCGACGGTTCCAGTGTATGACCGCCTCGTGGCGTCGCGCTTCGCGAACCTCAGCGAGTTCGGCGACGTCAAGGTCGAGCGATTCACTCCGGCTGGCGGAGGCACCGACAACGGCCGCATCGTACGTCCTCTTCCCGGGGACAGCAGCAGCGGTAGCCAGAATGTGCACAGTGGTACTCACCGACGCGCGAGCAGTTGGCGCATGTGACGGTGGCGCACCAGATGGACCCCGTGATTCGCCGCAAGCTCTACCGCGGCAATCCGTACTCGTTCGTGTCGGTCAACATTGACCTGCAGAGCCACGTCGGCCGCTTGGACACGCCGACGGCCGTCATTTGGGGCCGAACCAAGGAGTCGCCGTGGCGTGAGGACCGTGGAGCTTGCGGTGCCATCATCGCCACGCTCACTGGCTTCAACGAGCACAACGCCGTGCACAAGCGATTGCGCCACAACCTTGGTATGCTCTCGTTCCAGAGAGAGAAAGAGAGAGAGAGAGCGCTCGCCTTATCCGAGGATCGTTGCTTATGTGCGTGCGTGCGTGGCGGTAGGCGAGGAGAACTTTGAGTTCCTGTCGAAGCACGACATTCTGCTGTTCGATGGCTCGAACATCAAGTACGTCGTTGCGGCCGCCATCGTGGCCATCGAAGGCTTGCACCAGACGGCGATTGCTCTCGCTAGGTACGAGCTGCCGCCTTAGCAGTGGTTGGATCGAGCGACTCATGCGCCTGGCAACTCGGTGCAGCGAGATGGACGAGCGTGGCGTCGGCCACATTACGGCAACCTTGAACGTCAACAAGGTCTCGGAGCCGCACACGATGATCTACCTCGGCCGTGCGACCGTCTTCCAGAACACCATCAAGTTCCAGGGCTTCGGCATGGACGCCACCAAGTATAGCGGTCGCATGGTGGACGGCTACCTCGTGATGACGTACGACGGCAAGGAGGGCTCGTTCTTCCCGATCGAGGAGACGCACATCGAGCCGGTTGCTACCACCTCGACGGCCCACTAAGAGCACGAAGCTGCGCCTCAAGCTCGCTCGCTCGCTCGCACTCCGAGCGCTCACTCAAGCACACAATCCAGCAATAAAACGCAACCCTTCTTGCACAACAGGAGGACCGTGTGGCCTATTTACGCGATCCGCTGAGAATGGGATCGGTCTCGGTCGCAGTCGATGCGGCAGAACTTGAAGTAGTGGCGTTGGCCAGAGTTCGAGAGCGAGCGAGATCGAGGGCGATCGAGAACCAGCCAGAGAGAATGAAGAACACCCACACGAATCGCAACAGCGATAGCGTCAGCACCTCGAGCAGGACGTTGAGCAGACCCGACGGAGGCTGCAGCGCACTGCCGAGGATGCCCAGGATCTTGCCGTCTGCACACACAAATATGGCCCCGACGCACAGCAAGGATCCCGATCCGTGAGCGAGAAGGAGGCAGGTGAATGGTGAGCGAGCGCACTCGAGCGTACCGAAGCCGTGGGTGATGGTGAAGCGGTGATGGTGGAGGCCGTCGACAATCTCACGCGCCACGTACTCGGGCGAGAAGACCGAGCTCGACTCGGACATCTTCTTGGTCTCGAGCGGCTTGAGCTTCATCTCCTCTTCGTACTAGAGATGAGGCAGCGAGTGTCAGCGCGATGGGCAGCACGATGGACAGCACGATGGGCAGAGAGAGACAGCAAGCGTACCATGGGCGTGTCGGTGTCGGGCGGGTACGAGACCGAGACGTGAATGTTGTACGGCAGCACCTGCCGCTCGCGACGCGTCCGTCAGCGACGACGGGCGTGAGTGTGAGCGTGTGGCACGCCGAGGCGACGTACCTCGGGATAGAGCGACTCGGCGAAGCCTCGCACAGCGAACTTGGTGGGCGCGTAGGCCGTGTAGCCGAACATGCCGACGTGCCCGAGCATCGAGGCCACGAACACGAAGCGGCCGCTGCGGCGCTGCTTCATCGACGGCAGCAGCAGCTTGACCGTGCGCACGATGCCGACGTAGTTGACTCTCATCTGGTACTCGAACTGCTCGATCGGCAGGTCGTCAAAGTACATGGGGCTCGTGGCACCGGCGCTGCACACGACGGCGTCGACGTCGCCCGAGGCCGCCACGGCCTCGCGCACCGCGAGCGCCAGCTGCTCGGAATCCGTGACGTCGGCCGCGAAGGCGCGCACGCGACCGGCGGCAGCCGAGGCACCGAGGCGCGCCTCGAGAGCCAGCTCGAGCTCGCGTTGCGCCTCATCGAGCCGCGCCTGCGTGCGTGCAATGATCGAGACCTTGGCGCCGCGGGCGAGGCATTGGTGCGCGACGGCCTTGCCGATGCCCGACGAGCCGCCAGTGATGAGCACGTGTGCGTCCGTGAAGCGGAAGGCCGCCGGCGCGCGGAACGGCCGCCACTGCCACACGATCACGAACCAGAGTGCCACGACGAGCAACGCCGCGATGGCCGTGATGATACTGAGAGAGATACCGAGAACCTCCATGTCGGTCTGATGGTCGGCCAGGCGAGCGAGCGAGCGAGTGATGGAGCATCGAGCGCGACCTCGACGACGCCATTCGCTTCGTTGCTGCTGCGCGCTCCAACCTCGCACTCTCGCTTGATTCGTCTCTTGCTCGCGCGTTCAAGCAACCATGAGTTCGTGGTACCAATCGCTCGCCGACTCGAGGAGCGACTTTGTCGGCAAGGAGGTCGTGGCGCTGCAGGAGAAGTACTTTGACCACTCGGCTGTGCTCGGCCAGGAGATCGACTACTTCCTGCGCGAGTTCGAGGTGCGTGTGATCGTGACACAGCGCCATCGACTTGGTCTGAGCGAACGTTCGCTCGTTGGGTGTGCAGACGCGACGCAACGACAAGGACACCGAGAGCCTGGCGGGGCTCGTGCAGGCCATGAAGCACAGCAATGGCATCTTCGGCTTCATGCTCGCCGACACGCATCTCGCTGCGGTATCCGCCCTCGGTACGTGATGCGATGCGACGAGAGAGACGCGTCGAGTGATTGTGCCCTCATGCGTGCTGCCTGCAGTACACGAGGCACAGGCGCACGCGAACGAGATTCTGCCGCACGAGGCCAAGTACGATGTACGTACGCGCCACGAGGCGCCGATGTTCGCTTGAGGCGCAGTGTGCTCACTGCCAGCGAGCCCCACTGCCAACCATGCAGGAGCGTCGCGGACCACGAGAGGCCGAGCTCAAGAAGGAGTTCGAGATCCAGCGCGGAGTGTACGAGCTCGAAGTACAGCAGTTCCGCGAGGCGGTGCTCACGTCGTTTGCCGAGAAGGCCGCCGTACGTTGCTCGCGCGTACGCAGTGGCGCGACGCGCGTCTGACGTCGAATATGTGATGATGATCGCTGCCGCGTGGCGCTACAGGCGATACGAGAAAAGTACTTTATCGACGAGGAGGGCTGGCGGCTGCTCGAGGAGGAGCGCGAGCGCAATCGCCAGTACATGGAGAACAACACGTGGTTCGGCAAGCGAGCGTAAGGCTCTCGAGCTCGAGGGCGTGCTCGACAGTGCGCTCGTGTACATAGCTAGATATCAGAGTAGAGAGAGAAAGAGTGCTGCTGTCGTTGAAATCATTCTGACTGACATCGTCAACAACGATAGCAATCAAGATTGCTCAGTAGTATTGCGGGTGCCTGATTCGGTTCGATTGATTGATTTGATTGAGATATATTGACAAGAAGCACAAGATGGAAACGATGCAAAACAACAAAACGATGAGGGCCGGTATATGCTACAACTCTACACGAACGAATGATGACGATGAGGATGCCGATGACGATGACGATGACTACGATGATGAAGGATGGAAGGCCTTTCACGATTGATCGGTAACGAGTTGGAAGCTATCCAAGACAGTACCGTTGAGCACACGGAACTCGCAGCTGGCGCTGTCGAGCGACGAGTAGGTACAAAACAGCGCCCCACCGTCGGTCGTGTCCTTCTCGGTGGCGTAGCCGATGCCGCCCCAGTAGAATGGCACGTTGCTCTCGTTCTTGGCCATGCGCGGAGGCCCGCCGCCGAGTCCCGAGACGATGAGGCCGGTGGTGCGTTGGTGGCGCGACAGCACAATGCCGTTGGGCTCGGGCGTCTCGCCTCCGGTGGTCCATAGGAGCACGGCGGGTGAGAAGGCCGAGAGAGTCAGCGTTCGGGCGTACGAGTGCGAGTGCGCGACAACGATCAGTGCGCCGTGCTTGCGACACGTGTCGAAGACCGCCCAGCTGACGCGGTTGGTGCGGCCGTCGGGCGCGAAGCGGCTGCGCACCACGTGCAGCACGCACACCTTCCACGGCGCAGTGAGGTAGCGCTTGAGCTGCTGGTCGAACCAACGCGAGTGCGAGCGCTCGGTGCCGATGCGCAGCAGGTTCTCGGCGGCGCCAATGTGCACCACGCCGCCCATGGTGCACACCCACCGCAGCATCGGCTGGCCGACGCAGTGGTCGGCCACGTAGGTCATGTTGGTGTTGCGGAACCACACGTCCTCGTAGAGCTGCAGCTTCCACGACTCGAGGTCGTGGTTGCCGGGCGTCCACAGCACGCGACCGGCACCCGCGCCGCCGAGGCTGAAGCGCAGCATGCGGTCCCACAGCAGAGGCGAGTTGATGTAGTCAAAGTCGCCGAGATGCACGAGCAGGTCCGAGTTGCGCGCCGCGAAGCCGAGGATCTGAGCGCTCTGCGTGTCGGCGCCCGAGTCGCCGAGGTACGCCACGGTGAAGTTGCGCGCCGTGTGCGGCCGCCAGTGGTTCAGCACCGCGCGGCTGTTGGGCAGATGCGCGGCATGGGTGCCTGGATAGTCGCGCCAGAAGCGCGTCGAGCTCGGCATCGGTTGGTGGAATGCCGGCGCTTGCAGAGCGAACAGCGGGAAGCCCAAGGCCATGACGCAGAGCCAGCACAACATGGCCTCGCGAGTGTTGTAGGTCTGGAAGCGACACGTCGAGGTGCTGCTGCTGCTGCTGCTAGTGCTAGTGCTGCTCGATGATGCTCCTTCTGTCGTTGCAGCGGGTGAGGACGACGACGGAGGCGACGACGATGAGGTGCCGAGTGCTGCTGGCTCGTGCTCATCGAGCGACGACGACGGCGGCAGCACGGGCTGCGGTGATGGTGGCGCTCGTTGATGGAGATGCCGTTCGAATCGGCGCTCAGCAAGCAGCACCAAGTGGTTCGACGAGTAGACGACCGCGGCAGGAACGAGTGCCAAGTACATGAGCCAGCTATATCGTGCAATCCATCCATGCAATCCATCCATCAGTCAATGAGTTCAGCGCGGAGGTTGCGTTGACCTACCTGTGCCAGAAGGTGAAGAGCGCTACGAAGCCGTGGATGGCGTGCACGCTCCAGTGCGTGCGCCAGTGTGCGGTGGCCGTGGCGGCGAGCGCCGGCATGATGAAGGCCGCCGGCCACGCGGACGAGACCTTGCGCAGCTCCATGTCGCGCCAGTGCTCCATGTATCGGCCCAGGTGCAGGACGCTCCAGAAGGCCACGATCACCAGCGACCACGAGCGGCAGCGCAGCACTGCCGCGTCGCTCATGCCGCAGTAGCGCGCCAGCAGCACGTTGTCGGGATGCAGCAGCACGAAGGCGAGGAACGCGAGCGCGAGCGCCAGCGAGTAGTCAAACGGCCGCCCGACCATGCCGAACAGCAGCACGGCCAGCAGCACGATCAGCAGCTCGCCGTAGTTGATGTCGTCGTGCGAGTATGCGCCACCACCGAAGCGCATCAAGCGAGCAACGGCGCGTGAGGCGACATTGTCAGGCTTGCCGCTCGAGCTCGAGCTCGTGCTGCCGTCTAGGTACACGCTCGTGCTCGTCGAGCTCGGTGTCGCTGAAGCGGCCGCTGCCGCTGCCGCCGCAGCAGCGCGCGTTGATCGATTCACCAGCACGCTTCCGCCTCCTCCGAGCTCGAGGTCAGCCATAGGGCCAGATGGCCGGTGCACGAGCAGTGATGCGGATGGCGATGAGGATGAAGCAACGGAGAGTGAGGAGGAGAGCGAGTGGCTGTTGCGCGTGAGGCCTGCTCACGCGCTCGATCACATTTCCGGCGCCTGAGAATAGACGAGCGAGCGGCACCTCGGGCTCGGCGGCACCTTGGCCTCCTTCGCGTCGTGTCACGTTCGTGAACCTGGGCGGCGTCATTTGGGGTTGCAGTGACGCGGCGTTGCGTGGCGTTGCGTTAATAACGTGTGGCGGTTGCGTGACGCGGCGTGAGTCAGCCAGCGACCTCGGCCACCGAGCCTCCTTGCGAGCGGATAAATGCCCGGATCGACGCAATGCGAGCCACCTTCATTCCATCGCCGCCTCGCCCTCACGCCCTCTCGCCTGCCCCTCACCACCCCTCGACCCCTCACCCATCGTCATCATGAGCTTCTTCACTGGCCGTACGATCCTCGTCACCGGCGCCTCTTCGGGCATCGGTCTGGCGCTCGCTGAGCGTCTCTTGGCTCAGGGCAACGAGGTGATCATCCTCGGCCGCCGTGGCGAGCTGCTCGCGAGCATCAAGGAGCGCCTGCCGGCGATCCACACGCACGTCGCCGACGTGTCGAGCGCCGAGCAGCGTGTGGCGCTGTTCGAGTGGGCGACCACCGCGCACCCGAACCTCGACGTCATCATCAACAATGCCGGCATCCAGCGCCGCGTCGACCTGCTGGCCAACGAGTCGTGGGCCGAGACGCAGAGCGAGCTCGCCATCAACCTCGAGGCGCCGATCCACCTGGCGCAGCTGTTCGCGCCCTTCCTGCGCACGCGTCCGCAAGCTGCCATCGTCAACGTGACGTCGGGTCTCTCGTTCGTGCCCATCGCTGGCGTACGGTGTCGCTCCCCTCGCTACCACCGTTATCCGTGACTAACGACCATCACCGCCATCACGACCACTACTTCTGCCATTGCTTCGTTCACCTCCGACAGGTGCCCGTGTACTGCGCCACCAAGGCCGCACTGCACTCGTTCACGCTCTCGCTGCGCCACCAGCTCCGCGAAACGTCGGTGCGCGTGATCGAGATCATTCCGCCGGCTGTCAACACGGACCTCGGCGGCTCCGGCAAGCACACGTTCGGCGTGCCGCTCGACGAGTACGCCGACGGCACGCTCAAGGGCCTCAACGAGGGCCTGCTCGAGGTGCCGTACGGCTTCAGCGCCAAGACATCGCAGGCCTCGCGTGCCGAGCTCGACGGAATCTTTGGCGTGATCAATACCAACGTCGCGGCTGCTGTCAAGAGCGAGTGAGCCACTGCCTCGCTCCCTCGCTGCCTGCCTCGCGGCTGGCAGGCAGACAGGCCAGGTAGCCTTCCTTCTTTCCTTCCTTGCACAACGATAATACTCCTCATTGTGCAAGCAAAGCAAAGCGAATACCAGACCAATACAATCACACACGCACAAGAGCTACGGTGCTACATTCGCACGAAGCAACCGCAGCGGATCTTGTTGTCGTTGTCGTTGCCGCGTGTGCTGCTGCTGCTGCTCGCGCGTGAATGACACCATTAGCCACCGAGCTCGATACGGCGCTGCCGTCAGCTTGGTTGGTCTCATGGCCTGTGATGCTGGTGGTGATGCCACTCGCGCTGGCGATCGGTGTCGCGCACATGGCGATGATCTCGCGCGCGGTCGGGCGCTTGGCGCTGGCGATGCTGGCTCGCGTGCTTGCGCCGTCGGTGAGGCCTCTGCCGTCTTGCATCGCCGAGCTGCCATCTGCCAACGATGACGATGACGACGCTCAAGATAATGGCGACGACGGCAACATCGGTCGCAAGCGCAGGAGACGACGCGATGCTGCACCCACTCGCGTCGCGCAACGCGTGCATCGCACGGTGATCGTTGGCGGCGGAGCCGCTGGCTGTGCGGCGCTCTTCCATCTGGTTCTGCGCGAGCGAGAGGAGCAGCAGCAGCGACAACGGCACGGCCATCCTCAATCGATGCGCGAGATCGTGCTGATCGAATGCGAGGCGCTGGTTGGCGGCCGCACGCGATGCGACCGCACGCACACGTTCCCGATCGACACGGGCGCCGGCTTCGTCGCGAGCTTCTACTCGTTGTTGTGGAACTACGTGCGCATCTTTGGCAAGGAGGACCACATGATCGAGCTCGAACGACGCGCCGTTCTATTCAAGCGCTGCGACAAAGCGCCTGACACTGGCACGGACGCGGAGGCGGACATTGATGCCGAGCGAGCACCGCCGAGTCTGACTGGCCGCACGGCGTTGGTGTCGCTCGACTCGCTCGCGCACGTCGTGGCACTGCCGTTCTTGTCGATGCTTGATCGCGCGAGGTTCGTGGTCGAGGCGGCACGTATGGTGGTGCTCGACTCGTTCCGCGTGTCGCTCTTCGATCCGAGGTTGCTGGCCGCGTACGACACGCTCGAGAGCTCTGCGGCGACGCTCGCGCTCTCGCGCTTCGGCTCGCGAGTCTATCACTACGTGCTACGACCGGCGGTCGAGTCGTTCTGGTACTTTTCGTGCGAGACTGCATCCGGTGCGTGAGGAGCTTGCCTCGACTCAGTGGAGCTCACTCACTCACTGGAGCACAGGAGCACTACTACGAGCGCTTCTCGTCGCGGCTCCCAACAGCAGGTTCTACTGCGTGCGAGATGGCATGGATAACCTCTGCCAATGGCTGGTGGACGCCAGCCTGCTCTCACAACACGTGTCGGTTCGTACCGAGTGCGCCGTCACGAGCGTGGCGCTAGCGAGCGACAGCGACACTGGCGCACGGAGCTTCCACGTGCGATTCCGCGACACTCGCACGCAGCAGCAGCGAGAGTGTGAGCTGCCGCACGTCGACGAGTTGGTCCTGGCAACGACGGCCGACGTGGCGCTGCGTCTCTTGACCGAGGTGCCGGAATCGATCGTGCACCGCCATGTGCGCGAGTTTCTCGAGACGCAGCAGTATGCCAGCAACGTGCACGCGACGTTCCTGCTCGAGCACGAGGATGTAGCACATTGCCGTGTACGCTTCGAAGAACCACCGACTGTGTGCTTGCGAGACGTCTCCGAGCCGCGCAGTGGTGCTAATCCGTGTGGCTTTGGAATGTTGGCATTGGCTTGTGCGTCGTGTAGTTGCACGACGAGCGAGTGACGTCAGTGTACCAAGTGGGCGACGGCCAGCGCACCGTGGCGGCCATGGCCTTCCTCTCGAGCAAGCTCGAGCGGCATTCACTGCCAGCTGGCAAAGAGGCGCTCTCCGTGTACATGATGCATGAGTGGAGCCAGGAGGCCATGCGTGTGTACGGCGACGACCGCGAGCAGCTGGCAGACGCTTGCTGGGACCAAGTGCGAGCGCTGCAGCTCGGCCTGCCGGTACGCGAGCGCGCCAGCTTGCTGCAGCTCACTGCACGACGCAACGCCATTCCGATCCACTCGGTCGGGCGGTATCGCATGAGCGCTCGTGTGCAACAGTGCCACGACAAACAGGCACGGCGGCACGCTCGCACACATGGGCGCAGGCGCCACGGCGAGCAAGCCACTTGCTCCGAGCCTCGTGTCGTAGTGGCGGGTGATTATCTCAGTACGGCGACCGTCGAAGGCGCGCTGCGAACGGGCATGTGGGCGGCCGAATCGCTCTACCGTGGGCGGCATCGTGGGAATGATTGAATCATAGTTATATCTCAGTGCGATACACATGACATTCTCTCAAGTGATTGATTGGAGCGAAGAGGAGCTTGTGACATTGAGAGAGAGAATAGGTGCTAGCACTTGTTGGTCTCAGCTGTGTGGCGGTAGGTTCGTTGTTAGTGGTAGAAACCGAACTCGTCACCGCTATCCTTGACTTGCGACTTGTAACCCTTCTCAAAGTCCTTGGGCAGGATGATGTAGCGGTTCTTGCGCACGGCTTGCATGCCAGCTTCTTGGCAGATGGCGGCGATCGTGGCATTGCTGATCTTGTCTGGGCGAGATACATCTACAAGAATCACGCACACACACACACGCGCGAGAGAGAGATTGTGATGGATAGTTGGATTAGTATCGAAATGGCAAGCCGATTGTCACAACGAGCGAGCAAGAGCGAGCGAGAGAGAGACGTACAATCCTCGAGGTCTACCTCATCACTGAGATTCATCTTGGAGGTGATGACCTGGAATACGAGGCGCTTCTGACGGCGGTCGGGCAGCGGGAATTCGATCTTGCGGTCGAGACGACCAGGACGCAGCAGAGCAGGATCCAGCGTGTCGGCTCGATTGGTGGCCATGATGACCTTGACGTTGACGGCAGGATCGAAGCCATCCATCTGTGTGAGCAGCTCCATCAAGATGCGCTGCACCTCGCGATCGGCTCCCGTCTGGGCGTCGAAGCGCTTGGTGGCGATGGCGTCGATCTCGTCGATGAATACGATGGCGGGTGCGTTCTCCTTGGCGAGACGGAACACGTCGCGCACCATGCGCGGGCCTTCTCCGAGGTACTTTTGCACAAACTCGGAGCCGACCACGCGGATGAAGGCCGCGTTGGTGTTGTTGGCGACGGCTTTGGCGAGCATACTACATTGAGCGCGTAGTTGTGAGTGAGAGAGAGAGAGAGTGATAGCGATAGAGAACAGGCGCGCGCGCGAGAGAGAGAGAGCGAGTATCGAGAGACGTACGTCTTGCCGGTGCCTGGAGGACCGTACATGAGCACGCCACGCGGCGGGTCGATACCAATCTGTTTGTAGAGCTCAAAGTGCGTGAGCGGCAGCTCGACTGCCTCACGGATCTCTTGCTTCTGAATGTCGAGGCCGCCGACGTCCGTGTACTTGACGTCGGGCTTCTCGCCGGCCTGCAGCAGCTGAATCGATGAGTCGGCCTCGGGCGGCAGGATGTCGACCAGCGACGCGACATCGTGGCCGCGGCGGTGCAGCGCCACCGAGGCCGAGGGCTTGAGCTCCTCGCGGTCGAGGATCGACAGCACACGCACAAAGTAGCGGCCGCCGTTGGTCGGGTCGACGATCGCGTGGTCCTTGTCGACCATCTCGAGGAACTGGCCGATGACGAGCGGCACGCTCTGGATGCGCTTGACCTCCTCCTGCGCACGCAGGATCTCGCGCTTGAGGTTCTTCTGCTCGTTCTTGATGCACTCCTCCTGGATGCACAGGAACTCGAGCAGCCGCTGCTTCTCCTTCAGCTGCTTGTAGAGGTCCTCCTCCGAGACGCCAGACGACGACGACGAGCTCGCGCCATCGTTCGACGTAGCCTACGCACCCACCAAACTCATTCATCGTGAGTCACCAACCACGTGCAGCAAGAAGAGCAAGAAGAGCCAAGGCGCGCTCGTGTTCTACCACGATACATACACGAGGATCAGCGAGACCGATCTCTTCCATGTTTCACAGTAAATCAAATCTCTGAGACTCACTAGCAATAGGCGAGAGAGAGGGCGAGGTGAGACGAGGAGGAGAGACGAGGTGGAGGTGGCGAGAGGCGGTGAGGAGGAGGTGGTGACGCAACACGAGAACGAAGCAGATGAACGAGGCAGCAGCAGGCGCCAGTAGTGTTCTTGTCCTTCGCTCACTCGCGCGCTCTCGTTTGCTCGTAATGGCCTCGGCAGTTGCGCATCATGTTGGCCTGCACTACTGGGCGCGTGAGACCCTAGCACATTACGTCGTGTCATCGTTACTTGAGACACGATCGCCTGATGGTGCAGATAGCGAGGTTTCGATGGTCGAGTTGTGTTGTCGCGCCGGTTCCGATGTCGGTATGGTGTGCCACCAGGTCAATGAATGCTTGGCATTGCGTGGCCGATTAGTGACGGTGCGACACATGTGAGCAAAAAGGCAAATGGAGTCGAGCTGGAGTCACGTCGTATCTTGGCGTTGAGGCATCTGCCGAGCATCTGAGCCGTGCTCAGGAGCGACTGGTTCGTTCGCACGCGGCTGGTTGTTGGTGCTTGCTGCCGACCATCGATCTCGATTTCGCAGCGGACACGAGGGGAAGTCTCGCTCAAGACCACGTGGCTGCAAGGTGAACCATTCAAGAGCGCCATCGTTCCAGCGCCTCCGATAGCGAGTATGTACCTTCTCGTGGTGTGCACGTGATGCGCTGGCGTGCGTCTCATACGCTGGTGCGTCGGCGGCGGCATTATATGCACAGCTGCCTACGATCTGGTCGCGTTCTTCAATGCGGTCGACAAGATGTTTGCCAGCGAGGAGGCGCTCCGAAGCCTGCTTCAAAACGTGAGCCACTTGTTGAAACCTGGTGGCTTCTTCTTTGGGTGAGTGAAAGGAGTGCGCGAGCGATACAGCTTGATGTAACTCGATTGGCAACGTCAGGCCTGTATTGACTCGGTAGGGTCGTGTCGTTGTTGACGTCGTCTGGCAACAGCATCATGCACGATAGCAGTTCGATTTGGTGGAAGGCACAGAAGGCCAAGATGCAAGCCTTCAGGACGCCGCTGTTCACGATCGAGTTCGGTTCCGCGTCGACCTTCTCGACCTTTGGTTCGAGCTTCCGCGTGCAGGTGCCCAACACGGCCGCGAGCTCCTCGTACTTTATGATCCACTGCCCTACGTTCCTACGGTATGTCGTGAAGCCAGCGAGCGCGAGGAGGCATAGGCTCGTGTGACGAAGCTCATTCGGCGGCGCTCAGTACTGCGCGCGAGTTTGGTCTCGAGATTCTAGACTGCACGAACCTGAAAGACTTTTTCGACGAGAACCACAAGGCCTATCACAATGTCCTGGGCAAGTATGTCAAGGGAAAGCTCCAATCGATCGAGTTGCAGTACATTGGTATGTTGACAACGAGCGGGAGATTGCACAGCTATGCTAATGGCACCCACACACACACACACACGCAGAGTTGTTTGCAGTGTTTGTATTCCAGAAGATGACGGCTTGAGTGCGATGGTGCACCGCAAGAGTGTAAACTATCTATCTACCAATCAAATCATGTCATATATATGTAGTGGATGGGCTGTTGTGAATGAGACTGATTCCAAGGCAAATAAAGTACGAGTATACAACAGAAGGAAGGAATGACGATGATGCTGATACAAGTGGGCTCAATAATCATCACTACAAACGTTCGTGCTCTCTATCAATCTAAACTGACAAGCTAACTAACCTAACTACTATTTGGGTATATTTCGTTTGGTGTGTGATGCGGGTGTGGAGTGGGATGATCAATGAATGAATGAATGAAATCATAAGTACAATTCAGCAATGCACAACAGCAATGCTGGAAATAATGATGATACACGTAGAAGCAGTAGTAGCAGCAGCATCGCGATGGTCTCTCTCTCTCTCTCTCAATGTAGTGCCGTAGCTCTGGTGTCTCAAGAGCATTGCTCGGGTAGGGTGGTGACTTGGCGGCCACGGTGCCGCGGTGATGAACAAAACCGATTACCGAGTAGAATCCAATCGACGAGAGGGCAGGATGCGAGCGAGCGTAAGCAAGTAACAGTAGTAGTAGTAGACAAGCGAGCTAGTGTTGCTCGTCTTGCTGGAGAATGGTCTCTAGCGTATCGATGAGGTTCGAGAGGCCGAACAGGTATCCGTCGTCTTGAACGTGGCCGGACTCGAGGCGGTGCGTATGCGCAAAGTCGATCATGCGCAACTCGATGTGGTCGCCGTCTTCGTCTTGGCCTACGTGCTCGTGGCAGTCGTGATTGAGCTCGTCATGGCGAGGGGCCTCGAGACGACTTTCTGCTGATGTATCAGCTACACCCGACGTTGATGCAGAGGCAGAGGCGGCGACGGAGGGCGAAATCGGCGTGTCGACCGAGTCGGTGGTGGTGTTGGTGTTGGTGTTGTTGGAGGACCCAGAGCTGGCATTGTGGTCAAGCGGCATGCCCTCGTAGACGAACAGGAGCGAGCTCGAGTACATGCGATAGGGATGGTCGGCCTTGTGTATCGCGTACAGCTCGCGTATTCGGTCGAGAAAGCGGCGTACGATCGAGGTGCGCAGCAGGTTGTCGGTGGTGCAGAAGAAGGCGCGCATGCCAGCGATGAACTTGTCGGGCGTGAGCTTGCGGCCTTGGTATTTGTCAAAGTACCGGAAGCTCTTGGTATCCGAGTCGTACACCTGTTGTTGTTGTGGCGTCGCACATTAGGTTAGCTCGTAATCGCGAGGATACCGATGAGGATGGAGCGTACCTGATGGCCACAGATGCGCAATCCAAGGCGAGAGCTGGTGGTGATGTTGCACTTTTCGATCTGGTGCAGGCGCTTAGCGTGCGAGGCATCGTCGCCATGCTGGCGCGTGCCAATCTTGAGGTCCATGACGCATGGTTTGCGATACGGTGCTGTGAGATCGCGCATCACTAGAAAATGTAGAGGCGGCGACATGGTGGAGTTAAGAAGGAACACGGTTGCGTGAGCGATGGAGCGAGCGATATGCGAAGGATGGGAAGGATATAATAAGTGGATGGGATGGCGGTGTCGGGGAGCGAGAGCAGCTTGCGATGCATGCGCAGCGCCCACGGCGCCATCTCGGCCTCGACGAGCGGCAGCAACGAGTTCTCGAACGAGTGCAAGGTGGAGCTCGAGATGGTGACGCAGCCGAGGATCGGCGGGAGGAAGGCGCGCAAGGTCGGCGACTCGCACTGCATCTGGACGAAGAGCACGAACTCGCGCGCAATCAACGGCTTACACAAGAGGTTGTCGTTGGCCTTGACGAACGGATCGTGGCCAGCGACTTGGTGAGCGAACGGCCGCTGCAGAGCGATCGAGCCCGAGTAACGCGGGAGCTCCTCGAGGTCCCATGAGTCGGCCGCCCACAGGTGGCGGTAGGAGTCGAGCATTGGCGACGAGAGCCGAGAGCCAAGCAGCGGCAGCACCGGCAACGAGCTTGCGCAGCACGTACGCGGGCAGAGAGAGGGAAGGAACGAAGGAAGGAAGCTATCGATCTCGCTCCGCCGACTTTTCCGCTCGCTCTCCCTCGTCTCTCGTCCCATTCCGCTCGCTGCTGCCTCTCGCCACCACCCCCACCACCAGCTGTGCCTCTCGCATATCAACAACACCACCTTGTGCTCGGTCCTCTCGTGCTTCCTCCCCTTCTCTCTTTACCATGGGCCTCGACTCTACGCAGTACTCGGTCGTTCCGATCTCCGAGGAATCGGGTATCGCCCCCAATGTGCCTTGCGCCGTTGATTCCGAGACGCCTTCGTCGCAGCAGCCGCAACAGCAGCCGCCGCCGCCGTCCGCTGGCGACCCGTCCGATCCTCTCGGCTTCCACTTTACGTGGGGCGCCGACAACTCGTGCACGTCGTGCGAGCTCACTCCGTGCTGCGGCTCTCCGGCCAACTTTACTGACGGCCTGTACTGCTGCGTCAACTTTACCTTCTGCTCGCCGTGTGCGCTCGGCAAGCTGGCTGCCTCGTCGGCTGGCGTCGACGAGTGCGCCGTCGTCAACCACTGCCTGCCGTGGTACCTGTTCGGCTGCCTCGACCACTTTGTGCCGTTCCTCGGCACGGCGCTCTCGGTCACCATGCTGGGCAACATGCGCCGCAACCTGCGCACCCGCGCGCACGTCGGTCGCCCAGACCTTTCGCTCGGCGACCTGCTGATGCACTGCTTGCCGTGCCTTGCGCCGTGTGCCATGTGCCAGGAGATTCGTTCGGTGCCGTATGTCTCTCTCTCTCTCTCTCTCTCTCTCTCTCTCTCTCTCTCGCTCCCACACACGCACGAGATTCACACTCATTGAATTGCGCAGAGTTGAGAGCTGGGACTGGATGCGCCAGGTCTCGCAGCACGGCATCAAGATGATGCACGATGGCCCGTTTCTGTCGGCCTACGTGCCGAGCGGCAGTGCCGCCGCCTCGAGGCCTGTACGTTACCACAAGGAGACGCGACTAGGCGTAGTGATGGTGGGGGCGGTGGGGCGGTGGGCTCGCGTGCTTCAAACTCTGTTGACAAGTTGCGTTCTCTCTATGCTATGTAGGCTCCGACTCCCATGAGTATGTCGATGCACGAGGCACCGGCCGCGATGCCGTCTCCGATGCCGATGCCGATGGGCATGCCGATGCCGATGCCGATGCCGCAAGGCGACATGATGCCGCCCATGCATGCTCCGTACCCGGTTGCCATTCCGTACGTGATTGGCCCCGATGGCGCGCCGGTGCCGTACGTCATTATGCCTGGCTTGCAAGCGATGCCTGGCACTGCCAACCCGACGCAGAACGCCTAAGTCCCACGAACTGGTGCCCCCAACACACTTGCATGTGAATGTGTGTGTGTTCGTGCTTACTCTCGCTCTCTTTGTTTGTGTGTATGCTCAATGTTCAATGTGTCGCCCTTTCTCTATCCATCCATCCATCCATCCACCCACCCATCTATTGGGGCGTCGACGGGCCGTCCCGCGTGCTCTATTCGCGCGCATTCTCCCTTGTCGTGCTCGTGGCGCGGCTCAACGAAACAAACACATTCTTTACTGCTTCCATATGAGCGAGCGTGGTAACGGCAACTCGCACACGCACAGCAAATACGCTCGCCACGGTGGCACTCGCAATCTCGACGTATTAGCGCGAGGTTGCAGCGCGATTGTGGCAGCGGGCGCCGCGGCGGCAATGGCTGCGCTTACACAGCGCCACCCTCGGCAGCTGCGAGCTCCTCGTCGGTGATGGGCTCGGGCTCTCCACCGAACACGAGCTCGTCGTAGCGCTTCGAGACGGCGAGCAGCTCAGCGTGCATCTGCGACACTTGCTCGACCGACGGCGCGCAATCCTGGTCGTTCTCCTTCTCGCGCGTCTTGTTGGCGGCCGCACGCGAGAAGGCCTTCTCGAGGTTGGCACGCGCCTTATCGGCCTTCTTGGAGTCGGTCTCCTACATTGGTGAGTGGGCGAGAGCGAGTGTGTGTGAGTGGCACCAACGTTAGGCATACACGACAGCGCGGCAACACGTACGTGCTTGCGCTGCGCAGCCTTGTCGATGCGCTCACGCAACTGCTCGGGCGTCGCGACCTTGCGCGGCGAGCCCTCGAGACGAACTTGAACCGCGGGCTTGACCTTGCGCGGCGTGCCGTGATGCGGCGAGAAAGCTTGCGTAACATCGATCACGGCACTGGCCGGTGGCTCCTCGAACGACGACGACGACATGGTGGCAGTGATGTGGGGCGTAAAGAGGGGAGCAAGGAAGGAAGGAGCGTATGGCACGGCGGTGGCACGGGCAGAACGAAAGGCGAGGGGTGTGGGCGACGGCGGCGGCGGGGTTGGGAGGCGATGACGACGGGACGAGGGAGAGGCAGTGAGGCAGTGATGTGGGACCGCGGATTTTGGCGGGAAGCACTGCGGCTTTGGCGCCTTTTTTGTCGATTTCAGGCGACACGAGAGAGATAGTATCCAGCGCATATATATCACATACAAGCTCGTCGCCGCTCGCTCGCTCTCCTTTACCCTAACACCATCAAGCAACAACATCAAATCGTCGTTGAAACTATCTATCTATACAAAGGCAGCCACCACATCCAGCACAATCACGACTACGATCAACTCAGTGATCAGCGTCATCATGAACCACGCCAGATACACTGGGTTGCTTGGCAGGCATCGGCGATAGAACGGCAACTTCAAGCACGGCGTTGCATCGTATGGTTCACTGTCATAACACGAGCAAGAGTGAGTGAGATATCGTGAGTGAGATATCGTGAGATATCGTGAGTGAGCGAGTCAGCGTGCCAGACATACTCAGCTTCGGAGAAGGATGGCAGCCTATCGCGTTGAATATTCACGGCAGAATCTGCACAGCGCGAGTGGCCCACGCGCGAAGCCACGTAGACTTGTGAGATAGGTATGAGCCCCCGCGGAACAACCGCGAGGTGCTGCACTACGTACCACCGGGAGTTGCATTGTACACCGAGCTCTTGGCCACAATATACAGCAGCATCGGTATGATAAAGTTGATGATGCCGTTGATGAACAGCGCCGTCCAGTTGATCACAGTCACGAGTCCGTTTCCCGTGCAGAACTGCAGTAGTTGGTTCAGCACGTGTACGTCCTCTGCATGCAAATGCGCGAAGCAATCGACGAGCGGCGCGTCGTACTGGAATCGAAAGCAGCCACGGAAAGAGTACGCCCCAAAAGTTGGCCCATCCTGGCTTGCAGATGTTGCTCTCAACCAAGTTGTAGCGTACAATAATTGAGTAGATTGGTATTCCCGGCAACAACACAATCATCGGGAAGCCGTACGATAAGAACTTTTCATGAAAAGGAGAACAGAGAGAGAGAGAGAGAGAGAGACGGGAGTGAGTGAGCGAGTGAGTAGGGATGAGAGAGAGCAAGAGAGATTGCGATTTAGTAAGTTTGGGTGGCGTACGTACCAGACTAATGAGATTGAGAGTGCCGGTAGTGTTATTCGTCAACGCATCCAACAGGTTCTCGTCACCTACGATTTGCAGTGAC
>JGI26540J51217_10000697_pt1 | contig 33066 bp, 10 predicted proteins | sample ThiBio_1000_plan_2_FD_51217 | JGI IMG/M metagenome (IMG submission 51217)
TGTCTTTAAGTTTGCCTTGCATACGTTCACTCAATTGAAGTAATAATTTAATGAGTCCTCGTTCATCATCATATTGCTGAGCATCTCGAAGTAATCGAATCTGTTGATCGGCGATATCCAATGCTTCTTTTCGGTTTCCTTCTTCGACTAATTTAGCTATTTTCTTATCCATATCAGCTGCAATTTGACTTGTATACAAGACTTTCACACGAGGATCAACTTTGTTTACAAGNGATTCATCTTCNACGAATTTAATCGATAGAGTATTTTTGATTACAACTGGTGTACCATTTGCATCACTGGGATGATTGTATTGTAGTTCGTAGGAAAGTGTTTCATGTTCTGTATTTTCTGCACCCGAACAGGTGTATTCGCATAGTACTGATCGAATATTATTTGAATGAAGTTCACCGAGACTTGCACCAGCAACAAGATTTTCATGACCCCAAATTTTAGTTACGATCGCACCGTTCTTTCCACGAACGATAAGACGAACATGTGATGCNCAAACACCAAATACACATACAAGTGCTTTCGAAACAAGTAATTCAATAAGATCAGATGATGCTAANAAGTAAAATCTTGCACCGCCACTATCAGCAATACCTTTCATAATTGCACTGTCAAAATCAGCACCAATACCGAATGAATCAGTGATAATACCTTTGCTGTTATAACTAGCAACGAGTTTTGTTAATTCAGCACATGTTTTTAAGCCTACGTTTGCTTGCCCGTCGGAAAATAAAAACATACGTCGTGAATATCCGTCGTAGATGTGTTTTTCTAAAAGACCAGCTCCTACTTCTAAAGCACCAGACATATTTGTCGAGCCAGCAGTATCGATCGTGTCAACAAGATTGTGAAGTTGATGACGAGTGGATGCTCGTGCATTTTCAAAGATAATCGATACACTTGAATCATAAGCAACCAGATGAACAATATCGTCATCATGAAGAAGATTAAGAACGGAAATGACAGCTTTCTTGGCAAATGTTAATTTATTATCTGATTCCATTGAACCACTACGATCCAGAATAAGTACAAGATTGAGTGGTGTTCGTTTTTGGGATTCATCTTTGCTTTTTGTTTCAATATCGAATCGAACCTGTTTAGTATTTACAACNCCAGCTAAAGCATATGAACTATCAGGAATACATTGTAATTCAACAGTAGCTAAATCATTATTTTCGGCCATTTTAAATATATTTTATATGAAAACTACACTCACACTCACGTTTTTATAGGGAGGCGATAACAAACATAATATTGCGAAAGATTTTATATTATATGCGTGTCATGTTATTTCACAATCATAGGTAAAAAATTATACGATGTGTCATTTATATAATCAAATATGTGTTTAAAAATTCGAGTTCTATTGTAGGAGAGTTATTTTCAACATCATTACACCATGTGGTTCAATATTTGGTGACGTATAATTACTACGAAAGGGTCCAATAAGTTGTCGAGCCCATAAATCTCTAACAGTTGCTGAATCACGTGGAGGAAAACCAATGTCACTCCAATTGACAGTAATCGGTGCGCTCGTACTTCCTCGATTGAATAGAACGACAGCAACTGAACCATCATTAAGGTCACCAGCCCAAACTTCAAGTTCAGACNCTTGTGTTAAACATTGNCCATTGTGTTTACTACGAATAGTTCCATCCGTTGTACTGATTGTCCATTGNTGATTGTCTTGTTTGTTACAAGTGAATGCATCGACATTTGGTCCATTGAAATTAAACACATCCAAACTATTAAAGAAAACGAAAATTCGTCAGTCTTTCGAAAATTGTGAAACATACCATTTTCCATTGAATTGAGAAACAATTGTTTGATCAGCGGCATTCACTGTCCATTGTTGATTTTTGCCTTGACATGGTGCTTGTGAATCATTGATACGACATTGAGTTAATACAATGTTAGCAGCTTCACTAGTATCACAATTTTCAATACCGAGACATTTGCCATTAAGACCTGAACGAATCGATCCATCTTGAGCATTGTAAGTCCATTGAATACGTTGCGGTTCGATACCAACTGTATACGATGAACAACTTGTCATACTTGCGTCACTTGTTGCATTGGGTTCTAGTACTGATTGAAAAGCAACTTTTTTTCCTTGAACACCTAATTTATCTTGATTGACAGCAATAACTTCTGGATTAGTAAGAATTGCTAGAGTCGTATTACTCATAGCTGTAACATCACATCCAATGAGAAGCGGTGCTTTACTAATAGCCCATAAGGAAAAATGCGAAATATATTCGGTCGTAGTCATGCCACCATTTCCAACTTCCAACACTAGGAATACATTGACAGATATGTTTATTTAAATCTAAGATAAGAAAAACAATCTATGCATACTATCTGGATCATTCCAACCTCCAGGACCTGCATGAGCAGCAAGCTCATTGTTCTACGTAAGGTAATATTTATTCACAAACTCAAGAAATAAATATATTCATCTTACAGCATCAATATTACCGAGCATTGATTTCCAACTATCGCCTATATCGCCTGTTGTTCTCCAGCTGTTGCCAACAGCGGCAGCCCATGAGGCAGGATTGTCCACACCCCATTCTATGAGATATATATACGTATATATAGGTATCAAAAACTACGTATTTTTTGAAATTACCACACATCGAGAAGAAAATCGGTCTTCCACTAGCATTCAATGCATCTCGCATGACGGGATATCTCACTTCGGGTTTACTTCCATCGGTATTACAATTATCGTATTTCAAATAGTCGACTGTCCAATTGGCGTACGTATTTGCATCGATTGTTTCGTAATGTAAAGATGCAGGTCGGCCACCACACGTTTTATAGCCAGCATCTATACAGTATCGATAGTCTTGAACTCGTTATAAAGTCTATTTCATACCTGAATAAAGACCAAATTTGAGTTTTTTCGAATGAATATAATCGGCTAAAGCTGGAATGCCACTTGGAAATGCTTTTGGATCTGCTTGAATAACACCTTGTGAATCTCGACTTACTTGCCAGCAATCATCCAGATTAACTAGACGAGAAAAAAAAATAACAAAACTAACTACAATGAATCGAACAAACCATATTGATATCCAGCTGCTGCAAGACCTGTAGCTACAATTGCATCGGCTGTTTGTTGAATTAATTTTTCATTAATATTACAATGAAAATGATTCCAACTATTCCATCCCATTTGAGGCGTTAAGCCTAAACCATTATTAAGTTGATATGATTTTGTGATAAAAAAACCGACAACTAATAATATCTTAACCAACATTTTTTTTTACACAGAAGAAATTTTATTTAAAAAGAAAATATGCCTCTTAAATATTCTCATCTTGTTGATAAGATCAAACCAATGCACCCTCTTGTTTTTATCTACAAAGAGAGATGCGATGACATAGGGTTTTTTTCGCATTGTCATTTTAACTGTCGAAATGAATATCGATGATTAATTAAATCAAGTAATTCTAACAATCTGAGAATAAATACAGTAGTAGACTTTGTAATAAACATTTAAAAGTCAAAACAGAAAATGTTTTACTGAATATACGTGAAGATCTTTTTCTATATTATATATTTCGTTGCAGCTTCAACAACTGTTAATCTGTATACTTTACAGAACAAATAAGTTGAAGCTATCATACCTGTCTTTATATGAATGCTGAAACCGATAGTTTTAGACAATATTATGAGAGAGCACGGTTTTGTTTGAGTCAATTATCGTCAACATATAAAATTACAGAGCAACAATCATCTCTAAAATTAATTTTCGATGAACTAGCTAAACTAGAAGTTACAAGTGAACAATTATATTTTTGGTCTGCACTCATGGATCATATTGAACGGTATCAATTCTATTTAGATCAAGGTGATACATTATCAAGTCAAGATGAATTTTACAATTGCACATTACCTAGATTTGGTCCTTATTGTCAGTATGAATTTCTATTTGATGTTTCATATTATCCATCATTCGATGAAAGCATTTTCAGTTATTATGCAAACATGTTTAATACTCTCTCATGTTTAATTATTTCATTTGCATCACCTTTTATGAAATCAGCTCGTGATCCGTAGATATTTCTCGCTGATTATTCCATTTCTTTCGTACCATCTTCAGTATATAAAAAAAAGAATTTAATGACACAATCTTACCCAATCATGATATTCATTCAACGAATTCAATGTCCATAAGATAGTAGATTGCAAATCTTAGTTTTTTGACAACTAAACCGTCTAGTTTATAAATATTAGTATTATATAATATATATGTCAAGTCTTTCATAATAAACAATCATGTATATTCCTTGACCACGTACATGCAAATCTTTTGTTAACTTTACTTGCGTTTAACAACTCAAAATCATAAGGAAGACAATCAATTTTATTTCAGTATTGTGGTGTTTGATTATTGTGCGTTTATTCGTGATTAAAATAAAAGAAAATTAAAAGCTAAGTCTAAGTGTAAGTAACTACGTTTTCTAGTAGGAATTTAAAGATAGTCAACCGCAATTTTGGCGCTAATTTCGCGCGCTAGAATCGACGCAAAACGATCAACAAGCGCATTACTTGTTGTGCTATTCGCAGCAATAGTACCGAATACAGTTTTTAGCTCAGCAGCATTCATTGCTGAATATGATTGACCACCACCAGTTGATGCCATATTAGTGAGTAATTGATATGCTGAACTTCCTGGAGCTATAGCAGCGCCAAAACCTACTGTATGACAGACAAAACGATGATTTGCATTGTAATTCTGTTTGAATTGTCGGATCAGTTCAACAGGATCACTTCCACCGCCGTTTCCACCATCTGACATAAAAATCATCACTACTGATGATGCTGTTGTGTCAGCATGGATTGCTTGTCTCGCTTGTTCCAGACCAGCACTATATGTCGTACCACCACCTTTTAATTGTGGTAAATTTTTAGGAGTATTAGTGAAATTTTGCTGTGCGCATATCGGTCGACTGGAGTCATCAAATAGAATAACTGTAAAATGATCATCACCACCTTGATCATCATTACGTCTCTGTAGAAATCGTTGATATGCTACTTGTAAAGAGCCCCAATGTGATCCCATTGAACCAGATTCATCCAATACAAAAACGAAGTGAAAGGAACGTGTTTCTAATTGTTGTTCATCACATAATGAGATTGCAGTAAATTCTCTACCGGTTTCTTCCTTTTTACTATCATAACATTTTTTAAATGCTGCTTCCATTTTAGCTGTTGCTTGTGCTTTAATACGACAAAACATTAAATCAATTTCATTATCTTCTGTTAAAAGTTTATCACAAATCGATTGTACTGTATGTTTGTCAATTCCCTAAAAAAGCACTTTTTTATTTAAAATCCTAAATCAGTATAAATGTACTTACGTTGGGATAGCTGTCAGTTGGATTATCATTAAGTTCACGGCCATGACCAGGTGCATCCGTAATGAGTACAATAAATCGAGCATTGGTTTTACTCCATGTTAAATTCAAACATTTATCAAGTGCACCTAAAACATCTTCCGGAATATCACCACCACCACCTGCTTCTAACTGATTAAGAAATTGAAGAATTTCTGTTGGATTATCTGTAAAATCGTGCTGTTTAAATTGTGCAGCACCATCATTGATATCTCGATAAGCAACAATGGCAAAGCATAATTTTAGATTGAGTGATGGATATTCTTTTTTAATTAATGCTGTAATCCCGTCAATAATCAATTTCATTTGTGTTTTTGCTGCATCTAACCATCGTGACATACTACCTGTAATGTCTAGACAAAAACATATATTAACTGTAATATTCGATGGTGGTTGACCACTATTAATTAACATTAGTTCACGTTGACCAGCTAAATCTTTGATCATTTGGTCGAAAACTTTCTTCGATTTTATATCATTAAATAGATCCTCTTTCGTTGTCATACTTGTTTCGTTTGCATCCTTTACTATCGATTGATCGAATGGAAGCAGTTGAACTTCATTTTCAAATAATGAACGTACAGCTTTAGGTAGACCAAACGGTGTTGTACATTGAAGATATCGTTTGTAAACAGATGGTAAATTAGTTTGATCAAGTCCAATAGCCATTGCAACTACATCAATTCCATTATCTTCAGCTCGTTGTTGTACCATGGCTAGACTATTTCCACAATTGCTATAACCATCGGTGAAAACAAAGATTTTCTTTTCACCGCGAACGGAACATTGATTTAGTAGATCGATTGCAGCTTCAATTGCGTCTGCATCTTTCGTATCATCATCTTGATCAAATCGAAGTTCATTCACAAGTGTCGCAATACATGCTGTATCCCATGACTGTTCAGTTGTCTTAATTAAACGTACTTCTCGACCGAAAACAATAACTCCACAATTATTTAAATTCATTTTTTTCAATGCACCAATCAATACAATAATTCCATCCATTAATCCACTACTGAGTGTGCCAAACATTGATGTTGAAACATCAATTACAAGACAAAGAGCATGTTCACGTTTACCACCAGCTAATTTAGCGCTAAAGATTTTCTTATAACTCCATTCGGTTGTCATAGCTTTGATTAAACCAGGCAGATAAAGCGATGAACCACGTAGTGCTGCTCGACGACGTGTAAATTTATTATACGGAAAAACGACATCACCGAAAACGATTGTTAAATCATCGATAAGACTTGAAAAATAAAATTCTTTGGCTAACCAATTTTTTTCCATATCTTGCATTTCAGGAGTAATTGATAATTTATGATAGAATTGTTGAAGCTCATCGAACGCTTTTGATCCGTAATTTGTGTATTCATCTGAACGTGATAAATAGTTTAATAGTTGGGATTTAACATTGGCCAGTTTTGGAATAGGATCTGTTGAATTACTAACTATATATGAATTTTGATTTTCTGCTTTGTATTCTAACTTTTTGACATTTACTACTTCAATGTTTTTCGGCATTTGTATATTAATTGTAGGAACACCTGATGATGATGCTGTTGATGTTACTGACTTTTTTAAGCATTTTTCAATCATTTCGCACATTAATTGAGGCATTTTAATTGGTAATTGTCCAATATCATCAGCTTGAAGGACACAGCTCTGTGTTTGTTCTAAGCCGCTCAAAAGAACTTTGCTACCTCTCTGTCCTGCTGTTTCAATAAATGTAAAACCAAGTTGAATGTTATGTTTTTTGATTATACGTGAATAACTTCCTTCGTCACGTTCTTCTGTCAAACCATCAGTTAACATAAGAACAAGTCGATGAACAACTGTATTTGGTTGAGTATGCGAATCTTTATCTCCTGGAAAAACTTTGTCGGCAATACGTGCTAAACCAGTGGCTGGATATGTGCCTTCATCAAATGTCAATGCTTCAAGAACGTATTGTCCATCTTCATTAGTAAATATATCATGAAGATTTTTTAGAATTTTCTGATTTTTTCGTGTGCCGAAACGTGCTACAGCAAATTTTGTTTCAAGTTTACGTAGAAGTTCCATAATGACAACTAATGCTTCGTAAATCACTGTACGATGAACACTCATTGAACCTGAATTATCAACCATAATACACCAACGAATTTCATGTTGTTGTAACAAATTTATAGTATTGGTTAATCCATTCCAATTTGAACGGAATTTGTCAAGAATTGTATTGATCATATCAGTTATTTGTGGTGTTTCGACAAGTAACTGATATGTCCATTGACTTGGTTTATTATTGGATGATAATGCTACTCGATTATCTAATTTACCTTCAATATTGGATGAGGCATTTTTCTTTCCTGCTTTTTCATACATTTCAATTAGGTTGGGTTGGTTTCGTAAATGTTCATGCATGGCCTGTGTTTGCAAATCTATGTTAACTTGTGAAGTTCCTTCTGTATCATCGTCAGGTGAACTTGTACCGCCTGCACCAGAACCATTGTTGCCGGAACTTGGTTGATTTCTGTTTGTGTTTTGATTTAATAAATCGCGAGCCATTTGTTCTGCAGTTAGTTTAGTACTGCTACTTGAAGAACCGGGTTGTTTATTTTTTGACTTAGTTTTTGACTTTTTCTTGGCCATTTTCATAATATCATCTGTTTGTTGATTCTCAATTTGTTCCATGGCATCTTGCCAATCATTTCTCGTTAATGGTGCATCGTCTTGTGTGATGACCGGTGATTCTGTTGTCGTATTCGGATCAGTTGAACCAGATGTTGTACCAATCTCTTGAATGAGTTCTAATTTGGTTTTTTTCGGATATGTAGCATTTTTCGAGCCAACTGATCGTGACGGTGGTTTGAAATCTTGTTTAACTCGACTTGTATCGATACTTAATTGACGCAATGTACTAAGCAATAATGGAGACTCATCAAGAGCTAATGAAAGTAAACACTTTTCTAATTGATTAAAATCTCTAACTAGAAACCGAACGCCTGTAGAAGCGAATGTTGGCTCAAGAATCTTTTTTGCAACAACTATATCACGTAATAATTGTAGGCCACACTTAAGAATTTTATCACCGTTATAAATTTGATTTGAATCGTTGTCATTCAAGCGATGGCGTACGAGAATATTAAATGTGACGAAATTCAAATACCAATGTGCGACTTGTGGACGATATTTGCATGCCTCTTCTATTATACTTTCAATAGTATCCGATTCAACAAAACGAATAGATTGTCGAGAGCTATTGTTTAAGTATTTATTTATAGACTCTTCCATTTTATTTAAAGTTTCTTCAGAATATGGACATGCATTTGATGATGATGGTGATCGTGTTGTTGTTATCATTGGTGATGACGGCATGATTGTTGTTGATGGAAGTGTTATGTCAGTTGTTGGATTTATTTGTTCAGATTGAGAAATATTCTGCTTCAAAGTATGACGAATCGTTTCAAGAATCGACGAAGAATTCGTCTGCGTAATTGATGGTAAATTATCAACAAAATATTCACGAGTATTCTGTCGGCAATTAGCCAGTGTGCATAATGCTGTAGATAGGTTCGTAGTATAAAGTTGTTGACATAATGGTATTCCTCGAGTAATTATTAGACCTGGAAATGATGTTAAAATCGATGAAAATGATTCAAATAAACGTGTTAGTTTAGGACAAGTGATATTAAATAATATTAACCATGATTGAACAATATTATCAAACAGAAGATAGCGATCATATTCATTCAGAGCGGGCAAATTTTCAGATGATAAGCGTATTAAAGTCAAAAATGCATTGAGTTTGATTTTAGTTTCTGGTGAAACAAGCGATTCGATTTGTGGTAATAATTCGACAGTTGATGTTGGTACTAAGTTACGAATTGATGTTTCATGATTATTTAATAAACTGATTTCATTATTTGACGAAACTAGACGACATAATTTAAATATGATTTCAGCTAAAGTTTCTTCATTGCTATTCTCGTTTTCAAGTGCACTTGTCAATTGAATAATGTCTTGACTACAAGAAATATTCTGAATAAAATTAGATATGTTTTTCCAAGTTTGAGTAGAACAGATTTCTATGTAAGATTCTTTAATTGGAGACCAATTCTTATTTGGACTAAGTATGTCAAGAATGCGTAGAGATTGACCGACAACATTAGCTATTATTGTAGTTTTATTACTAGCAGCGCAAAGCAAATATCCAAGTTGTAAGATCGCATTTCCTGCTAATTTCCATTGGTCAGAAGTAAGTGTAACAAGTTTATGTAGTATCTTATAATATGACTCAACAATAGATCGAACGATTGGAGGATTTCTGTAAGGATAGCCAATAGTCAGTTTTTTAAGCGAACAAATTTCATGTGCAAGAGATTCACAGTCAGTATAAGACATATTGATATGCGTTCGTAGCGCGGTTGAAATACTGTACTGTGTATTATTTTGAAAAATATTCTCAATTTGATTCAATGTATTTTCAGATAGATTAGATCGCTTGAGAATAACTCTTGTTATTGACAAAAGATCTTTGAGTGTCGCGTTATCTTTATCAGATATCCTTTGAATAATTTGAAATAAATCTGAATTATCGATAAACAATGGTGATAATAAATGAGATTTTTCTGTCGAATTCAATTCATTCCATAAACGATCACGATTTTTAAATGCATTAAGCATCGATCGTTGAATTAAAAATGAATGATTTTGTTCACAAGAAATTAAATGTAAATCGATTAATGCTTCATAATCTTTCTTGATCAATCGAATCATGATCTGTTTAATCTGATCACTAATGAGTCCAAAAAGTAGAGTCCATTTTAAGTCAGATGATGTTAATGATCCAGTTAATACTTCTCTGAATGTGCCAGTTGAAGGTATAAGATTTGCTAATTTCTGTACCATATCAGATGTTAAGGATGAGTGAACTAGTTGATGAATTGAATTAGTGAAAGTGCGTGCATGTTCAGGCATAGCACAGTCATGACTGACACATGTATGTATGAGATCAATTGCTTGTTGGTAAGCATTATCAGACGAAGACGATTCAAAGATATTCCAGAATTTCGAAACATATTCTTGCATCGCATAACCTTCATCAATACTCTCAGTCGAATTGATAACAGACATAAGTTGAAGTCGAATAGAATCTATATTGTTAAACGACGAATGAAATAATTGAGAATGATAAAAAAACGAATGATATACGGTAAATGATGCTCGCAGAGCACTGGTTAATGTATCAATTGGATTTATCGACGTACTTTCATTAGTGAATGAATTAAGTGTAATATGATTGGTTTGATTTTGAGAAAGATTATTGCAAAGTTTCGACCAATCATCTTCTGTTTCAGGTAATTTAGGTTTTGTTTTATCTGATCCGCAAACATGAGCAATAGCAGTTAATGTTATTAATGGAATATATGGATTAAATGTCGAATGTTCTTTATAAATGCCATATAGCCACTGAGCAGGTAAACAATTGAGTGCCGACCAAATTTTATAATTTTTATTACCTGCTAATGCAAATGATGATAATGGTTTTGTATGTCCAACAAAAACAAGTGTTATTGACCGATTAGTTAATTTTCCATTCATATTCATAACTGGATCACATAGACTTGTCAATTCAATTTCTGCAAGTTCAAGAATGCTGGATGAAAATTGATTATTATCAAAGGTATCGCAATCTATTTTGACTGAAATGGAATGTTGTCGGTTGGGAATAATTTTAATCGTTTGATTTTGTCCAGATGAAACTTCTAGGGCAAGTGATTTAACAAATGATTGTCGTATTTTAGACTCGGATATACTGAAACGAAGTTCTTTTTTACCGATATTTTCAAGTGTCAACATGTTCTGTAGAAAATTTGATCCAGACTTAATTTCTCCAATATCAATAAGATTACGAGGTGTTGATTTTAAAATGGGCGTTTCAAATTCGACATAGAACGGAATACTGAGTGGAATTGGTGAGCTATTCGATTGAATTTTAACTTCAGCATCAAGTATTCGTAAATCCATTGGCTGATAAACAAAACGTACAGGTACTGTTTTCGCCGGTAGAATAGTAAAATTATCGGGTTCAATATGAAAATCCGACATCAAACGAGCGGGTGGATATTTTCTTGAGACAATCTCATTGAAATTAATAACTGCTGCTGCTCTGCCAGTATTCGTTAAAGTTATTTCATGTTCAATTGGTTTTAATTTCGATTGATTTTCATCCCATACGTCTTGCATTTGGGCGCTTTGTCCTATACCAACAATTTCTTTATAATTATTATTTGTAGCTGAATAATCAATTATAGCTTGCGATGTTTCACAAACGAATGTCAGACTTGCTTGACGCTTATTATTAACAAAATCAATATTGAGAACAAATTCTTGACGTGAATGATTATTCATTTGTATTTCAATTTCAATGTGTTTCTTTTCGTTAATTCGCATCTGTATGTCATTCGGTGTAATAATTCTCAACATTGATGAACGAAGACGAACTGCATAATCGATTTGCCCGTTATTTTCAAATTCAATATGAATAGAACGTTTTTCCTGTTTATAAAAATCTGGGATTAATACACGATTTGATTGTTCATTATTCATGATAACTCGACCTTGGTAATAGATTATCAGCTGTGTTCTTCGAATTTGTGCAAATACTTGAAATAGTTTCACATTATTTGCCATATTAACTGCCAAGCAAATTTCAGTTTCGATATTTTCTTCGATATTTTCCGGTGGTTCCAAAGCTAGATTAAACGGTGTTGTCGATTCAGGTGGCAATTCTAAATCCATAGTTTCAACAGTTAAGTTCGATCGGTACGGATTGACCTCTGTTGATTGTATCTGTGCTTTAACACGTACTGAACATGGTAGAACATTTTTAAGGTAAATACTCTTCTCAAGTCGATGACTATGGCAAGGTACAAGACCAAAATCAATCTTATCACTTGAAAGTTCAATGTCAATATCAACAGTATTCGTTCGTAATTGGATAGCATCATTAATGATATAGTTTCTATCAATTTCTAGATTCCAATTTTCACTTGTGAGACCAGTTGTAGTTGGTGATTTTAATAGAACTTCAAATTCATAACTTTCGGACGCAATTAATTGTACACTGTCTGTTGTAACGTCAAATACACTATTCTCATTTGTTGATCGATTAATACGTAAGTCTATATCTCGGTCTAATTGATTATGAATAAATATTCGTTGAATTAATTTTTGACGAATATGAATTAGAGTAATGCCGAAGTCAAGAATGGCTGGCTGTGGATGAGATTGTACAATTGTTAATGTTTCATCAGTTGCATCTTTTGTTTCAGTTAACCACAAATGAGCATCTCGACTCATCTGTGAATCACGAAAGGCGTTGATCAACTTTCCGTCGATTTTAAATTCAGTTATATTGAGTAGTCGTTTAATATCGAACCAATTGTTCGATGTTCGTTTAATAGTTTGATATATTCTTTGTGCATTGTTGATTAACAATTGAGATTTATTTATCTCTTGAATGTTTTCTTGATTCTTACATAACTTCCTTAGTCGTTCATATTCATTTAACATTGACGTGAACTTTTGTTGATTATCTGCTGATGAATTATCTGCTAAAGAATGTGCCCAAGCATAAGTCAGAACAAGATATGATTTCATTTGACATAGCTTGTTAATAAGAATATTAATCTGCTGTTTAGTATCAATTAAACATTGACGACTTGAATCAAAAGCGCGTCGCATTGAATAAGTCCAAACAAGATCGATGTTCGTAATATGTATGGCTGCATTATTATCTGCAACAAAACTTATTGTCGGTGAAACTGATATATCATTTCTTAGAAGATCTAAAACTTTTTTCAGAGTATCGGAATTTAGAAATTTTTCAAATGATTGATAGACACTTGTGGTATTTAATAAATCGTTATTCGCATTGAAATCAGGACATTGAACTAATTCATTGATTTCCTTAAGATTTTTATTGATTGATAATAATGCTGATGTAGTAGAAGACTTCTGAAAAATATTTCCTTCTTTTGAACGTATGACTTCATTTTCACATTTCTTTTCTAACGTCTGTAGATCGGTTAATATCTCGGAGTGAGATCGAATTGGTGGTGTAGAAGGAGACGTATATTGAACATCCCCAGCTACATAACAATATGTTTTTGTTCTATTTTTTTCACAATTCAGATCTAAAATATCTTTTATTTTATATTTTTTTTTGTCCTCAATTAATTTCGACCATTTTTCACGTTTTCCAGCTCCAAAATCCGTTTCAATAGCTAAATATTTCACTTGTGCTGGTGCCTTGATAATCAGATGAAATGTCGTAATTGCATTATTTAAATCAAGTGGTAAAAATAGAAATGGTTGTTTATCATCTTTAATCCAAAAGAGTATACGAATATGCTTTACTTGTTGGTCGTGACGTTCAAGTTGAAAAGAATAAATATCAGTTGACTTTGAAAATAATGTTTTATCTAATTCTCTTAAATTCAAAGATATTTTATATCGCTCATGTAAATCAAGTAATTTCTGTAATTCTTCTGAGCTAGCTTTTGTAAATATTTCATTTTTGCCACGTTGTTGGTACCGCATAAGTGATATAATATCAGTCAATATCCATGTAAAATAATCTTGAATATTGTCAGAAGTTGTATCCGATGAGAAATACGAGGTAATTGCACGTCCCATTCTGCTAATTAATCCACGAGATGCTTCTCGTTTTTCATCACGTAGTTTCACAAAAATTTGCCCAGCTCTTTGCCATTCTTGATTAGCTTGTTCACTTAGATCAATAATCGATAGAAAATTATTTGAATCTCTTAATTGTTGATAACTATGTTTAACTTGTTCTTTTGTTGAGTGAAAAAAGCCTTCAAAAATTTTCGATTCCTGTCGATAAATATCGTCAATTAATTTATATGACCGATTGACTAATGTTTCATTACGCAGAAAATCATAGAATGGATATTGAAGAAGAATTTGTTGACTTGTTGTATAAATGTTCAATGTTGTTGAAAATAATTCTTTAATGACATAATAATCCATATTTTCGATTGGTTTATTTAAAATAATCAATTCGAGATTATCAATTCCACCAATTGTTAACTGATAGAGGATATCCAAACGATAGAATTTATCAAGATAGATCTTTTTCTTGTTCATATCAAAATTGTTCATTCGAAAAACGAAATTTTTTTCCTGTAAAATTCTCTTTATATCACATAAAAAGAATTCCTTCACTTCATTTTCATCATCATTAAATATTTTGGAAAGTTTCTTTGGTTTTCTTTGACATCCTTCAAGTTTTCGATGAATTGTATATTTCTGTGCTTGAATACAACCACGTAGAATTTCTTTGACTGTCATATTCCAACGAAAAGTTAATTCGTCATTGAATGTTTTCATTCCTGAACGGTTTTCTATCAATCGATCCATGAGTTGGTTCAAATCATTGAAGATTTTTTCGAGTAAATCTGTCTGAAATAATCCGATAAGAAACTGACTATGGTTATCGATTGGATTCGATTTGTCAATAAAACATTGAAAATGTTGACAAATACGTATAAGAATTTCATATTCGTTTGATTTTATACGTTTCGAAATATTCTGAATTAATTCATCGATTGTTAACCACGTTTGTTTGATCATATAAGCCGATGGTAATAAAAGCTTCGTAAATGCTTGTATAGAACGATCGAGTTGATCGAACAGACCAAATGGATTCGAATTGAAATCGAATGAAATATGTAAAACCAAGAATAATAATGTACTATTATGACTTTCGAATTGTGTTTGACGAATGTTAAGTAGTTCGAGTAATTCAAGTTCTGTACGTGGTAAATTAGGATCAAGATCTTCAACTGAACAATCCGCTAGGAAATCGTCCAATGATTCATTGATTCCATATTGTAATTGTAAAAATTTCAAACCAACAAGAAGTAGATTAATAACGAATCTTTCGAATTCACGTATAAATGATTGTATTAATTTATTATCTTGACCTGTCATTGATATATCGAAAGCTGTCACTTCTGAATGAACATGTGCTTTGATTTGGAATGCATGCTGCATGATTTGATTGAAATCACCACCGTGACGAATTTCATTGAGAAATAAATGACATTTTTCACTGGTTGATGTTGTTAAATTTGATAGTTTTTCTTTCTTAGATTTTTCACCGTAGAATTTCATTTGAGATGTTTGCAATCGTTTCAAATACACCGTCCAACTTGATAGCGAATTGATCAATGATGACAAAGCCATGCGAATCAAATGACAATAAAATGAAACAAACGAATACATCGGATCATTGTCCATGATATTCATAAGATGATCGTGTATTTGAACTAGATATTCGTTGATATCTTTTTCTAATGATTGAATATCATTGTAATTTAATATTACAGAATCGAATTGTCGACGAGTCAAATCGGTTACAATATTGAGTAGGTCGGGAAGATCTTTAGTTCCTTGTGTTGTATGAAATTGAAAGACATAATTCGAAATTTTCGATGATAATTGACTGAAAATTTTTAACACATCGTAGAACCATTTTTCTTGTTCTTGTTCGAGTTTTGCTTTATAACTTCGAGTTGAGCTTTGAATTTTTTGTTCAAATTTAGTGATTTCTTTTCGTTTTAAATTAACATTTATTTCCATTGCTTCTTCTTTAAATTTCCAGTCACTAACTAAATTCTGTTTATCTTGACGTGTTTGCATCGAATCACTGTTATTACACATCAGACTAACCTCGGCATCAGCAAGATTCTCTCGAATTTTGGCTAGAGTTCTCTCACCGATTTCCAAGTCCTTTTTCAACGTTTTAAGATTCAATTCCTCCTCATTAATTTCATTCTGGTCATTTTTCAATGTTGTCATCGATAGAAAACGTGTATTTTGTTTAAAATCTTCGAGATAAATATCAATCGAACTAATTATTGTTAACAGACCCAACGAAAGTCCAATATGAATTGGAAAAAGTTCATTAATACTTGTACATACTCTTAAAAGTAAAGTTTGCTGAAATTTTTGATCGATACAGATACTAACGAGTTCTTGAAGAAAACTCGATATTATATTGATTAACGGATGAATGTGTTTTTGTTTGTCAAATATTGAGAGGATTTCTTTATCTCGACGGTAGATATAACTCAATAGACCCGTATCTGCTGAAATATTCGGTGGTGTTTGTGCTAATGTTATCGGTTCGATTTTGTCAATTCGACATGATAGAAATGAATTGATTTCAGTGAACTTTTGAAATAAATCTTCGATAGTTGATGTATATTCAGGTGCTAAGAGACAGATAAGATCTTCAGGTCGAATAACAACCGGTAAAAGATTGCAACTTGCATTAGAAGTAAAATTTTTCATTTGATTTTGTGCTAATATAAGGTCATCTTTAAATTTTCGAATTGTTTCTAACATATTGAATACATTTAAGTCTGTTTTAACGGTCCATTGGCGAAGTTCATCAGATAAACCAGCTACATGAATATAGTTCGATAGCATACCACGTTTAGTTTCTTCATTGAGTAGATCACAACGAAATCGTGCATAACCAAGTATGATATTATCATTTAATATATCATTTTGTTCGACTTGCATAGCCAATTCATCGTCAAGAATCATTAACAATTGTTTGAGCTCATCACGATTGTCTGTTGGTAACAAAGACATCGCTCTTATCCACGTTTGATCCGAGACTTGAGCGTGTGTTAAACGAATAATTTGGTTTAATTGAGTCGATTGATTAGCTTGAGTACTTTTATGAATTTGTTCGGAAAAGTTCTGCAAATCTTTTTCATGGTCGTGAATATCAATAGATGTTTCATTGAATTTTATGGCTTCTTCAGATAAATGTTGAATCGGTTTATCATTGGGTAAGATTATACTGAACGATGTATATTGAGCAATTTCATGTTTGAATTTATTTAATAAGTTCATCAATCGTTTTTCTTCATTGAGAAGTTCTTGTAAGGCATCTGTTTCTTGAGTGACATCGAAATTTTTCAAGCGACTCAACGCCGAATGAATACGTTGAATAATCGTATGTGGACGAATGGGAAGATGACTGGCTTTTGACAAAATCTCGGTTAGATTCTTAATGCTCACATCGATTTGACTTTGTAATGTCCGTTTTCGAATTTCTTTTGGATCATTATTCGTAAAAGAATTTATATTAGAATCTGGTGATGTCTCTGAAGCTCGAATGCGAGTTTCATCGAATAATGGTAATAGTTGACCGACAATATTAATAAGATTATATTTCGTGAGGAAACTATTTAGTAGACCAAGTTCATCGAGATATTGATCAAGTTGTCTTTGAAAATCAATAATTTTTTGTGATGTTTGTTTAACTAAAATAATTAATCGACCATCATGAATCTCTATTGTTGATAATGTCGAGCGAAATATTGTTTCGAAATGTGGAATGATTTGGGATGTTAACTTATGAAATCGTCTTGCTAATCGTTCTCCACTGAATGAAATATGTTGAGTAATTAATTTTAATAAACGTTTGATCTTATTAATAAAATCGAAAAATATTTGACAATCAGTAATATTTTCGTCTGTTGTTGTTGAATCCATATTCTGACGTAGATGTTCTATTATCATATGTGCACATGTATATTTATTTGTTAATGTTTGGACATAAGCTAATGATGTTAAACGACTACTTAGATTAGGCGGTTGAACTGATTGAATCGTGTATTTTAATTCTTGTCGAATATTTTCTGTTTTGACCGATGAAAATATATTCTGATATGGCGTTATGAAAGTCCACATTTGTTCAACTAATAGGGACCATGGATTTTCGAAGTAATTATTTAAATTCAGTGTTTCAAATTGTTTTTGAAATCGATCAAAATTCTCATATGTCTGCAATGACAAGGATTTATTTTGAAGTGAATTTTGTTGAACGAATTCTTTCATTTGATTGAAGATGATTTGTAGATTTCGATAGATTTCATTGGTTGTATGTGTTGATAAACCACTTGTTTCATAGAAATATATTAAACAAGCTAAACCAAATGTTTGATAACTATTATTTGTTAGTGTATTAGCAATATCAGATAACGGTTGTTCGTCAATTTGTAATTCAATTCCATTAGGTAAAGTTTCATACAGAGTTTCGCTTAATTCATTAAGATCAGCAGAGTTCTGTAAGTTCAATATATTCATTTGAATTTTTCTCGGTTGATTTTCAATTCTAACTAGTGAGCAATCGAATGTTTGTTTTGATGGACAATAAATAATTAAATGAGAAGAATTTAATGTTCGTATATCAACTTTAGTTGGTAATTGCTTCCAATCGGAAATAAATTCGAATCTATATGAATTAAATAGATTTGGAAGAACAAAAAAATTACATAGAATTAAAATAAGTGGAGATTGAAGAATATATTCATGTTGTGCTAACATTTGCCCAAATGATGTTACTAAAACAGCACGCAGATCGAGTACGCCAGTATTGATATTCATTAAACTTGCATTTTGTTTTGCTTCGACAAGCAATCGATATAGATTGTCGAATTGTTTGGTATCGGATTGCACAAAATGTTGTTGGATAAATTGATAAGGAACTGATTTGATGAGATCTCTGATTTCATCGGACAATTTCGTATGTGCAGGTAATATTTTATCGAGTATTGTTTGACGTTTTTTATTAATTCCATTAAATTGATCATTGAAATCGTTTAATTCTTCACCTAATTGAATAAGTTTTTCTTCATACAAATCTAATTTACTAGATAGATCATATCGTTCAGCATCAAATGATGATGTATATCTTTGAAGCGTCGGTCTTTCTGTCGCATTTTCATTTGTAGATTCGTTATCATTTGTAGATTCGTTACGTTTAGCCTGTAATTCTTTTCTAACACGATCAATATTTAATTTGCATTGATCGAATTCTTTTTGTTTATTTTCAAGATCAAGTTTGATATTTAAATAGTCATTGTTAATTGAATTTGATTGTGATGGTAGATCTCTAATAAAATTATCAACCATGGACGATAATTTTTTCGATAATTCCCAAGCCGAAAATTTAAATTCACAATCGAGAATAAAATCATGTGCTACTGATGAATTCTTTTGTAAAGCATCGCGTACACTGACTGTAAGATAATCATCAAATATCCATTGTAAACCGATCCATTCTTGAACATTGGCAAAATATTCTAATGGTAAAAGTATATTTTCATCGGTTTGATCTTTAGTGATACGTTCGATGAATTTACGTAAATCTTTTCGTGATGAACGTATCGGAAATGTTTGTGTCCGTTCGAATGACCAGGCAATAGTTGTGTCAACAAAGCAAGTTAGTAAATGAATACGAAATTGTTGCTGAGCTTCAACAAAAGAAGCATCAGTCAATAAATCATATGATTTCATTCGATCTTTAAATATTAATAATGGTCGAAGATACTGGGTTATGCGAGAACATAATGAAATCAGATCGACTTTTCTTTCGAAATTGACAAATAATGTTGAACTATAAAATCGATAGAAGATATCAACGATTTTGATTGAACGTTGAAGAAATTCTACGCGTTGATTAATATCGCTAAATGTTGTATTTCGTATGAACATATCGAGTAGTCGGATTAATTCGTCGCAAACTGTTTCGAAAGATTTTGAACCATGATTAAGAAATTCTTGTAGAAAATTTGACAAATCTAACGGTTGACTTTGATCGAAATTTGTTCGAAATTGTGTTGTTTTGATTAGTTCTGTTAACATCTGCGATAGATCAAGTTCATTTTCATTGATTAACTTTTGTTTCGATTGAATTAATTGTACATTTGAAGATGTGACAAGCAAAAGAATTTCATCGAGAAATAGAATCAATAGATCACGTGTTGCTTTCGATTGTTTAGTATCCAATACAAGAATTTGAAATAGAGTTAATTGAAGCTCGATGAGAAATTTTTCGAATTGAATAAAATGGGAACGAATCGGTTGAATTTCTTGTTGACAAAGTGTTTGTTGTTGATCGATCTGATTTGTAGCTGTTGAGTAGATTGTGGTTGGTGAACGAAGTTTTAAATGATCGATTGTTTGTTGAAATTGATTAACAAGCATTCGATATTGTTCCATATCTCGTAATGACGAGCAGTACGAACGAATGATTGACCAATAGCATGCTGATACTGGATTGACATTTTTTTCAATGAGATAGCAAATTGTATTGATGCACTGTTCGAGTAAACGATAAGTAATCATAAAATCACTTGGATATGTCAGATGACTATCTTTGACTAATTGTTTGACATGAATGTGTGTTTGAATAAGTAAATGTGCGAGTTGTTTACCGGCTGGTATTTTCGATAGTTTACATGAAACTAATTCGTACAAATCTGTTGATGTTAAATCTGATTCATTTGTTGTCAAATGACATTCATCAATTGCTGGCAACCAAATACGAATGACACGATTGAGAAAAGCTGATGAAAGTCTATTCGAATAGATTCGATTGAGATTGGCCGTTGTGAATAAACGAAAATTTTGATGAATACCATTTTTCTGTGTTAGGACTTGTCCGTTGGAATTTTCATATAATGATAACATGGGATTATCTTCTGTTAAAGAATTTAAACGCTCTAAGACTTCAGGCGGCGCAGTATTGATATTATCTAATAGCACCCACCAACCTTCACGAACAGCTTGAACGAATTCGGATTCGACAAATGTAAAACTCATTTCTTGTTTATTATCTATGAAAACATTTTGTAATTTCTTCGAATAGTAATCGGATTGACGTTCATAACATGATAGAAGAATTTTGATATCATTTGAAAATTTCGAAATTTCCCCTAAACGTTTTAACATTGTGACTAATTTTTCGAGAGCTTCGGTTTCAAAAGGAATCATTTCATATCGATTCGAACCCATTACTGATATTCGTTTACGAAGAATATCTTTAAATGTCGTAAATATTTCTTTATTACTCGCTTCGGATAGTAATGGCATAATGACAAGAACAAGCATTTTAATAATTTGTTTGAACATTGTATCAATTTTATCGAATATCGGATGATTTTGTGTCGTACTGGTTGTTGGTCGCCATGAACCAATCAGATCTGATGTTTCAAAATTTTCATGCATTGGAATAATAATGAGACGTTGACGAGTTAGGCGAGCTAGTTCCATAACTAATGATGATTTACGCGAACAAATATCACCTTCTAATAGAATAGCTCGTTTTGATTGACACGCAGTAGCAAGTAACTCCAATTGTTGAACAGTTGTTTTCGTACGAATAAGTCCATGATCTGATGAGGCAGGTTCTTCATTGCCCGTACTTATATAAATTGAACCAATACGAATAACTGTATGAACACTTGTGTCAATTGAATAATCATTTTCACGTTGACTCAATATTGTATTAATTGGGAATTTTGAATTAATAATTTCACATGCTTTGAGAAAATCATTTTGACCATGAAATTGACATGCATAAGCTACTTGAGCAAATTTTCGTATTGACAAAACACGAATATCAGATGCATCTATTGCAGAAATTAATCCTGATGTATTCGTCTCCTCTTCTTTGTCATCATCGTCAGTCGTATTCACATATTTATAATGAGATAATTGACTTTCAATTGAACCACGGAATACATCGCGAAATTTCGATAGATCACGTAAATTTAGTTCATATGGTCCACCTGTTCGTCCAATAGTACCTTGATTAACAAGATCTTTTAATGACGTATGCAAATCAAACAGTGCATCCAATTGAGGCATACTAATATTTTCTTTTGTTAATTCAGAATAAAATAAGCTATTGAGAATAATACGGAGTTCATTTTGAGAATAGTCACTTAATTGAACAATAGTAAATAGATTACTGATTGAACGTGGTAGTTTATTACGACCACCACCAATTGTTGATGGATTCATTGTTGCAAATAGTCGAACAGATTTAAGTTCGACAATCTCACCAGTTCCTGGTACAGTAAATTCCGATGTAGCTCGATAGAATAATGGTGTGAGACCTTCGAGTACTTCAGGTGCAGCTAAATTAAGTTCATCAAAAAGAATCCATTTCTGTGCTTTAATCGCTGACAGAACTCGACCTTCTTGCCATTGAAATATACGAGCACCATTGACAAATCGAGGGATAATACAGCCGAGTAATTGATCAAGTGATGTATTTGCTGACATATTGATTCGTTCACATTCTTTACTTAAAAGAGCGCAAACTTGTGTAACAACTTGAGTTTTACCAATACCCGGTGGACCTTCGAGAAGCAGTGGTGTTTTCGATGATGTAGCTGCAAAAATACGTGCTATTTGATTGATCAACGTTGATGTTGGTACACAGTAGAACCGTTTCTTCAATTCGTTTGTTTCCAGTGTTTGATTTTGTTCGTTGTCTTTTTCACAAGTATATCTTACACCTGTATATTTCAATGAAACATAATCACGAGTGACTTCGAATGGTAATGATTGTTCGCCATTGGTATCCATTGATTCGATTGTTTCCAATGAAATAATTCCATGGTCAGCCTGGGGAGGTTCAAAAATGTGTTTATACTGAAGATAATTCTTTCCTAAATCAGATTTACTCCATTCTTCGAATAGACTAGCATGTCGAGATATTGGTAATTGATCGAAAAAGAAAAAGCGAGCACCGAGAAACATTCGGTGAATAAGTGAAATTGATGTATGATGATTAATAATAAAGTCAGTCCAACGAAAAAGAAGTTGAATGTCATTTTCAAGTTTCCATTCTGAATCTTTGTGTAAGGTTTGACGTATTGAAAACATAAGCTCAAGTAATAAATCAACTTGACTCGAACTAACATTGTGGTTTGTTAATTCAGATTTGATCAAAACTTTAAGTTCATTGTCTAAATAAGCTGGCACATGAATTTCAGTAAAACGTGAACGTGTTGCCGGACTCAGTTTGAGTAATTGATGAGCTTGTTCTTGATGCACACTGGCAAATATTTGAAATTGATTCGATAAAACAATATCAAGTTGACCTTTTTTTGCATGTGTTGTTATATCTTCGGTAAGTGCAAATGTTGGACTTGGTTCAAGCATCGAATTGAGTCGTTCGATGACGGCTTGACTTGGTAGATCGAGGTCTTCGAGAAAGAGAATACCACCTCGTTTCGCTGCAACCGTTACAGGTCCATCATTGAAAAGAAAAATAGGTTTCGTACGATCGAAATCGAAAGCATTAAGACGTTCCCATACGTCATTAAATTTTGTTTGATAGTCGAGTAGTGTTGCATCTTTAGCAGTGAAAGAAGCATAATTTACATGCTGAAGTATGGTTTTAAATTGTTCACGAATTTCAGCAATGATACTGAGAAGTTCATCGGGAAATTCAGTTTTATCGATTTGATTTTGTCGTATTTTATTTGATGGATTTTTGTTTGTCGGCTCATACGTGTTAATTAGGTTAGAAAATCCATATCCATCTTCAAGTAATACCTCCTGTGATTCATCGACAGATTCTGCAGTAGTTTCTTTTTTAATTCCAGGCAGATCAAAACCATCATCGAGTATCGTAGTACTATCTGTATCCAATTGCGTATTAGACTGTGTTGAAAGTATTTGAGAACCAAAACCATCATCAATGTTATTTATTGATGAACCTGAACCATGATCATTGTATTCTTCATAGTTACCAAAACCATCATCGATGGGATGTGTTGACGAATTCTGCTCATTATATCCTCCATAATTACCGAAACCATCATCTTCTGTGTCATAGAATTCACCTTTATATGTTTGCTCATTATCTGGTTGATATGAATAATCGTAGGATTCATCTGATTCGTAAAGATTCGACTGTAAATTGTATTTTGATGCTGTTGATATATTATTGCTTTTATTGATATCATTCGTAATTTTGTCTTCTGAAGATGTCAATGTAAGTGATTGAATTTGGGCTTGAATTGCAGCGAAATCGTCATAGAGTTGGTCGTTCTGTTGACGTCTTTCTTCATCACGCGCGTAGGCATGTTCAAATTTTCGGATAGCATCAGGTAAATCTTTTTTGATTGCATCGAGAAGAGGCTTGAGAAAAGCTTCGTCTTTCATTGTCAAAACTCCTGTATTGTTATTATGTCGACAAAGACTTTTAAAACGAAGATAGACACGTTCAGCCATAGCCGGTAGTCGTTTGAGTAGATCCAAGAATGAATATGGTTGAATTTCGCCGATAAGATTACCAGCTTCAGTATCCGGTGTTAAATGTACTTTGATAAGTTCATCAGATCGATTAGAAAGTCTCGTCCATATTTCTATAAGTAGACTTTTACACGATGTTGGACCAACAAGAAGTACAGGCTCTTTAGCAGCTACTGCCAGAGCAAGACGTGTAAGTGAACGTTGAAATGTTTCCGGTGATGATGGTACAATACTATCAGCTAGTGTCATATTCGGTATATCAACATAGAGTTCACCTTCGCGAAAACGAACTTGTCCACCAATATCTTTAATATCTACTTGTGGATTCAATGGCATACTTATTTTTGGCCAAATTATTTTTAAATCTTGAATGAGTATTTCTCGTACATCAGATTTAATGGGATATTTAGCACCTAAAAGCAATGCACCGATAGGCGACCAAAAGTCTTTGTCTGGTGATAAAAGTGCATGTCGATGAAGCCATTTAACAAGTTCACGAAATGTAATGCGCGATCGTGTTCGAAGAACTCGATGGTAGAACGCAGCTAATTCTTTAGCAGAATCGCCCGTTAGACACGTAGGTTTCAATTTTCCGGGTTCGTTACGTCTGAGAATAATTTCCGGTAATTCATCATCAGGAAATTCGCCAAATTGTATTTCGAGAAATCGATTTCGCAATGAAACAGGTAATTGATATCGATTGGCATATGATGCATCATTTTGTGTGGCAAAAAATTGAAATCCCGACTTGGCTGTTATGATTTTTCCACTAGTTGGAATAGTGATCGAATTTTTTCCTTCAAGTAAAGGAAAGAGCATGTTCATAACGGATGGATCAGCTAAATTAAATTCATCTGCAAGAAACCACCAACCATTTTCCATGGCACGATAGAGAGCACCTTTTTGAAATACAAAACCATCATTCGCAGGTAGAAATGTTCCAAGATAATCTTGAATAGTTGTCGTATCAGTGTTATTGACTCGTTCGAGTTGAATACCATCCGGAGAATTGCTATTGAATATTTCACTTTTCAAATGTTTGCATAAATATGAAATCAATGCTGTTTTACCGACAGCTGCTGGTCCTTCAAGTAAAAGCGGAATATTACAAGCTACAGCACCCAAAACTGCGTTAGCATAATCCAATCGGCTCTTTGTTAAAATATGTTCGTCACTCTTATTAATCCAATCAACAAATGTTGGTTGGCGAAGATTGATCGATGGATTATTTTTCGTGAGCACAATTTTCACATGTTGAGTCATTTCTTTTCGGAGATCTTCATCTTTGATTTGATTAGCAATCGTAACATGATAAGCAGTCCATAGACTAGAAACAAAATCTAGTGTAGTTTTGAAACGTAATTGAAGGAGATAAGTGCTATCCAATAGTCGTACAATATTTCGCATAGTAAATTTAGGAAAGCTTTTCGAATGTTGTGTATAAAAGTTGAGAATTTCACGACAAAATTCAACCGTCAAAGCATGATCAACTTCAGATTCATCCGAAAGTAGAGCTTTTGAAATCTGAAGTAATTCTTGTGAATCCTGTGCGATATTGAATGATATATCAGTCATATGAATTACAGCAAAACGATTGTACAATGCAGGTGATAATTCATTTGCTGAGCCACTTGCATTATTTTGTGATTGTGAACGATTATCAGGCGGCGTCATTGTTGCTACTAATTGATAGTCATTATGGATAGTTTGTTCATCGACATCACCACGTTCAGTAAGTACAAGCATAGGTTTTTGTTCAAGAACGGGATTTAGACGTTCTAATACGGAAGATTCTGCTACGCCGAGATTATCGAGTAAAACCCACTCGCCGCTAGTATATGCTTGAGTAACACAGCCATTTTGCCAGATAAGTTTTTGACCGTAATTGGGATCATTCACGTCTTTACTGTCATTTGGAACAAGTTGACCAATAAGAGCAGACGGTTCAGTTTCTGGTGTTATGTTCAATTGATGAACACATTGTCCACTAAACCAAGCCAGTGTAAGTAGAAGTTCTGACTTGCCGCAACCTTCGGCACCGGTAACTAATACTGGTTGTTTAATATTCATATTGAAACAGACCTGTTTCAAAGTTGCCACCGTTCGATCAGTTAATACGTAGGGCATTTCCGGTTTTACAAATGGACCACTGGTTGCATTCTGTGTCAGATCAGGGTATTTAAAGACTTGTTTGAAACAATCTTGAATTAATTTTTGTGCTGCAACATGTCGAAAGCGATATTGATACATTTTACAACCATGAAATGCAAATTCTTTTGGTGAATTCAAAAGTTTTGAACGTGCAGCTGAAATAAGCCAATCCCAGAGCCATGTTTGGCTAATTCGATAAATTCCATGTGAACTAATAAAATCGAATTTTAGTAAAGCTTTATGAACTGTTGTATGAGCTTCATATGCTACTCTCCATAAATCTGAATTGTAATCGATTGCATCAAGATTAGCTGAGGTGAATACACGAATCCATTCAATTTGTGGATCTTCAATTGGTAATTCAATACGAGCTCGATAACGAACTGTATCAAAATAGATATAATTTGTATCTTGATCAATAGTTGTTTGAATATTTTGAAGTGCTGGACGACCAAAACCACCTTGACCATTATCAGTCAGAATACTTTCAATAAGATTACGACCTTCAGCACGATATCGTGCGCCATAAACACACCAAGCACTAAAACTAAGTAAAGCAGAACGTGCAGTTATCTCATGTGGCCATAACCCATTGTTCTTTTGTGCAATAAGTAAATTGATCCATTTGAGAAGTTCACGAATTGAAGTTTCAGCATAAGGTCCTGTTTCAATAGGTGGCTGATTTGGATCATTTAATACTTTTTTAATATTCGCATTAAATTCGCAGACAAGCAATTCAGCTAATGCTTCAGCTTCATCGGACAAATATGGCGTAAGTTGTTGTTGTACAATTTGACGCCATTCATTGTCTGGCAATTCTTTGAAAACGAGAGGTCGAAAACGGCTTAAAAATGATGGAGATAATTTTTCACGTTTGCCCTTGAAGAAACCTGTACTTGGATTTTGTGTAGCAAACAGACGGAAATTGGGATGCATTCGATATATGATAGTTGATTGTTCAGCCGAACTTGAATTATTAATTGTTAATTGATGTGTATCAAGAGCTGATTCAATAGCTTGAAGAACTGTGTCTTGAGCGAGATTAAGTTCATCAAATAGTATCCAATAACCTTTGGCAAATGCATTAGTGAATGGCCCATCGACAAACATTAAACTTGTTGTTTGAGTTATGGGATCGGGTACCAGCGTGACTTTGCCGAGTAGATCATCAATTGTCACACGTGATGACATATTATAACGTACCAGAGTACGATCCGCTTGTTTAGCTGCTTCCATAACACTAGCACTCTTGCCAACACCAGTACTACCTTCGAGTAAAATCGGAATTGGATCATCAAGTACTTCAAGTATTTTCGACACGTTCTCTCGTGCTGTATCAGTAAGAACAAGTCGATGTTCTTCTTGGCGTTCATTTATAGCACATGCCTCTGAACGCTGTTTTGATATGTAAGATCGAAGGATTTGATCAGCTTTACTTCCATCAGCATTATTTAAATCTTTTAAAAATGTGTGTCCATCTATGAAATCATTTTGTTTGATTGCAGTGGTTTCTCTTTCATTCGTAACCTCGCCGGAAAAAAATAATATCTTCTGTTTTTCATTAGTGTTCGAAAGATTGCCTGAATTCTCTATGGTTGATTGTTCTTGAACGTTATCATTTAATACTGAACGTTCATTAGACGACAAATGTAATATTTCGGATAGAAGAATAATACCGGCTTTCTTCATAGAACCTTTGCGACCCAATAAACCCATTATATCAGGAATGAATGAAGAAAGTAGTTGATTAAGTACGGTACGTGATGGTTGTTTGATAATTTCCCCACTAAGACTAAGTAGATGCGACGCACTTGAACTATCATCATCGTCCAACATTGTATCAATTCTATGAAAAAGACACTGAATAAGAATTTGTGGTTCCAATTGTATCGATTGTTTATTCATCTCATCAGTTTCAGTTTCAGTCAGCGATGAAATAAATAAAATAATATGAGCAAAAGGACTATAATTTTCAAAGTTGGTTGCTATTAAAGTCGACGAATATTCACCAAGAAAAAATTTCGCAATATCAATTGCTTGGTTACTGTATTTTGAATAGCCAATATCGAGAAGCAATTGAATAAGACGATATATTGTCGAAGGTACGGTAGTTAATAATAGCCATGTTTGAATGATATGAAACAAACTATTGGTTTGAAACAGAGTTTTTTGTATTCGACTATGTTTAGCTAAGAATTCCAGAATTGTTAATAGCATTGGAATGAATTCTGTAGTTTCATTTGGTTGAATACGTTGAAGTATATGTTCGATTTCTGTATCGGTTACATTTTTTATATATGTTGCCAATGTTGTTGTAGGACATAATGAATGTTGAATTAATTGAAAATATATCTTATTGTTCGATTGTGTTGTCATGCGGTCGAACCATAGCCGAAGTAGATTTTGATCTGTATACATGCTCACATATTTCAAGATATTCAAAAGAGCGGAATAATTTTCATTTTGTTCGACATTATCATCTTGTAAGACTAAATCAGCATACCATAGTAATGTATTTTGATCGATTTTTTTGATAGCATTTGATAATCCAGCTTCGTAATATATCGGTAATAGATCACTAAGAAGCCAGAAGAAACATATATGTCCACGTATATTGTTTGCAGGTGTATTTGCACAGATGCGTTCAGTTAATTTATCAATATGTGTACGGGAATTTTGAGTCTTTTGACTGATTAGCAACCGAATAAGTTGAACAATGTGAGCGCTGAGGGAAATCAAAAGATCATTGCCGTTTAAAGTTGGCCATATATCAAATAGATCAAAAATAAATCGAGTTAATGTTTCTTCTGAACTTTCCATATTCACTTCTCGAAGACATTCGAAAAGATATTGACTGACAGTAACATCGAAATAAGATAATTTCATTACAGAACTATATAATCGTATCCAAGCCGGAAACAAGTAAGTAACTTTCACATAGGATAATTGAATACGACTAAGCAAACTCATTAATTGTTCGTTATTTTCACAAGCATTCAATGCCAGATGAACAAGTTTATCGACACGTTCACGTGATTGTACAGTACCATCACTGCATATATCCTCACGCCCATCTGTCCATCTTACTTTCAGTGCTTGCTTGGAAACAAATTCTTCTTGGCCGATGGCATCCTTGCAAGTACGTTCATCAGAACTGTTAACTGTGTCGATGAGTAATGGATCGAAATAGAGCCGCCAAATTGGTTCAAATTGTTCCGGTGCAATTAAATAAGATTGCATGTCAATTGCATTGTTCTCTTTGTAGTTAATGCATGCAGTTATTAGTCCGATTAATGCATTGACTTCTTTGCCTGTACAATGCGGAGTTTTAAATAAACGCAATATATGTATTAATGAAAGTTTCTTTTTTGGGTCATCCAATCGACTTAAAAGATTATAATTTCATATATAATAATGTATTTTTGTAGAAAATACTCACGTCATAAGTGGGGAACCATTACTTTGTTCTCGTATGACAATAATACGTCGCTCACGAACTAGCTCTAGTAAGCCTTTCGCTGCTGCATCAGCAGGCTTTGCTATCAGCCACCATTGCATAAGTTTCACCATTTGCATGGCAAAGAGCTATACATACATATACATTGAGATATTATATAGATTATTTTCAACAAAATTGTTAAACTACTGATATGTTTTTTTCTATGTTCTCAGTGCTTTGTGATATGATTTTGTTCGTAAAATTTTATCACAAGGTATTGAGAAAGACAATTAAATTCTAACTTACGAATAAGACAATACACTTAAAAGAGGTTTATGACATACTTGAGATGGATGATCTAATGTTCGTGTGCCGTATGGATAGAATATGGAACGAAGAATATTTTCAGCCACATCCCTTGTAATTCGACGTACATTATCAACGATACGATTAACAAGAATTTGAATTGGCTTTGTTTGACCATTCTGCTCAAGTATTTGTAACAACGCAGTTTTCAACTGTTCGCATATCTCAGCGACGTTCACTGTCGCTGTTGTATTTACTTGAGCCAGTTCAAAAGTTTAACTTTTTCAGTTATCTATTTGTGTTATCTTAAAAAAAAACATTCGACTCATCCATCTGATATAAATGAATACGCACACAATAATTTCTCTTAAAAAATAATGGAAATCAGCGCGAATTCTTCTACTTCAAAACAATTCCGAAGTTTGATAAAGTAACCTGAGATACGAATTAGTCCATTTTCGACTATTGCAAACCGTTGAGTTTCTATATACACTAATTGAGAATGTAGATATCAACGTGTTGCGCCCTCACCCTTGAAATAAGAAAAAAAAGTACTGTTAACTATACTGACGTGGATCTTAAAAGGGAAACTACTGATTCGAACTGCTTAAAATTTAGATGAATTTTTCAACCCATTAAATAATGAATTATAACTGCTGATTTTAATAGTTTCCAATGATCTTTTGCAGGTACTGATGTAGAATTTCAAGCAGATATCCTATTCCAATACGGAATTCTGGAATTGGAGAACACGGAATCAATTCCGCTTGCAATGGGAGTCAGTGGAAATTAATGGGAGCTGATTCGTATCAACTCCCATTCTAAGCGGAACTGATTCCATCTGACCGAATTCCGGGGTCAATGGGAACCCGTGGAAATCGATTGCAGAAGTGAAACTGATTCCGCAATGTTCAACATCGCAGAATAACATGGCTGCTCTACACCAAATCCACTCATCTTTCATATTTTAAGGATATAACGCGAAATAGGTAATGAAGTTGTTACAGCAAAACACAGCTCTGTTTGGGTTGAATGAAACCTAGTGTTAAAATGTATAGAAAAAGTTTGTTGAGCTAATGGTAGTATTGGACGTTGGTGTGGGAACGTAACAGTTCGTAACGCTGAGACAAATTTTGGCATGAAAACCTAATGAAAATACATACAGAACCTGTATGTATTTTTTATATGAAAGCTACGAGCACTTTTGACATAAAAGCCTTCGGAAATCATTATGAAATCCCTTTCAAAGTCCTTCTAAAATTTGGTTACGAAGACCCTGTCAAATTTCAATTACGAAAGCCCTGTCATCGAAAAAATTTCTCCATTGCTTTCGTAATCGACCGTTACGAACTGTTACGCCCCCGTTGGTGTAGGACTGATTGTTTCAATGGTGTTGGGTATCGAGTAACGAGTCGATGATACTATGGGTATTGTGTTTACAGTTATTTTGAGGACGATACCTGGTGTAATGGGATTATGATACCACTCACATTTTCCCCACTGGCTAATGTATATGTCATAGGCAATCTCGATTTGACCTAGTTCAAATTAAGGTCTTTATTTGGACTAAGCTGATCGGAAATTGGTGAAACTAGTCCCGAAATCTGCAATATAGCGAAATTGGATACATTTCTGTGGAAACTAAAACAAGTATTGAAGTCTTAATAGTAGAAGTATAAATCTTGCTTTCATCATCCCCAAAGGGAAAAAAGCGAATCATGGATCCTTACAAATCCTACTGGATCCTGATGGATCCTTGAGACTTACAAATCTTATTGGATTCTGATGGATTCTGTGAGTCCTAAAATGAGTCTAGAATCCAATAGAATCCGCTTTTTTCCTGCTTGATCATCCCCATTTCTATGATACTTACCCGTTTGAAGTTAATATCTGTTAGCAATAAATTTTTATTGAAGAATTTTCATCAAAGCATAATCAAGCAGGTTATTCTTTACACCGTAAAGTTGCATAGCCCTACGATGTAATAAGTAATATGATCGATACTTCTTTGATCAAAACAGTCTTCAGCAAATTATATAAAATTTGACAAAAAAAACCCACATTCAATATTACGTTTGCCTACATTAACTGACTTAAAACGATTTATCAAAAAACAGTCTTGATTTTTTTCTTTCTGCTCTATGGTTACTTTTTATGACGAATCAAGTATATTTTGGCTTGAATAAAAAAGTAGAGTCGAATACTTTCGCTTTCGACAAATATTATGTGCGTAGAAGAGAAAAAAATCAGTGACGGGCCAGATCCTACTTTTTTGGTGTGACAAGATTTTGTAAAAATTATTAGATGAAAAAGAAGGAAAAGCAACTTTAAGTTTTTGTATAGATTTTTTTGCTATCAGTATTTGTCTTTAACTCAATATACTATCTCGCCGTTTGTTTTATTTTTCACTTCTCATAAATATCAACATAAACATGATACATGTATACAAAGTATTACTACAAAATCTAGTCGAGAATCCTTTATCTTCATTACGTGAACTAGAAAATAGTTTATCTTCTATCCCTCGCTCCTAGAAATTCCTTTATAATTTCATTATTAGTGATTTTCTATTCACTTTTAATGCTCAACAACGTAAGTCCT
>JGI26540J51217_10000700_pt1 | contig 33019 bp, 29 predicted proteins | sample ThiBio_1000_plan_2_FD_51217 | JGI IMG/M metagenome (IMG submission 51217)
TTCGCGTTGCATCGAATTAAACCACATGCTCCACCGCTTGTGCGGGCCCCCGTCAATTCCTTTGAGTTTTAATCTTGCGACCGTACTCCCCAGGCGGTCAACTTATCGCGTTTGCTGCGCCACTAATTATTTTCATATAACCAACAGCTAGTTGACATCGTTTACGGCGTGGACTACCAGGGTATCTAATCCTGTTTGCTCCCCACGCTTTCGTGCCTCAGTGTCAGTATTAGGCCAGGTAGCCGCCTTCGCCACTGGTGTTCCTTCCGATCTCTACGCATTTCACCGCTACACCGGAAATTCCACTACCCTCTCCCATACTCGAGTCAACCAGTATCATCTGACCTGCCCAGGTTAAGCCCAGGGATTTCACAGATAACTTAATTAACCACCTACGCACGCTTTACGCCCAGTAATTCCGATTAACGCTTGCACCCTCCGTATTACCGCGGCTGCTGGCACGGAGTTAGCCGGTGCTTCTTCTGTAGGTAACGTCCAATCACTTAGCTCTTAACCTAGCAATCCTCCTCCCTACTGAAAGTGCTTTACAACCCTCAGGCCTTCTTCACACACGCGGCATTGCTGGATCAGGGTTGCCCCCATTGTCCAATATTCCCCACTGCTGCCTCCCGTAGGAGTCTGGACCGTGTCTCAGTTCCAGTGTGGCTGGTCATCCTCTCAGACCAGCTACCGATCGTCGCCTTGGTAGGCCCTTACCCCACCAACTAGCTAATCGGACGCAGGCTAATCTTAAAGCGCCAGGCCCTAAGGTCCCCAGCTTTCGTCCTTAGACATTATGCGGTATTAGCTTGAGTTTCCCCAAGTTGTCCCCCACTTCAAGGCATATTCCTACGCGTTACTCACCCGTTCGCCACTCGCCATCAATCTAGCAAGCTAGATCATGCTGCCGTTCGACTTGCATGTGTTAAGCATGCCGCCAGCGTTCAATCTGAGCCAGGATCAAACTCTTCAGTTCAATTCCTGTGCTAGTTTAAAACCAGCTTCTTACTTCTTCTTTATACTTCTTAAGCACTCAAAGGTTTTTAAAGTGCCCACACAGTTTGTCTTCTCTCTTCTTAATGAACTTGCCCCGAAGGCGTGCTGCGTATTCTACTGATTTCGGCACCTATGTCAAACACTTTTTTCATTTTTTTTAAAAAAATGATAACACTCTGTTTATTGTAAAAGCAGCTTGGCAATTCTACGCTTGCCAACTTGTATTATATAGACTTGTCCAGCTGGTAATGCAAGTGCAGGGTCTTCGGCTTTATCACCATTGATTTTAACCGCTCCTTGCTTCACTAAACGTATCGCCTCTGAAGTACTTTGAGTTAAATTCATTTGCTTTAATAGCTGGGCCAATGAGAGCGGCTCGTCCATAGTTATAGTTTGCTCTTCTAGATCTTCTGGAATAGCTCCTTTCTGAAAACGTTCTATAAATTCTATATGAGCACGTTCCGCCTGATTTTGATCATGGAAACGCGCCACTATTTCCTTAGCAAAATCAATTTTTATGTCTCTAGGATTCGCTCCTTGAATTACAGAGCTCTTTAAAGCCTTTATTTCTTTTCCCGTTTTAAAACTAAGTAAATCAATGTATCGCCACATAAGTTCATCGGATACAGACATAATTTTGCCAAACATATCGGCTGCGGGCTCATTAATACCAATATAGTTATCAAGTGACTTAGACATTTTTTTCACCCCATCTAAGCCTTCAATTAATGGAGTCATCATCACAACTTGCGGTTCAAGCCCATAATGTTTTTGTAACTCACGCCCCATTAATAAATTAAATTTCTGATCTGAACCACCAAGCTCAACATCCGCTTTGAGTGCCACTGAATCATATCCCTGAAGTAAGGGATATAAGAACTCATGAATAGCAATTGGCTGACCAGTTGTATAGCGCTTGTTAAAATCATCTCTCTCTAGCATACGCGCGACTGTGTGTGTCGCAGCTAAACGGATTAAATCTACAGCACTAAACTGAGCAAGCCATTGGGAGTTAAATGCAACTCGTGTTTTAAGTGGATCTAAAATTTTAAAAACCTGCTCTTGATATGTCTTTGCATTTTCAATAACTGTTTCTTGACTAAGAGGTAGGCGGGTAACATTTTTTCCTGTCGGATCACCGATCATCGCCGTAAAATCACCAATTAAAAAAATGACCTCATGGCCGTATTGCTGAAATTGCCTTAACTTATTAAGTAATACAGTATGTCCTAAATGCAAATCAGGTGCAGTTGGATCAAACCCTGCTTTTATTTTTAAGGTAGTCCCTTTTTGTAATTTTTTTTCCAACTCATGCTGCGGAAGCACCTCCTCACAGCCTCTTACTAGCTCGGCACATACTGAATCTTCAACTATCATGACATCAAAACCTTTATAAATGATTGACCTATCTTCTCACACCGAGTATCTTAGCCCGGTTGGCAATTTCCTGCCATACCTAAAAGGTGATTTAAAATAATTTGTCACCCGAAAATTTAATAAATGCAGACAATAGCATAGTTCCGGATGGCAATGTATAGGCAAACGATGGATAAGAAACCTTATATATATATCGAAAAGCGAAAGACAAATAAAAATAAAAAATCTAAGCCATCTAAGGTATTAATGGGTTTTGCCTTAATTATTGCTTTTTCACTCCCCTATTTTCTTGTAAAAAAATTTTCACATAACACGCATCAAGGATCTACAACCCAATCTATTTCCTTACCTGATGTTGATGGGGATGATTCCGAAGAATATCAAGACGAAACCTATCAAGAAAATGCATATCAGAATGTAGAAGAGGAAATTGCTGAAGAGTCTAAACCTGAACTTGCCAAAGAAACGGCTAAAACAGTCGTTGCAAGTGCTATCAAAACGATTAAACCGGTTAAAAACATCGTCAAAGACAATGAATGGCAAACCATTAAACCCAGATCAGGCGACTCCATGGCAACCATCTTTAAGCGCCTTGGATTAACAGCACAAAATTTACACCTGGTAATGCAGAAGAACCCTTATGCAAAAGCACTTACTGCAATAAAACCAAGCCAGGAACTGAGATTTTTAATTAATAAAAACAAGTTGGAAAAATTAGTTATTCCAATGAATAACATCCAAACACTAACCGTCTATAGAGATGGGGCAGTCTATAAAACAAAAATAGATTCCAAAAAAGTAAAAACCCAAGAGCGTTATGTAACCGGTGTCGTTACAGGTTCGTTATATTCTACGGCGCAACGCTTAGGCATTCCTAGAAAGCTAATTCAACAAATGACTGCGGTTTTACGTAAAGAAATAGACTTCTCACGTTCAGTTCGTAGTGGTGATCGTTTCGCTATAGCCTATGACAGTCTTCATGTAGAAGGCAAAATGGTAGGCATTGGAGATATTGTTGCTGTAAGTTACACCAATCAGGGAAAAACTGCACAGGCAGTGCGACATATTAGCAGGAATGGCAACCGTGATTACTATACTCCTAAAGGCGAAAGCTTTAAGAAAGCTTTTTCACGCTATCCTATTAAGTTTAGCCATATCAGCTCAACCTTTACTTCTACAAGATACCATCCGATATTGCACTATAAAAGAGCACATAAAGGTATTGATCTGGCTGCCCCCATTGGCACACCAATTCAATCAGTCGGTGATGGAACCATTACCAATATCGGTAGACACAATGGCTATGGCAATATGATTGAAATCAAACACGATAAAACCTATAGCACACTATATGGACACATGCTTCGATTTGCAAAAGGACTATCCAAAGGCAGTAGAATCAAACGAGGTCAAGTGATAGGTTATGTTGGTCAAACAGGCCTTGCTACAGGTCCTCATTGTCATTATGAGCTTCATGTTCATAATCAACCAAGAAATCCAACAACAACCTACCTGCCTACATCTTCTCCAGTTCCTGCGCGAGAAATGGCTCAATTTAAAGCGAAGGTACGTCATGTGTTTGCTCACTTGAAATCACTTGAAAAAACAAGTTACGCCAGTAAAGATAAAAGCAAAGGGAAGAAAAAAACAAAAATTGGATAATTGTTAATTCCGTACGCGCGAATGCGAATTTGTATGAAATTCCATACCTTGTGGTAGCCCCATAACCTTTCTATAGGAATTTTAAAAAAGTAGCTTGCTTGTTTGCAACTGGGATTAATCTTTGCAAACTCTTCCCAGTTGTAAACAACCGGGCTACAAGTTTAAGTTAACATCAGTGACAGACTTAGGAAAGTTCATCCAAATAAATAACGACACACCATCACAGAGGCAATGATTCCTGCTAGATCTGCTAATAAGCCTGCGGGTATCGCATGTCGTGTCCGCCGAATTCCTATAGAACCAAAATAAACAGCGATCACATAGAATGTTGTTTCTGTGCTTCCCATCATCGTTGCTGCAATTTTAGATATGAGCGAGTCACCACCATATTGATGAACCAGTTCTGCCATCATTCCTGTTGAAGCACTTCCAGAAAAAGGACGAATTAAAGCCAATGGCAATACTTCTGGAGGCATGCCAATCATAGCGAGAAGAGGGGCAAGCAATTTTGCTAGTAAACCAAAAAAACCTGAAGCACGTAGCATGCCTATAGCCACTATCATGGCGATTAAGTAGGGCACAATACTCAAAATCGTATCAAATCCTTGTTTGGCACCAACAATAAATGCGTCAAAAACATTAATTTTTTTTACTGCTGCGGCATATAAAGGAATGCCTACAATAAAAATTAAAAGCATCCAATTGGACAATTGATTCGCAAATCCACTCATAAGCTGTCTTTCCTTCCAACACGAAATATGGATAATTTTGCTAATTGTTTTACGGAAATAATGGCAACTAGAGTAGAAATGATTGTCGCGATTAAAGAGCTGACAATGACACTACTTGGATTAGTGCTGCCGTTTGCTGCCAGATAAGCGATAGCAGTAGCAGGGATTAATTGTACGCTCGAAGTATTAATTGCTAGAAAAGTACACATAGAATTGGTTGCAATTTTTGCATGTTGGTTCAGCGTTTGTAACTCTTTCATCGCTTGCAATCCAAATGGAGTTGCTGCATTGGCAAGTCCCAGCATGTTTGCGGCGATATTCAAGGTCATAGCCCCCATTGCGGGATGATCTATGGGAATATCAGGAAATAGCCTTCTTAAAATAGGTCTAAGTAGCTTTCCCAATAAAGTAACCAAGCCTGATTCATTTGCTATAGACATGATTCCCAGCCATAGGGACATGATTCCTGCCAAGCCAAGAGCGATTTCAAAGCCAAGTTTCGCTGACTCAGTAACAGCACGAGCAACCTCATCAATACGCCCTTCTATCACACCAACTACAACAGAAATCAGTATCATCCCTAACCAGATTAAGTTGAGCATTCTTGCCTCCATACTTCCGAACGGGTTAAGATGTAGTCATTATTTTGCTTTAGATAGAAAAAACTGATGAAGTACACTCTTACTCCCTTAAAAAATCTGATTTTTGTAACCTGTTTCCTCATTTCTTTTTTAAGTTATGCTTTTGACTCAAACGCTACAGAAAAACAGGCCAATTCCTCAATAGAAGAACTATATCATAGACTAAGCAGCATGCCGAATAATTCCATGCCAGACAGGATCGATTGGTTTAGTAGCCAATTTTTAGGTATACATTATGTGCTTGGCTCCTTAGGAGAAGGCCCAAAAGCCCGATACGATCAGTTTCCCCAATACCGTGTTGATGCATTTGATTGTGATACTTATGTGAACACAGTTTTATCTTTAGCTTTGGCAAATTCTCTTACTTCATTTCAACAATGCATCAAAAATATGCGTTATAAAAATGGCACTGTATCTTATCTGCAACGAAATCATTTCCAAGGCTTAGATTGGAATCAAAACAATCAATACAACGGGATACTCAAAGACATTACATTAACGATTAAAGATAAAAATAATCAACCAGTAGCTCAAATTGCTGATGCCGTGATTAATAAACCTAATTGGTATGCTTATAAAACGGTGCAAACAATCAGACTCGAAAATGCGGATAAAGTCAAAGAACAAGAACGGTTAGATGAATTAAAAAAGAAAGGGGCTAAATTGGAAGTCGCATCAGAAAAAGTTCCTTACATTCCCTTTACCGCTCTCTTTCCCGAAAAAAATAAAGCAAATAAGTATTTATTTTCGCAAATTCCTCATGGTGCAATCATTGAAATTGTCAGACCAAACTGGAATCTAAGCGAAAAAATTGGCACTGCATTAAACATTTCCCATTTAGGGTTTGCGATTAAACATAAAGGACAATTGTATTTTCGGCAAGCTTCGTCAGAATATGGTAAGGTAATTGATGTTCCATTGATTGAATATCTTGAAAAGGCCCAAAGTAGCCCAACAATTAAAGGCATTAATGTACAAATTGTTGTCCCTACAAAACCATTAACAGATTGTAAAATGCCTGTTTAAAACCAGCGTTAGTTTAGGTAAACTACAAAACAAAAGACGTCATCCATCGCTATACTCGGGATGACAGGGAAGGCGCTGCGCTTCACCCAGGTTACACGAAGCATTAGGAACATAAAAAATGAATTACGAATTAACACAAAAGCTCTCATTATCAGACAGCGAATGTCTTGTGCTCGGCGTATTTTCTGATGCGGAACTATCTGATGCAGTGCAAGCCTTAGATAAAGAAAACCATAGTCTAATCAGCAGGCTCATTAAAAAAACATCTGAAGCAGGCGATATACAATGGCATCATAATCTACATGGAACCTTATTAATCATTCACTGTGGCGAGCAAGCTAAATTCAGTCCTTCTCAATTTAAAAAAAGAGTCACTGATATTACAGTAGCATTAATTAAACAACGTGTTCGCAGTGCAACCGTATACCTCCCTCAACTCACCCAATGCTCCGCAGACTGGCAATTGGAACAAATGATTTTGCAAATTGATAATCAACGCTATCAATTACTGGATTTTAAAAAGAAAAAAGCAAAAGCTCATCAATTAGAATCTGTAACTTTTTATTTACCTACCGCCAAAGGCGAGGGATTAATGCTAGGTAAAGCAATTGCAGCAGGCGTTGAGTTGACCCGCAATCTAGCGAATATGCCAGCTAATATCTGTACCCCCACTTATTTGGGCGAGCAAGCAATGCATTTAGCTCAAGAGTTTGCACCCAATATGAGTTGCAAGGTAATGGGGCCAGAAGAAATAAATCAAATGGGAATGGAAACTTTATTAGCAGTTGCTCAAGGTTCAGCCCAGCCACCAAGACTCATAGACATTCATTACAAAGGTGCGAAAGATGCGCCACCAATCATTCTAGTAGGCAAAGGCATTACTTTTGATTCTGGTGGATTATCCATCAAGCCTGCCAATGCTATGGATGAAATGAAATATGATATGTCAGGTGCAGCCAGTGTATTGGGTACTTTAAAAGCCTGTGCTTTACTGAAACTCCCCATTAATATAATCGGTTTGATTGCCAGTGCTGAAAACATGATAAGTGGCACTGCTGTCAAATCCGGTGATATTGTCACCAGTATGTCAGGACAAACTGTTGAAATCATTAATACAGATGCCGAAGGCCGTCTGGTATTAGCTGATGCATTAACCTATGCAGAGCGTTATCAACCCGAATTTGTCATCGATGTCGCAACGTTAACAGGTGGTATTATTGTTGCTCTGGGTACTGTAGCATCAGGTTTTATGACCCAAGATGAAGAGCTTGCACAGTTAATCGAAGCGGCAGCAAAAGAAAGCAATGACCGAGTCTGGCGTATGCCTTTGGATGATGAATACCAAGATGCGCTTGATAGCCCTTTAGCAGATATGATCAATGCAAATTTTGATCGTACTGCGAGTAGTGTTACTGCCGCGTGTTTCCTGTCCCGCTTTACTGAAAAATATCGTTGGGCACATTTAGATATCGCAGGTACGGCCTGGATTTTTGGTAAAAATCGTAACGCAACAGGCAGACCTGTTCCCTTATTAACTCAAATAATACGCCATGCCATCAATTCGCGTTGATTTTTATTTATTAGCAAGCAACCAGAACGATGCACGTTGGCTAATCGCCTGCCGCCTTTTGGAAAAAGCTTATGCTAAAGGACATAAAGTTTATGTTTTATGTAATAACCAGCAGGATGCTGAATTACTGGACGAACTGTTATGGACTTTCAAAGAAGACAGTTTTATCCCACATAACCTACAAGGAGAAGGACCTGAACCGCCTCCCCCAATTCAAATTGGCTATGGGCGTGAACCAAGAGGGTTTAATGATATTTTATTGAATCTTGCGAATTATATTCCGGATTTTTACCCCAAATTTAAGCGCATTATGGAAATCGTAATCAACGAAGAAACCGATAAAGAACAAAGTCGTGCACATTATAGAGACTATAGAGCCAAAGGTTGCGAATTACATACGCATCAGATCGATTGAATAGTCAACAAAATGGAATCCAAAACCGTGCCTGGGTACAGCGCAGCGAAACCCAGGCTACCAAGAAATGCATTAATCCCAGAGCACATCCTTATCTTTTTTGATAGCCGCTTGCAGCAAACTAATTAAAGGAACAGCACGTTTTGCCAAACTGATTTGGGGCTCACCGTCCTCTTCATTTTCAACAACTTTTTTTTCTGTACCGAGACCAGACTGCAACTTCTCTAAAGCCTCAGGAAGATTTTCGGCTTTAATCGCTCCTGGAATAGTGCCACTATGCCCCATTAGAGAAAGCAAACTTTTCGCCACATCCGCAAAATAAGTAATATTTTCATAAGCATCTGTATGAAACGTCACCAGCATAAAATCTCCTTTTTGAAATAGTTGTAGCCTGGTTGCAAGCAACCAGATTTTCTATGTTACCTGGAATGAAGCAAAAAACAGATCATGATTGTAAGCAACTGGGCTACCCATATACTCGTAGCAAATACTCAGCAACCGTACGTAACCCCATCGCCTCACCACCTTCAGGTTTACCAGGTTTATTGCCCAAGTTCCATGCCATAATATCAAAATGCATCCATGGTATGGATTTTGTCACGAAGCGTTGTAGGAATAATCCAGCAACAATTGCTCCGGCATAAGGATGATCACTGGAGTTGGCCAAGTCCGCTACATTGGAACGCAGCAACTCTTCGTATACAGCAAATAAAGGCAACCGCCAAATAGGATCAGCTGCTTGTTGAGACGCTGCGGTTACATCAACAGCCAATTGATCATTATTGGTAAATAGTGCAGCGATTTCAGTACCAACAGAAACTCTTGCAGCTCCTGTTAATGTAGCAAAATCAATCAGTAGCTCGGGCTGCTCTTCACATGCTTTTACTAAAGCATCGGCCAAAACCAAACGTCCTTCTGCGTCTGTATTATGGATCTCTACGGTTAAACCATTACGCATTGTTAAGACATCACCAGGTCTAAATGCATCAGGTCCTATAGAGTTTTCTACAGCAGGAATAAGCATTTGTAAGCGCACAGGTAAATTACGAGTCATAATCCATTGTGCGAGCCCTATGACATGTGCTGCGCCACCCATATCTTTTTTCATGAACCGCATGCCAGAGGCAGATTTAATGTCTAAGCCACCACTGTCAAAACAAACTCCCTTTCCTACAAGGGTAATTCGAGGGTTTTTCTCATCCCCCCAAGTTAATGACAACAAGCGCGGTGCTGACTTGGAGGCACGCCCAACGGCATGAATTGCTGGAAAATTATTGTTTAGTAATTCATCGCCAACCCATTGCTTAAAGTTCCCTTGATAGGTCTGTGCTAATTGCTCCACTACATCAGCTAATTCTTTTGGACCTAAATCGCTAGTTGGTTTGTTTACCAAATCCCTTACTAAAAATTGGGCTTGGGTTAATGCCAGCAGATCATTCAAATCATCCGGATGAACAACTAAAATACGAGGCCGCATCTCGTATTTTTTATATGCTTCAAAGCGATATTGTGCCAAAGCCCAATTCATTGTTGCTTCCTGAGGGCATCTGCCTTGTACCTGATAAATATTTGGTGGAAGGACTAGTGCTGCATTTGCTAAAGCCTGAACATAATTCCCATCACCTGTCCCGATATATGCTTTATCAATTAATCCATCTGCATTCTGGATAAAACATGAATCCCCTATTTTCCCTTTAAACTGATGCAAAGCAAGACAATTCTGTTCTGCAGAAGTAAGCATGCTGCTCTCTTCTTCTCTTTGAGATTGTGACATCAAATAAAGAGGAATAGCACCATCGCTCTGAGTCTCATAAAATAACTTTGCTTGCATTTTTTATTCCTTCACTTGGCCACGAAAATGAGCGGGTCTAAGTCCAGTTAATCCCAAAACTAATAAGTAAATGACTACAGCAATAAATACGTGGCCACATAAGATGCTTAAGCGCATCACTGGAGAAATTCCGAGCCAATAACTTACTGTCCCACTCATTAAAATTAAATAAATACTAATTGCCACATTCGCTAAAAACAATTGCATACTGTATTTTAACCATCCTGGTGAGGGTTTAAATACGCCACGTTTAATCAATAAAAATAATAAAGCCCCACAATTGACATAACCGGCTAATGCAGAAGCTAAAGTCAAACCAGCATGGGCAAAGTGCCAAACAAATAGAGAACAGAGTAAGGTATTAACCACCATAGAAATCGCCCCCACTTTAACTGGGGTACTGATATCTTGTCGTGCATAAAAACCTGAAGCCAATACTTTTATCATCATAAAAGCAGGTACACCTGCTCCAAGAGTAATTAAGCTTTTTTGAGTCTGAATCACATCATAAGCAGTAAATTTACCATAAGCAAAGCAACTCGCAATCAGTGGTAAAGCAAATAAACACAATCCTAAACCAGCGGGAATTCCTATAAGTAAAATGGAGCGTAATCCCCAATCTAAGGCACTCGAGTATTGGCTTAAACTTTGTTCTGCATGCCTTCGCGATAAATGAGGAAGAATCACGGTTGCAATCGCTACACCAAAAACCCCCAATGGAAAATCGGTAAGACGATCGGTGTAATACAACCATGACACACTGCCAACTTTTAAAAAAGAAGCAAAAATACTGTCAACCATTAAATTAAGTTGGGCAATAGAAACACCAAATAAAGCTGGGATCATAAGTTTGAGTACTTTATTAACCCCCGCATCATTTCTAACCAGGCGTGGCTTGACTAATAAATTACGTTGATGCAAAAAAGGGATTTGAAAAAGCAATTGCACAATACCTGCAATCAGAACACCCCAAGCCAATCCCACTACAGGACTTGGTAAATGAGGGCATAAATAAAGTGCAGCAAGAATCATACTGATGTTTAACAATACTGGTGTAAATGCAGGAATTGCAAAATAACCATAGGTATTTAATACAGCCCCAGCCATAGCGGTTAATGAAACCAGCATCAAAAAAGGAAATGTAATCCGTAACATTTCTGTTGCCAATACAGCACGGCTACTGTCATGACTAAAACCAGGCGCAAATAAAAAGATGATCACGGGTGCCGCAAATATCCCGATTAAAGTAACAACACTAAGAATTGATCCCAGATAGCCAGCGATACGCGCAATAAAAACGCGAACATCATCTGGAGAGCGTGTTTTTTGATATTCCGCAAGTACAGGTACAAAGGCTTGTGCAAAAGCGCCCTCTGCAAAGAGACGACGCATAAAATTAGGAATGCGAAAAGCTACAAAAAAGGCATCCATTCCTGCTTGGGCACCAAAAAAATTGGCAAGAACCATATCACGTACAAAACCCACTATGCGTGAAATAAAGGTCATGACGGAAACCAGTGTCGTTGAACGCAGTAAGCTCTGTCGTTTAGGTACCATAATCTCTGTTTCTGTTGCTGACATAATTTTTATGCATGAAATAAAATACTTATGATATACCTAAATGAATTAATTTTCATAACCAAAATACGAGTATAGAACTGTAAAATTTAATTGCTAAAGAGGCATTGGTTCCATATTGCCCAACTGATTATGCCTATAAATAAGACATATCGCAATAGATAGCATCAATTTATACTTTAGAAACAAAGAAGTCTATTGACAAATTCTAACTCATTGTGCATGATCATCATCTTTTTGTACCGTCTGAATGAGTGGAGATTTTTAAGTGGCAAATATTAAATCAGCGATCAAACGTGCTCGCCAAAACGTAAAATTACGTCAACACAACGCCAGTGCACGTTCAATGTTCCGCACTTACATCAAAAATGTAATTAAAGCTGTTGAATCAGGTGACAAAGAAGCCGCTCAAGCTGCCTATAGCAAAGCACAACCAGTTATTGATACAGCGGCTGGAAAGGGCTTAATTCATAAAAATAAAGCTGCTCGTATTAAAAGCCGTTTAGTGGCTCGTGTTAAGGCAATGTCTGCTTAATCGTATAATTCATTTGCTTCGAACTGGCAATGCCAGTTCGATTCTTTATTACATTTCTTGTTAGCCATCAATAAAACAGCTTGGCGTGTGACTCTGATACGTCATCAACTTTTTATACACAAAGTTTTTAATAATTAATAGTAATGATTAATTGAGATCTAAACTCGTGAGCAACAATTAATTCAGCAAACGCTGGGCTTTACAGCCCAGCCTGCACGTCAACAGGAAAGAGAAGGAGGAAGTGGCTGGTCATCATCCATGTGAGAAGATTCCATGTTTGCGGCTACAGTTCCTCTTGCATGGAGTATATCATTCATTAATGATTCATGTAGATCGAATGATTGTAATATAGTCAACAGATGACTATTGGTTTGCATCAGTTTAATAATCTGTCCTGCAACTACTTCATCTTGAGGATAAGGTATTAATCTCTCTAAGGCCCCTTCGATAAGTTGGTTTTTCTTTTGGATTTGAGCTTCTATTTCATCAACTTCATCTAGTGAACTTGCCGCGCCAAGACGTTTTTTAAATGCTTCTTCCTGCATCATAAGTAGTTCTGTAATTGGTTTAAGTTCTTTTAATTTCGTGATGAAAAGCAATAATGCTTCACTTTGTTCATTCGTTAAATCAGTTAGTGATTCTTGCACACTCAATAACTCTTTTTTAGCAACAATACTTTTCGCTGCAAGTTCTGTGTAATTCAACAAGGTCCGTATGTGTTCGAAATTAGGTTGAGAAGTCAAATGCGCCATCACTTTTGGCATAACCTCTTTATCAGCCCCACTCATCAGTTCTAATAAAAATTGATGAACTATTTTTCCCTCGTCGATCAGTTTTTGAACGACCCCATCGAACTGCTCCTTTGTTTGTACCACATAAAGTTCATCTTGAAGGGCAGCCAATGTTTGGCACAAATCCCCAGCCTTTGATTCGGCTGCAGCAAATTTTTCAACAACTCGGTTAGTATGCTCTTTATTGTCCTGAAAAAGTCTACCCATTTCTATTTTCCTCAATGTAATTAGCGCTGTGCTTAAACATGTAACATTATTACGACTTCTTTTGCACTTTGTTTTGCCTGTTCATTTTCTTTTTGTAAGTCGCCAAGAAAAGAAATGCTCACAGGTACTTTAGGTGTTGCGCCTCGCTGTTCTACCATAGGGTGCTCGCTCTTCACAGGTACAGGTACCTTAGGTGTTGCGTCTAGCTGTTCTACCATGGGGTGCTCGTTTTGCACTCTCACTGGAACATTTACCGTTACTACCTCTGGTGCTCTACTAACATCCTTAGGTACAGCCAACCTTTTTCTCGCATCCTCAAGTATAAACTCCTTTGCTTTTGCCACAGCAGCTTGAACACTATGCGCCCACTTTGGAACGTCTGGTAGCTCCTTTTTAAGTTTATCATCTCGTCCTGGCCCCGAACCCACCTGATATCGCGTTCCTCTAAGTTTAGACGGATCAGTTATCTCGGGAGTAAGCCCTCTGCTTCCGCCTAGCTTTCTAAACTCCACAAGATCATTATACTCCTGATCCACTTTCGCTAATAATACACTTAGTTTGTCCGTTGTTAGACCCTCGCTAACAATCCGCTCTATTTCCTTCCTTGCTTTTTCATAGTCTACCTTTAATTCAGAAAGATTAATTCGGCAAGGTTCTTGTTGATGAGAAAATAGCTCTAACTCAATCACATCTTCTAGGTCTAATTTTTGTGAAGGATCACTCAAGTATTGCTCTTCAAGTGAAGGGGCAGTTCCTTCCTTTTTCACCCATTTTGCATGAAACTCTGCAAACTTTTGACAAAGCGCTTCAACTTCACCGTCGCTAAAAAATTCTTGATAAATTTCTGTTTTTGCAAGACCACGCAAATGTTGATTAAATTCTTTTGGAGTATAGGACTTATTATTTTTTAATCGATAATGGTTATGATTTTGCCAGAATTCTGTTTTATCATGGTGCATTAATTTACCATGGAGTTCATCGCTGCCTCGGAGATATAAATCACATCCATCCTCAACTTCTTCTCTTTGAACTTTGGCTGCAGCATTAAATAATTTATCTCTAAACGCTTGGGGGTACTGATCCAGTCCATCTTGAGTCCAAAAGTACCAAGTTAAAGTGTATCCTTTAACCTGCACTGCAACTTGTACCTCTATTTCCTCTCCTTCATCCCTAATTTCATAGACAACGCCCTTGGTCAATCTAAATTTCAAGCCTTCTTCATTAAATTCTTGTTCTTTCTTGCGGTATTCCGCGTTATTACCCGAAGCGGCAAGCAGTTGAAGCTCGTTAGTTTGTTTCGTATTTGTATAAGAAGTAACTTTAGGGACAGTATGTTTTTTCTTTAAAAAAACAAAAAAAGGATTAGGCATAATAAACCACCATCAATTTATAAAATGCAAAAAAAGATCCATATTGGTTGCATATTTTAACCTATGTTTAAAATACAAGCAATCCTTGCTTGCATTTATAGTCCTATGAAAAGTACCTATTGCTTTAATAAAAACAATTAACTAATGAAGGTGTATATGGGGAATAGATATCAATCTAAAGGCTACAACACCCGAAACTGACCTCTCTATCATCATGCCGTTGATAACTGTCTTCTTTACTGTAACTATTTTTTTGTTCATCAGCTTTAGGAATGGGGGGGAATGTTGCAAAAAAATGCGGCCCTTTACACATGCTATTTTTTCCCAAAAAAAAACGAGAATCCAGGGAAGCAGAGCTTGCTTTTAACGTCTTACTATCAGTTTCAGTAAGCCAGGTTACCTGTTTATCAGTCAGAGAATGAACTTTTTTCAACTCGCCAATAAAAAATAATTTTTCATCACCACTTAATGAAAACAACATTTCAATCGCTGATTTAGAGCCTGCTAGCTTAATGATTACATCATGAACGTTTGTTTTCGAAACCACATCTTGAGTATTTTGTAGGGCACTAATTAAGAGCACTAAAGGCGAATGAGTATAATCGCCAATCGTACTTTCAGGCGCGCAGTGCATAAAAGCATCGCCTAGCCCTTTAGGACCTGTCTGAATCAAATCAACTAAAAAGTCAGATATTTGCGCTATTGGAATTTGATGGTCGATTGCAGCAACCATGGCACGCACTAACATCATAATGCCATTTAGATTAACATGCTCCCCATCATGAATGGTGTCCATTAAAGCTAAATTAACTTTTTCACTCGTATCTTTCTTCCACAAGTGGTGCACTAGATGAGTTAAAGTCTTTACAGCTTCTGAGCTTCGTCTGCTGTATGCAGCAGAAACAAGTGAAATCAGAATAATGTGTAGAACATGTTTCCCTTTATAAGGACCTTGATCATGAATTTTACATAAAGCATCAATCAAATCTTGAGAGCAAATTTTATTCAAATCGATCAGAATGTCACTAATTAGCTGTATGAGTTTCGCATTATTATCTACCGCATTATTTATTGCACCCGCTAAAACATAGACGCCACTTTTACCTTGAAAAGAACCATGTCTAATTTCCTGAGTCAAAGAAGTACCCAGAATAGCTGGAGACTTTTTAACAAATCCCATCAAGAGTTTAGCAAGTAACTCAGCTGTAGACTGAGTGGTCGGTGTAGTAGCATTTGCCAAAGCACGCGTAAGTACAAGAATCGCATTTTTCCCTTTTTCGCTCCCTTCCTCCATATTTTTTGTGACAACATTAGAAAGAGCATCTCCCTTTTGCTCTAACAGTTGACTAAAAATATAGTGTATAGCAACAACTGCTGAGGTATTTCTGGGGTCGTAAGTTGCAGAAAAGAGACTGTCCATCCATGCATAAGCAACAGTTTGCCCTGCAAATTTTCCGCCAAGGGACTGCGCAAAAATTGAAATTAAAATATCTGGATTTTCAGCAGAGTTCAATTGATAAAAAAGCGAACAAATCTGTTGTACTGCACCCTCATCATACAAGCTTACAGCACTTTGAAGGGCGTAAGTTAGCCAGTAGGAAAAATTACTTTGCAGCAAATCACTGGCCTTAGGGGTATTCATTACAAAATGATAAAGCTTTCCAATCAACCAATCTAAGTCATCTTTTGAAAGCTCAGGAGACTTATCACCTTGATATTGAGCGAATGGTGTAGTGAGAAAACCGGAGTGGAATGAAGTTTTACCGCCCATGTAAGTATTGGCCTAAAAAAATACAGTGTTGATTTTTATTATGATAGCATATGATTTTATATACAAGAAGCTTATTGCATTGCGATATTTTAGATGTGCAATCGGTGTAACTGCCTTAAATTTAAAGCAGTTATACTTTAAAAAGAAAGGAGAACGTTGGAGTTACTACCGGCCATGTGATATGTGTTTCTTTGTTATCCTTTGCTTTTGCATTAATAGTGCTACTTGGTCAATCACGAATAAGCAGGAACATCATGCTGTACTTCCCGGGTTATGCCATGCATCACCCGGGACTAAACTGGTGAATTACCTAACCATAAATACTTACTCTTCGTGCTTGATTCAATTGATCAAAAGTACGTTTTGCAGGTGCGAAATTGGGATATTGGGTCACTAAACGCTGTAAAATCATACGTGATAAAATTTCATCTCCTTGATTCCACTCATTTACTGCTTCTAGATACATAAAATCTGCAGTTTGTCCTGCAGTAACAGGCACTTTATTCATCAATACAGGCTCAATAAAACTGACACGAGCTTGAGTTTGTGCTTCCAATCTCTGTAAAACTTTACGTGCCTGCATGCAGCCATTATCACTGGCCTGCTGCAATAATTGCTTGCCTTTAGAAACAGAACGCTCACCCGCAGTGCCCTCAAGATAATAAGTACCTAATTGATATTGTGCGTAAGCATTTTGACGTACGGCCAATTTTTCATAAAGACTTGCGGCCATTTTTGGGTTTTTCTCAACACCCAAACCATAATGGTACATTCTTGCTAAAGCCAACATCGCTTTCTCATTCCCTTTATCTGCAGATTGTTGGTAGTATTTGAGTGCGCTATTGAAATCAAGCTTGGTAGTAACTCCCGTTTCAGACAATAATCCCAACTGGTAAAGCGCATTAGCATTTCCTAAAGCCGCTGCTTTTTGATACCAGGATAAAGCTTGTTGCGTATCACGAGATTGCCCCAAGCCATTGAAATAAATTGCTCCTAATTGATTCATTGCCTCATGAACCTGCTGAGTTGCTGCTTGCACAAATAAGTCTCTGGCTTTTTGGTAATTGACTGGCGTTCCTTTACCATATAAATACATGAGCGCCAGATTATATACCCCTAAAGCATCCCCTTTTGCGGCAGCTTGTTCATAATCTTTTAACGCCTGAGCATAATTATCATTGACTGTTTCATCAATAAAGCCTAAGGCGACAGAAGCCTCTGGCAGAGCTGTGGCTGCTTTCTGATACCACTGCTTAGCCAAACTATAATCAGGCTCTCCACTTTCACCCAGTTGATAAAATTGGGCTAATAAATACTGAGCAAGAGGATTGCCTTGCTCCGCAGAAGCAGTGTACCAACGTTGTGCATCTGCCAAGTTAGGTTCAGCACCCAATCCTTTTTCCAGCATAAAAGCTAATTTCAATTGCGCATACTGATCTCCTTTTGCAGCCAAGCCGGTATAAATTTGTTTGGCTTCTTGCATTTTTTGCGGATCAGAATTTTCTGCTAAATAGTAATCAGCTAAAACAATACCAGCATGACTGTTCCCTAATTTATAAGAGCGGATCAAATTAGGTAAAAAGTCTTCTTTGCTTTGTTTCTCTAATACTGCCATATTAAAGTCAGCATATGAGAACTTGTCATCAACAGATTGCTGTAATTGCGCGATACCTTTTTGCTTGTCTTTCGCAATTCCTTTTCCTTCAGCAGTATAAGTCCCCAGGATAAAATCGCTCACCGCATTTTGTCCTGCTTGTTGGTACCAAGTAATCGCTTGTCCTGGATCTGCTTTTACACCAATACCCCTGTCATAGAGCAAACCGAGTAATAACGCAGCGTTTTCATCACCAGTAGCCGCTTGTTCCTTAGCAACCAGAAAAGCGTGTGCTTGTCTTTGTTTGTCCTGATCCATCGCATTATAAAACGCAAGCGGCAGTAACGCTTGAGAAACACCACGCTCTGCTGCTCCTTGATACAATTGACGAATCATCGCTATTTTGTGCTGTCTCACATTCACACTCAAGCCACTATCATTTTGACGTGCTAAGTTATCTGCTAACTCATATTCTGCAGGGCCATAATTATTCGCTGCAGCAAGATATAACATAGACGTCGCTTGTTCTTGATTTGGTTGGATGTATACTGTGCCGTCTGGGCCAGTTATGCCTTGTGACAGAATTCTAGCCAAAACATATTGAGATTTTTTATTGCCTTTAAAAGCCGCATCAGTCAAATCATTTAATGCAAGCTGATAATCTTGTTTGTCCTTGGCATGCTGCAAATATAAAATCCCTAAATTGTATTCAGCGCCCAAATGTTGTTGTTGCGCTGCATTTTGATAAAAAATAATTGCAGAAGAATCACTTTGCGCCACACCAATGCCATATTGAAACATTTGCCCTATTTGAAATTGTGATTGAGCATCTCCCAATATCGCCTTAAAGTATAAATGATTAAACATACACATATAGTTAAGTTGTGCTTGCCATCCTTGAGTCCATAAATCTATGACACTGGCTTGTGAATTATCATCATAATCATAATAATTGGCATCAATATAAGGTACGGGTTGATTTATTTGGGCATATATTGGCGTATTTATCCTATCTAAAGCAGATAATTGTTGATCCAGAGGATAGAGAGGATATGTCCATTGATTCGCCTGAAAACCAGGGGTTTTATTCAAAATTGCATCATAGTAACTGGTTATAGGAACATCATTAGGTTGAACTAATTCAAACTGGGGTTTAAAAATAGATTGACGCATGACCCGTTTCAATTGTGGTGCCTGATTATAAGCAAAATCGCCTAATACTGTGGGATTTTGCCAAGCACTCAATATTCCTTTCATTTGAAAGTCTGTTTGCTCCAATTTATCTGTTGTACCATTACTTAACCAAAGTGCTGCCTGTGCTAAAGCAGCCTCTTGATTTTTTGAGCTTTCGTCTTGATTCGCCTGATTGAGCCATTGCTTAGCCAAATTAGGATCAGCATCTACGCCTATCCCTTTTTGATACATTGCAGCCAATTCACGTTTTCCTTGTGGTAAGCCATCTTGCGCTGCTTTTAAGGTCCACATGAAGGCAGTTTTTGGATCATAAACTGGGCTTTTAGTTTGTAAATAAATATGAGCCAAATCCAAATATGCTTCATCATTATGCTGATTTGTTGCCTGGGTAAACCACTTCAAGGCTTGTTCTTTTTGATTGTTCTGCAGCGCCAACTCACCCAAAGCAACCATTGCAGGTGCAAAACCTTGAGCAGCTGCTTGGTTTAGTAATTCCTCACCTTTCTTTTCATCCTTATCAACCAGCTTCCCTTCAAGATAAAGTTGTCCCAATCTGGTTATTGCCTGGGTGTTACCATTGTTCACAGCCTTATTTAACCAGATAAGACCTAATTTTTTATTTGCTGAATTACGACTATCAATAAAATTCGCTGCTAAAGTAAATTGTGCAATAGAGTTACCATTTTTTGCCGCATTAATGTAATAACGAGTAGCAGCATCCGAGTTACGCTTTACGCCAACCCCATACATGTATGCCGCTGCTGTAAACATTTGTGCATCAACATCGCCAGCATCTGCCGCTTTTTTAAACCATGCAAAAGCCTGTTGTGGATCTTTCTCATGTAATAAAGTGTATTTGGCCAGAATCTGGATTGCAGGAAGATACCCTTTTTGCGCTGATTGGGTAAAATAGCGCATCGCCAATTGAGTATTTTTTAATTGACCATATCCATAAAGATAAATTCGCCCCAAGTAGTAATCAGCAACTGCATTTTTCCCTGATTGATTCATTAAAGGCTCTATCGCTTTATTATAATTCCCTAATCGATAGGCACTGAAATCATCAGCAAAAGCATGTTGGCTTGCTGATGCAACGAATAAACATACCCAAGGTACTAGCGCTTTCATGAAAATTCTCCCTCTTTGCACGGCAATTTCACCTGAATTTTGATTATTATACTTTCAGATTATACCCCCGGTATTATGCCATAATGCACCACCTCATTAACGGCCCCATTTCTTGTAGTGCCATCTACTATCCAGAAATTGCCTTTATTATTTAAACCAAACTTAACATTGACATATTCACATACTTTTATCGTATCAGCACAATCAATAATTTTTCCATAAGAGGTTTTGCCATCACCTAAAGTACAAATAAATTTGACTAATGGCTCTCCGGTAGCCAAAGCTGCCCATTGACGGCCACCTATTGTATGATTGTATCGAGTAGTATACTGACTGTCTTCATCTCGCATTTGATACAGACTCACAGTTTGTGGCAATTGATTAAAAAAGAAATACAAGGATTGCAAAGCCCCCTCTTTTCCAGGAAAAAGAGACAATACTTTTAAACTTTCTTTATATCCCACCGGCCTGCATCCTATAGGAAATCGAGCCTCTTCTTTTTCTGCCTTAGCTTGTGCTTCTTTAGGATCAATTTTTTTAGATTTGGCTGCATCAAGGTGCGTAGACAGTAGCCCCAAGAAAAGCATCAATGAAATCGAAGTGATTTTTTTAATTGTATTCATCTTATTTCTCACTCACTGTCATTTATTGGACGAACAATAACTGTTGTACCCCTAAAATTATTTCGTTCGCTTGATAACTCAACAAAATTCAGATTTAACCATTTAGCATCCTCGGTAAACATGCGAACACATCCATGGCTTGCTCTTACTCCTGGAATGTCTGAAGAACCATGCAATGCGAAACCTTTATGGAAAAACATGCAGAAAGGCATCTTCGCGCCACCTTTACCGATAGGGAACACATCGGACACACATTTTTCATTTTCTTTACTGAATACTCGATAAATCCCTGTTAGAGTGCGGCAAGAACGATTGGCGTCAGGACATCGATCTCTTCCTGATGAAATTGGTCCCCATCTCACCAAATTACCTTCGGCGTCATAGGCTCCAAAAGCCAGTTTATCTTGATCGACGATAATTTGTTTTTGATGTTCATTTGGAATTTTTAGCGGGAAAGGAGAAACATCAAAAACAGTGAGGTACGCTAGATTTTTTGGAACGGCAATCACCTTACCAGTCCATAAGGGATTATAAGTACGATTGATTTTTTGGACGATATCCCGTTGCTTTTCATCCGGAAATAAGGTTTCCCAACTTTGTCCCGACTCCACCTTAATACAATTGTACTGTGGGTAACCGCATAATCCAGTGCCATAAAAATTACCAGCATGCGCAACGGCAACCATAAACATCATTAATGCAGTTGAAAGTAATTTATACATATGCCCCCCTCTCACCTTACTTTTATTTTTTTACATGCAAGATTTGTGCTTAAATATCAATTTATTCTAATTATTATTCGAGCATATCTAATTTAAGTTTAGTACGAATACTAGAGTTTTTGCTAGGGTTATGAAGAATATTCTTGTTTAATAATAAGTTGCTTGGGCGGAGTGTAGTAGTACAGGGGGTTGGGGCAGAAATGGAGTTCAGTAATTCCCGGGTTCCGCATCGCTACACCCAGGCTACAATTTTCATAGCTACACGTTTTCTCCATGAAAAAATTGAAAAATACGTTGTGCCAGATGTTCACTAATACCGGATACTTTAGCAATTTCGTCCATGGGAGCCTTGGCAAGCTCTCGGATTCCGCCAAAACGATGCAGCAATGCTTGCCTACGTTTTGCTCCGACGCCTTCAATATCTTCAAGCGTTGAATCCAATCTCTTTTTCTGTCTTTTTTTACGGTGAGCCGTAATAGCAAACCGATGCGCCTCGTCTCGAATATGTTGGAGCAAATGTAACGCCTTGGAGTCATCGGGCAAAGTTAGCTCACGTGCCTCATGCACTAAAATCAGCTTTTCCCATCCAGCTTTTCGTGAAGGCCCTTTAGCAACACCAAGTAAGAGCACTGTTGAGATCCCCAAAGATAAGAGTACTTTCTGAGCTACAGCAACTTGCCCCTTGCCTCCATCGATAATGAGCACATCCGGCAATGATTGAGCCTCTACTAAGCGTTTAAAGCGACGCGTAATTGCCTGTTCCATTGCCGCATAATCATCTCCTGGAGTAATGCCTTCGATATTAAAACGTCGATATTCACTAGGACAAGGCCCTTCATGATCAAACACCACGCACGATGCCACGGTTGCTTCACCCTGGGTATGGCTGATATCAAAACACTCCATGCGTTGAATCGCCTCGTTTAATCCTAAAAATTGCTCTAACTCATGAAAACGAGATTTCATTGTGGCGTGTTTTGTAACATATTCAGCCACTGAAACACGCAAATTATTAAGTGCAAAATCCATCCAACGGGATTTTATACCACGAGGACTAACTTGGATTTTACATAACTTACCGCGTTGTTGTGATAAGACCTCTTCTAGTGATTGGTGATCAACCAAATCATGGTTAGTAATAATTAAAGCAGGGATTTTCTCTGGGCTATCCAAATAATAGAATCCTACAAATGCATCAAAAGTTTGTTGCCACAAATCATCCATATTGAATTCATCATCCAAACCTTTTTGCGGCACAGAAGGAAAATAACTATGGCTTGCTAATACTTGGCCTTCACGGATTGTCGCACACTGAACGCAGGCAAAACCGGGACTTACCTCAATTGCAATAGCATCTGCATCACCGCGCAACTGTAAAATACCCTGTTGTTCTTGCACCAAACGTAAACTTTTAATTTGATCCCGCAAAAGTGCAGCCTCTTCAAAATTCAATTCACTTACTGCTTTGTCTATTCGCTTGGCAAGTTCATCGAGAATTAATTGAGACTTCCCTTGTAAAAATCGCATGGCATCGTGCACTGAGCGTTTGTAATTTTCTGGAGTGATATAATTGACACAAGGTGCTGTGCATCGTTTGATTTGATATTGCAAACAAGGTCTTGAACGGGCATTAAAATAACTGTCTCGACAGTTACGAATTTTAAAAACCTTTTGAATCGTTACTATAGTTTCCTTTACCGCGGAACTACTAGGATAAGGACCAAAAAAATCCCCTGCAAGAGGCTTTTTCTTAGAGCGATAGCTTTCAATTCGTGGAAAATCAGGATGATTGGAAAGATGGATGTAGGGATAGGATTTATCATCTCGCAACAAAACATTGTATTTTGGCTTTAATGTCTTGATCAGATTGCTTTCCAATAATAAAGCTTCTGTTTCACTGCGCGTCACAGAAATTTCTATAGAGACAATTTGGCTCACCAAAGAACGTGTTTTAATACCCGTATTTTGTTTATTAAAATAACTCGTGACCCGTTTTTTGAGATTGGATGCTTTACCTACGTAAAGAACAGTACCTGCTTCATCCAACATACGATAAACACCGGGTTCATTAGGCAGCTTAGTAAGGAACAACGCTAATTCAGTAGAAATATTCATGTAGTAATAATAACAATGATTTTTGATCTAAATAATGGTGTTTGGATGCTTTGTAGCCTGGATGCAGCGTAGCGGAACTCGGGAGCACCGCTGCTAGGTTAAACCCGGGTTCCGCTACGCTGCACCCAGGCTAGACAAACACCTTTAATCTTCTGATGCCAGATCAATAGGATTTTCTATAATTCCATGCTTCAGAGCTAAATAAGTAAGCTCTACATCATTTTTAATGCCTAATTTTTCAAATGTACGATAGCGATAACCATTAATAGTTTTAGTACTAAGGAACAATCGGTCGCTAATTTCTTGAACATTCATGCCACGAGTAATCATCAACATGACTTGCATTTCACGTTCAGATAATACATCAAAAGGTGAACCTTGTACTTCTTCCAAGCTGTTGATCGCCATTTTCTGAGCAATTTCAGCACTGAGATACCTTTCTCCTTTGGCAACTTTACGTATCGCAGCAGCCATTTCTTCAGCACCGGACTCTTTTGTCAGATAGCCCATGGCACCCAATTGCAACACACGAGTAGGCAACACATCAGAACACATTGCAGTGACAGCAATAACCTTAACGTGGGGATTTGATTTTTTCAACCGGCGAGTTACTTCCCAGCCATCAATTCCAGGCATTTTCATATCTAAGAGGACCACGTCAGGGGAATGTTTTTTTACTAGTGCTAAAGCTTGCTCACCGCTTTCTGCATCAGCAACTACTTCTACATCCGACATGTCTTCGAGTAATCGTCGAATCCCCATTCTAACCAATGCATGGTCATCAACAATTAATACTTTAATCAAATAATGCTCCTTGACATACGACAGCCAATGAACAAACAGTTGCTCGATGTTAACAAGACTGGCTGCTCATTACAATATACATACCTTTTCTAGATGAGCTATTACTTAAATATCCTAAAACTCATGGGAAAAAGGGATCGATTAACATGCTCGAATATGAATATTAGGGTTATTTGGATCCACCTTAAACAGTGGTGGAAACTCCCCTAACTCCCGAGTTCGAGCCAAGAGTTTACCTATATCCGATAAAACAAAATCATACAAAACCTGGTAATCACTAATCACAAAATAAACTGGTTGTAACATGTCAATACGATAGGGCATACGAAATGCCGCTATTGGTTCAAACATCGCTCTAAGCGGAATATCGCTTTCAACGCTATATACTGTTTCACTAATCGAAGACAGTATCCCACCGCCATAAGCGCGCAAGCCATTCACGCTTTTAATCAAACCAAACTCAACAGTAAACCAAAACATCCGTTGCAATAAGGGCCAATCAGACTCAGGGAAAGTTAGTACTTTCCGAGCATAATCGTAAACAAACTCTGCATAAACCTTGTCCGTCAACATGGGACAATGACCAAAAACCTCATGAAAAAGATCAGGCTCTTTTACATAATTCAATTCTTCTTCATTACGAATAAACGTAGCCACGGGGAAATGTTTTGTTGCCAATAATTCAAAAAATTCCCGAGCGGAAATTAACGCAGCAACTGCAGACACTTGCCACCCCGTTTTTGCTTTAAGCTTTTGATTTAGATCTGGAATCTGTGGAATTGCCTGCGAATTAAGGTCTAACGTCTTTAATCCAGTTAGGAATTCATCACAAGCTCTTCCTGGTAGTAGTTTTATTTGTCGTTCAAATAAAATACTCCAAATTGAGTTTTCTTTTTCAGAATAATTAACAAACCCTTGAGCGTCAGGAACATGCGCTACATAACGGCTTGAAAATTCCATAATTTCTCCTTCATTACAAATATCGCAAAAAGCAGGTGGTATGATGCGTAGTTATCTTAAAAAAAAACCACCTTTTTTAGTTATTAGGCAATTTGCGGATAAATGTCAACAACTATTACAGAATTTTCAAATTATGCTATAAAATCAAACTCATATTGAACACTAGGGAAACAGACAATGACGGTAGGCATTTTAGCAACCGGTGATGAAATAGTTCATGGTGATACTTTAAATACGAATAGCCATGATATTGCCCATGCGCTAAGCTCTGAAGGCTTACCTTTAGGTGTTCATGTTTCATGTAGTGACAAAGAAGCAGATATCATCAACAGTTTACACTTTTTGACCCAAAAACATGACATCATCATTATCATTGGTGGACTTGGGCCAACCACCGATGATCTCACTCGCTTTGCTTTATCTCAATTTACTGGTCAGACATTAATACAACACGCGGCTGCTCTTGAACATATAACAAGCCGACTGCGTGATGCACACTTAGGCCTTAACCCAGGAAATATTCAACAAAGCCTTTTCCCTGAGCATGCCCAGCTTTTGCCTAATCCTGTAGGTAGTGCTATGGGTTGTTACTATCCGTGGAATAATAAACACTTTTTTTTATTACCCGGGCCCCCTCGAGAATGCTTGCCTATGTTTAATCATCATGTATTACCTATATTGCAACAGACGACACACAGTCAAAAACAAATACTGAAATGGCGAATTTTTGGCTTGCCAGAAAGCGAAATAGCCCAAAAATTGGAAGAGGCACTGCAGAATATTGATTGCCAAACCGGTTATCGCTGGGAATCACCTTATATTGAATTTAAGGTGCGCTGTACGCCAAATCTTGCCGATAAAGTAAAAGCAGTTGTTGACCCCATCCTTAAGCCACATATTATTAGTAGCGTAGATAAAAAAGCTTCTGAAAATTTGCGAGAATTAATTGCATCCATTGATAAACCAATAACAATTATCGATGAGGCTACGGGTGGATTATTACAATTATTGCTTAGCAAACCCAATATACATCATTTATTGGACTTTAGTGGCCAGCATAAAAATAGATTATTTTTCCATATCAACGGCTTGGCAGAATATTGGCAGCAGCAACAAACACTTGGAACTGCACAATTAATTATTGACTACAGCAATCGCGATCAGGGGGGGCATGAAACTCATACTATACCCTATCGTACTGCTGCAGTAGTGGAGCATGCTGCAGAGTGGTTATGCTTCAGACTCTTTCATCTCATCAATCAGCTGCATCAATGAATAACACAGTTGTTGTGTTCCTTCGCCGCTGATTGCAGAAATGGCAAATACTTTATCGTGCCAATTCAAGCCCTTTACTATGGCTTGTATTCGTTCGTCCCGACTGGCTGCATCAGGTAGCATATCGATTTTGTTCAATACCAACCATCGAGGTTTTTGTAAAAGCTCAGGATTGTATTCTGCTAACTCATGAATAATTGCTTTGGCTGAGGCAACTGGATCACTCTCATCAAGGGGAGCAACATCAATGACATGCAGTAACACACAAGTACGTGCAAGATGTTTTAAAAACCGATGCCCAAGTCCTGCCCCTGTGGATGCCCCTTCAATAAGGCCAGGAATATCAGCCATGACAAAACTTTTGTGTGAAGAAACACTAACCACACCTAACCCCGGATGTAAGGTCGTAAAGGGATAATCAGCTACTTTAGCTTTTGAACTAGAAACTGCGCGAATTAAAGTAGACTTCCCTGCATTAGGTAACCCTAATAAACCCACATCAGCTAAAACACGTAATTCCAAGCGTAAATGCCGCGACTCCCCTGGACTTCCAGGAGAAGTTTGTCTTGGAGAGCGATTCACACTACTCTTATAACGGGTATTTCCTAAGCCATGAAAACCACCTTGGGCAATTAATACTGGCACGCCGGGCTCTTTAATATCGCCAAGCAATTCCCCAGTATCCACATCATAAATCATAGTACCCACAGGCACTTTTATTGTTAAATCATCACCTTTTTTCCCAGTACAATTTCCGCCCATACCAGGTTGACCATTACCTGCTTTGTAATGACGCATGTAACGAAAATCAATAAGCGTATTTAAATCGGTGCTTGCCTCGAAGTAAACACTACCTCCATCGCCCCCATCACCACCATCAGGGCCTCCTTTGGGAATAAATTTTTCGCGTCTGAAGCTTAGACAACCATTTCCGCCATTGCCTGCATCTATTTTTATCACTGCTTCATCAACGAATTTCATGACCAACCTCAAAATAAAAAAAAACCCCGTTGCCGGGGTTAATAACAACATTGTAATTAGGTAAATACTTATAACCAGGATTAAGAGAACAGCACGAACACTGCCACCTCCAGGATACAGTAATAGGGCCTAACCAAATTAGTTTGCAGCAGTTTCTTCGTTCTGCTCTGCAACTATAGTTACATATTTACGATTTTTTTCACCCTTGACAACAAATTGTACTAAACCTTCAACCAAGGCAAACAAAGTGTGATCACGGCCACAACCTACGCCAGGCCCTGGATGAAAACGTGTACCACGTTGTCTTACAATAATTTCACCCGCATTAACAAATTGACCGCCAAAACGCTTCACGCCAAGATACTTGGGATTCGAGTCGCGGCCGTTACGAGTACTACCACCTGCTTTCTTATGAGCCATTGCTATCCTCTCTTACTTACTTATCGCAGTAATTTTAACTTGCGAATAATATTGTCTGTGCCCCATTTGTTTCTTGTGGTGCTTACGACGACGATACTTGATAATTTTGACTTTTTTGTGACGACCATGATCAAGCACTTCAGCTTTTACTGTTGCCTTAGCAACTAATGGAGTGCCACAGACGATTTTATCGCCATCAGCCAACATGAGTACTTCTTTAAATTGTATTTCATTGCCAACATCTTCAGGCAGTAATTCAATTTTTAACACATCACCTTCCTTCACGGTGTATTGCTTACCGCCAGTTTTGATTACCGCATACATAATTTTTCTCCAACTCGCCTGATTGGCTATCACAAATTCATAAAGTCGCATATTCTATGAAATTATGACAATGACTTCAAGTTCATTTTAAAATATTGTATACTTCGCCACCCTTTCCGGATTTTTTAATTCATAATCCGGTGTTTAATCTGGTCGCGGATTAAATTTTGGGATTTTATAAATTTTTGGAGTATACAATGTCAAACATCCTTTTAGAAGCACAAACAAGAACGGATATGGGGAAAGGTGCGAGCCGCCGCCTACGTCGTCTTGAAAATAAAGTACCTGGTGTAATTTACGGCGGCGATAAAAAGCCAATGTCAATTCATTTTCAGCATAACAAGGTAGTCAAAGCTTTAGAAACTGAAAGTATCTATTCCAGTGTTTTTGATATCACCATTGATGGCAAAGTAGAACATGTTATTTTAAAGGCATTGCAACGACATCCTTACAAGCCAGTTGTAATGCACATGGATTTACAACGCGTTTCCAAAACTGACATTCTGATTAAATTAGTACCGATTCATTTTATCAATGAAGACAAAGCGCCTGGTATTAAAGCTGGCGGTATTATTAACCATACCATGACTCAAGTAGAAGTTCGTTGCCAAGCAAAAGATTTACCTGAGTTTATCGCTGTAGATATGGCTGATGTAAAAATGGATGATGTTGTCCATCTATCTCACTTAAAATTACCTAAAGGCGTACAACTAACTGTTGATGTGACCGATGGCAGCCATGACGCTCCTGTAGTAAGCATTCACATGCCTAGAGTCAGCGCAGCAGAAGAAGAAGCAGAAGCTACAGAAGTTCCTGCATCTGATGTTCCTACTGTTAGCTCTGAAAAAGATGAAGAGTAATCTTTTAAGTTTGATTGAAAAAATGTAACCGTAGTAAAAGTAGCCTGGGTGGAGCAAAGCGAAGCCCGGGTTTCGCTCTTCGCTTCACCCAGGCTACAAAAGCATTACAACCCTATCAAAGAGCTACACCATGGCCATAAAACTTATCATCGGTTTGCGTAATCCAGGCTCAGCATATGAACATACTCGACATAATGCTGGTGAATGGTTAGTCTCTTCTCTAGCTCAGCGCCATAGTGCCTTTTTTAAGCTGGAAAAAAAAATGCAAGCCGAGCTGACTGATTTGGAGTTAAATCAGCACTCAACTAAGTTGGTTTTACCTACAACTTTTATGAATCATAGTGGCCAACCAACCCGACTTATTAGTCAATTTTACCGAATTGCACCTGCAGAAATATTGGTTGTGCATGATGAGCTGGATTTACCCCCAGGACGCATTAAACTTAAAACAGGTGGGGGTCATGGTGGTCATAATGGCTTAAGAGATATAATAGCTCAATTAGGTAGCGCAGAATTTCACCGTTTACGCATAGGAATTGGTCATCCAGGCCACAGAGACTTAGTTCATCAATTTGTGCTCAGTAGACCCTCAGCACAAGACAGACAGTTAATTTATGACGCAATTGATAGAGGCATAGCAGTAATGCCTTCCGTATTCTCAGGTGATTTAGCCAGAGCAATGAATCAATTGAATGTATAGGCACTGTTACCCACAATGCAAAAGTCCTAATATAGGAATGTAGCGTAACAGTTGGTATAGTTTTAACAATAGAGGTACTACACATGGGATTTAAATGTGGCATCGTGGGCTTGCCCAATGTTGGTAAATCAACACTGTTCAACGCACTCACCAAAGCAGGTATTGAAGCGGCAAACTATCCTTTTTGCACGATTGAACCCAATGTCGGAATAGTTACTGTTCCGGATCCTCGTCTTGACGCTTTAAGTGACATAGTAAAACCACAACAAGTACTACCAGCAACCATGCAATTTGTTGATATTGCAGGTATTGTCAAAGGAGCATCCAAAGGCGAAGGTCTAGGCAATCAGTTTTTAGCAAACATTCGTGAAACCGATGCGATTGCGCATGTAGTCCGTTGTTTTGAAAATACAGATGTCGTTCATGTGGAAGGTCAGGTTCATCCACTGAGTGACATCGAAGTCATTAATACTGAACTCGCTTTAGCAGATATGGAAACTCTTGAAAAAGCCATATTAAAAGCAGGAAAAAACAGCCGTAGTGGCAATAAAGAAGCAATTTTTGAAATGAAAACCCTGGAAAAAATCAAGGCGCATCTTGATGAGGGACATCCTGTTCGTACTCTTGAATTGAGTACTGAAGAAGAGCCTATCGCGCGTCGTCTTTTTTTACTCACAGCGAAACCCGTCCTTTACATTGCAAATGTCGATGACAATGGCTATGAAAATAATCCTTTACTAGAGCAAGTTCGTAATTTAGCAATGCAAGAAAAAGCCAGCATTGTTGCTTTATGTGCTGCAACTGAAGCAGAGTTAGTTGAGTTGGATGAAGCTGATCGCCAAGAGTTTATGGAAGACTTAGGTTTAAGTGAACCTGGATTACATCGCGTGATTCGTGCAGGTTATGAATTGTTAGGGTTACAAACGTATTTTACTGCTGGAGTTAAAGAAGTCAGAGCATGGACAATTTCTAAAGGGGCTACCGCACCTCAAGCAGCAGGCGTTATCCATTCAGACTTTGAAAAAGGCTTTATTCGCGCAGAAGTCATCGCATACGATGCATTCATCTCCTGTAAAGGAGAACAAGGTGCGAAGGAGGCAGGAAAATTACGTCTGGAAGGTAAAGAGTACATCGTTTGTGATGGCGATGTAATGCATTTTCGATTTAATGTATAAGCCAAAGTTAAGGCCCGAACTTAGAAGAGAAATCTTGAACTTTGCTCAGATGTACTTACAAGTTAAGCCTACTTTTACTTGACAATACGTAGGTACAAACCTTAGCATTTGCTGATTGAATCGTAGAGGACAAACAATGTCGATTGACAGTATACGCGCGCTGGTTAGTGACGATTTTAATGCAGTTAATACTCTAATTGTGAATAAAATTGAATCGCAAATCGGCTTAATTGATGATATGTCCCATCACATCATAGAAAGTGGCGGTAAAAGGCTACGGCCATTGTTGGTTCTTTTAGCAAGTAATGCATGTGGCTATCAAGGTAATGAACATATTATATTGGCTGCTATGGTGGAATTTTTCCATACAGCCACACTACTCCACGACGACGTCATTGACGAGTCTACATTAAGAAGAGGACGTCAGACCGCAAACGACATCTGGGGTAGCAAAGCAAGCATTCTAGTGGGCGATTATCTTTTTACTCAATCTATCGAACTCATCGTTGACTCCGGAAATCCAGAAGTACTTAAGCTTTTTGCCAGTACCGCACTTGAGATCAGCTGTGGTGAAGTAAAACAGTTATCGAATCGTCATAACCCGGCACTAACATTTGATGAATATTTTGATGTAATTCGTGCAAAAACAGCTCTTTTATTTGCAGCTGCTGCCTGTATAGGCCCAATCATCAGCAAAGCCTCCAAGGAAATGCAAGACAGCCTCTATGCCTATGGCCTGCACTTAGGTAATGCGTTTCAACTGATAGATGATGCTCTGGATTATTGTTCTGATGCCAAAACTATCGGCAAAAATATTGGGGACGATTTGGCAGATGGGAAAGCCACATTACCTTTAATTCATGCATTACAACATGGTACTGAGCGACAAAAACAACAAATCATAGAAAGCCTGAAAAAAGGCAGTTTGGACTTTTTACCTGATATTCTGGTAGCTCTTGAGGAAACAAAAGCAATAGAATATACCAAGAACATTGCAGCTCAAGAAGTCGACAAAGCATTATCCGCGTTGATGATATTACCCGAGACCAAGTATAAACAGGCACTTATCAATTTGGCTGAATTCGCTTTACAAAGAAGCTATTGATTGCAGTAGTCTGGGTGTAACCCAACGACACCAGGATTAAGAGAAGTTTTTTGATACCTGAAAACCTGGGTTACGGCTTGCCTTCACCCAGCACGGAGTGTAGCTCAGCCTGGTAGAGCACTGCCTTCGGGAGGCAGGGGTCGCAGGTTCAATTCCTGTCACTCCGACCAATAAAATCAAATGGTTATGAAGTTTTCAGAATTTTGAAAAATAATATAGAGTGCATACAGAGTGCAATTTTAATGAGTCTTGGTGCATAAAAAATCCGAAAACTATAAAAAATTTAAGGACGTTGCCTAAATAAATATTTTCTTCGTAGGTAATATTAAAATTAATTCCTGTAACCTACGTCCAGAAGCAATCATTTCATCTAAATCAGAATATGCTCCCTTCTCCCCTTTGGGAGAAGGTGTCTAAAGGGCGGATGAGGGTATAAATTGACCTTTCCCCTAAATTAGTACCACCTCCATGATGAGATTCGCTATTTTATGCCACCCGCCTTGCATACTCAACCGGTGGCATGTAGTTCAGGGAACTG
>JGI26540J51217_10000937_pt1 | contig 25122 bp, 22 predicted proteins | sample ThiBio_1000_plan_2_FD_51217 | JGI IMG/M metagenome (IMG submission 51217)
CAACAACAACAACAGCGACTCATCTGATTCCGATTCAAACACTTCCACCGGAGCCGAACACATTTTATTCGGAACATTTCACAGGCTTTTCCGTTCCACCACCGCCTTTCATTCCTCAACAACATCAACGTTATCTCAAAGAAATCACCACCGACTCATCGACAACTCCAGCTCAAGAATTTCCCGCCAATATTCGATCGACAACAAAACCACCGCGAGTCTCTCGTTTCTCCGACATCACAACAACAACAACTCCCGTTGAACCTGTCGTATTAAACACNAATTTGCCTGTCGACACCGTGNTAAACTACGCACAAATCAGTGATAATATCAATTGTTTATCATCGTCTCGTCGTCAGCAAAAACGTCACAATCGCGAAGTGATGGAATGCGAATGCACAACCAGCGAATACGATCGTTCTCGTGGAATCAAAGCCTGTGGAACCGAATGTCTAAATCGAATGTTACTCATCGAATGCAGTTCGAACTGTCCGTGCGGACAATTTTGTACAAATCGTCGATTTCAAAAACGTTCCTACGCTTCACATAAATTAGCTTTATTCAAGACAGAAATGAAAGGCTACGGTCTTCGAACGGTGGCGTCGATTCGTAAGGGTCGATTTCTCGTTGAATATGTCGGCGAAGTTGTCGACATGGACGAATTGGCTCGACGAAGTAAAAAATACAAACGTGATGGAAATGTTCATCAGTACGTCATGTCGCTGATTCACGGAACGGTCATTGACTCGACGATTAAAGGCAATTGGGCGAGATTTATTAATCATTCTTGTGAGCCGAATTGTGTCGCTGAGAAATGGCTCGTCAATGGCGAATATCGAATGGGAATATTTGCGAAACGAGATTTAGATGCCAATGAAGAGATTACGATTGATTATCGATTTGAAACGTTTGGTTCGGCGGATTTAGCCAATGAGAAATGCTATTGCGGTGCACAGACNTGCCGAGGAACGATTAGTATTAAAACNAATCAGAATNANAATAATAATTCGACGAAACGACAAACTCGTCGACAAGCGATTGANGATGATGAGTTAATCGAATATTTGCAAGATGATGAAACGAATGAATATATCATTCCGAAGACAATCGAAGAAATTCGACAGTTAATTCAGATTATGTCGAGAACGGACAGCGAAAATGTTCGAACGATCGAGTTGGATCTTATTCGAACGAGTTCGCAAAAACATTTCGAATTGCCACGATTATTTTTAGAATGCAATGGTCTACATGTTTTATGTTCNTGGATGAAAGATATTCTTATTGATAACGATCAACAACAAGATTATTCCATTGAATTTAAAATCAATCTACTAGATTTTATTCAAAACATCCTTCCGATCAAAGATCGAACCATTGTCAAGAAAAATGGTTTATTAGAATTAGTTCATCAAAAACTACAACTCCCTATCGAAACAACAACAACAAGTGTTGTTAGCGATCAACAACAAATTCAGAATCTACTCGATCAAATGCTAGATCATCTAGAAAATCCAATAACATCGAAATTGTTTCATTTGTATTCGACTTGGATGTCGTTGAAAGAACGATTTATCATTCCCAAACGAAAAGAACCCGAACCGAGTTCGAGCAATCATCATCATCATCATCACCATCACAGTTCGAAAGAAGAGAATTCATCTCGATTTAGTTTCAATACTCGACCAACGATGTCGCAATTGAAACCGATCGAACGGTATTCAAATCGACGAACGACGTACAATCATCGAGATCTTCCACGTTCACACGAACAGNACTTGTCCAAAGACGAACGAAGAAAACTCTTCGAACAACAATACGAAGACGCCGAAAAAGCTCGAGCAGCAGCAGCGGCNGCNGCTAACGGCGAAAGTCCAACCGAAAACGAACCGCCGAACAAAAAACAACGAACATCCGAAGGCTCAGATCCAACAGCATCGAACACACCGGCTCAACCCATCGATCAAACATCTTGTATTCATCAATATCTCTCCCAGATTCCTCTCGAATACATTCAATCGTACATGGCATCGATCTCTGACTCAAACAAAGACGAACCACCGGTTCCACCACCTGCTCGACCCGAGGATGACGCCGTTTTATCACGGATGATTCGTTTGCCTTCCGGTTGGTCCGTGGCCATGTGTCCATCGGAGTCTTCGGTGTATTTCTACAATAAAGAGACAATGACATCGACTTGGTTGCCACCGTCTGCAGCGGATTTGTCAGCAGATCCACCGTTGGATTTGAGTCCTTTGTCTTCGGCGCAAATCACTGAACAACGACGGCCGTCACATCGTTCGAAACATCTTCATCGGCATGTTCGAACTCATCGACATCATCATCATCATCTTAGTAATAGTAACAAACGAAAACGTCCTTCAGAAATCGAATCCATCGATGTTNAGAAAGATCCATCGACCGAAGAACAACAACAACAACAACAAGCCAACATCGATGAGTCAGCAAATAACGAAACGTCTACAACAGTGAAAACCGAAGATCAATCAACGAATTCGTTTAAAGTGAATCGTGATCTTCTTCGAAAGAATATCTCTCAATATGTTCATTCGACATTGAAACCCTACACGAAACGAACGTGTAAACAAGGTCGTATAGCCACGACCGAGGATATTAAATATCTTGTCAAGAAATTTACATTAGCTGTGCTCGATAAAGAAATTGAAAAGGCGAAAAACGATCGAATCGCGTTGTCACCTATGTTAACCGATCGTGTTCGATTGAAAACTGAACTTTACGTCAAAAAATATATGAATAAAATGGGTCCTGTGTTTCAACGTCATGAATCAACAACAACAACAACCACAGTTCCTTCTGCGCCCGAAAACGGAACAAGTACAACAACAAATCCCGAATGAACACTTTTAATTCAAATCAGAATGACTCATGGAATCGATATTCGTCTCTCTTTCCAACTCAGATATCTGCACGTGTTTTTTTTTGTGTAATTCAGACTTTCATTACTTTCCCCTCTCTTCTTCGTTTTTTTTTTGTTTTTTTTTGTGCGTATCATGTTTGTATTTCTTGTTGTATAAGAACGAAACAAACACAAAAGAGAAATAGTTTGAAATTAAATCACATTTGTCTAGCTAATCTCTACATTTTTCATCATTTGAAACGAATTTGGATCAGTTTAAATTTCAAGGAGAATTAAACATCATGTCATGTTTTTTTAAGGATAAATCGTCGTACTTTTTCGCCATGAAATAAAAGGTAGTTTGTACGGTTTCAATAGGATCAATAGAGAAGATTGCATCTCATTATTTAATCTAAATAGATTTGTTTTCATTGGAATGATCGAGAGAACACAAATTATGAGTAATAACCTTGAAGTACTTTAGTCTTTTTTTAAAAAAACACGAAAAGTTTGTATTTTATACTACTTTTTCGTTTCATTGACGATAAATTTATCCGTCATAATTAACGAGAAGCTCTGAAAGTTGTCCTTTAATCATCGATTTAAAAAAAAAAAGTCAGTTGTTTTTTTATCATACCAGAAAAAAAATCCAATACAAAGTGTGAATTTAGTCATTCGAGGGCATTCTACGTTTGCCAACCGTATAAATACTGACGTATTTTGATTCATTTCGAAGCAAAAACGGCTCAGTTTCGTACATCAACGATTAAGTAAGTTGAATATATGCAATCGTTTTATTTTTTATGTTTAAAAATATCTTCCATTTATAAATTGAATATTGATGTACGAGAGATTCGCATGAATGTTGATTCAAAAACTAAAGTTACTTTTTTTCCCCGTTCTATTGAATTTCTTTTTTTTGTTTTTTCAAGTGGACGTAGAAACTATCAACTGTACAAAATTCACTTCGTTTTTTTTTCTCATATTTTAATAGTTAATCAATCGACGAGTGGCACACCATTCGCCATCATCTATTTGAGCAGTTAAAATGAGAAAGAATGAGAGAGAAACAGAGAGAGAGAGAAAGAAAGAAAAACAAAAGCTTCCACAACATTCATTTTCGAATATTTTTATAATTTTGCCAATGAGAACAATTCTAAACAATGCACTTTAAGCATAACAATCGAGTAGGATAAATATATACATATATAAAAAACTTCATTTTTCTCTTCACATAAGAATAATAACTTTGATTTTTCTCTGCTAGATTACAATGCTTGCATCAAAACCCGTGATATCATCAACTAATCTTCATTTGCCAAAAGTTAACAAAGGCGGCAATCGAAATCGTTTTCGTCAATCACCAATAACGCCAACAACTTCAACAAATCTAGCTGAGAATGTAACAGCATTGAAAGAGAAATATACTGACTATGCCATGTGGTTGAAAGCNTCGTCGAGACAAAATCGTGAGCCGATTTTTACACATGAACTACTNAAAAATTCCCTTTGTCAAATGGGTATCGATTCGACACAAGCCGAACAACTTGTGTCGACGTGTAGTTGGTATGTTTATCAATTTCATAAGGAGCTCAATTCCGAATCGAGCGGTCCGATTGATCAATCGATAGCAATCGAAACAAAGAAACCGTCACAATCAACGAAAAAAGCAACGAAAAAACTTCGAGCAGTTAAATCGAAAAAAGCCACGCTCGTACGAGAGAATTCAGTTGAATCGACAGCAACAATAAATTCAATCATAAAAGGTTACCGATCAAACCCAAACAAATTCGAATTAATATTTGTTCGCCTTTTTTTTTCTTTTTCGTCTATCTAGATAATACAATTTCACCTGGACTAACATCGCCAACACGAAGTAAATTCTCTGTTCTACCCGCTATTCATTCTCAAGATCCGTCGTTATCTCCTCGTTCTCGTCACGTTGATTTCGATCGTGAATTACACGAACAACAACTACAAAACAAACAGAAATCGTCTCATTGGCGATCGGCGATTTCTAAAGCTCGAATTCTGCCAAAACTTCGTCGAACGGAAACAGAATCATCAGTCAATGATTTGACACCCGGTGAGACAACGCCGATCGAAAGTGAACCGTCGAGTCCATTCGAAAGGAACACACAACGAACGGGATCGAACGCTCGACAAACTCGATCGATTTTGCGCAAACAATATAGTTCATGTTCGTCAGTCACATCGACAAATCTCAGCTACCGACGAAATCGAAATCGTTTGTTAACGCCAACGCCGACGATTATCGATGAAGTTCCGTTAGGAACACGATCTCAACGGTTATTCGGTGGTAGCGAATGTTTTGCGGAGATTATGAACGAACTTGAAGAACAGAAATCCAATTGAAACTCTTCAGTTTTTGTTTTGTTCTTGTTGTACATTTTTCTTAATTGACAATTAAAAAATCTTTATGACCACGTTGACATCTTGTCTTGCATTTTTTTTCCTTTCAAAACGCATCAATATTTACCAACGACGTTACAATCATTTGTTTTTATTATCGTTTTTATCAAAAACGAAAACATTAACAGAACAATCGAGCTTTTTCTTTACTGGGCGTAGTTTGTGTACAGTTAATGAAATAAGAATAACAATCATCGAAATGATTTAATCACGCCTTGAATAAGAAAAATAACGGCGTGTGTGTGAATAAATGTACCTGCCTGAATTTCGTTTCTCAATTTCGAATCGATAATAAAATATCATATAAAANTCCGTTCCTGTGAGCATCAATCAACTGTTTTAATGAACCAAAATAAGTTCCCTCGAGGAAAATATACGGAGTCTAGANGAGACAAAGATTTATTTCGAAACAATCTCGTTAAAAGTTCCATTTTTATGCGAAATATTCAATTCAAATAAAGATCCAAAATACAATTGATCAATGAAAATATACGGATTCTACANAATGGAAAATCAACAAGCAAAAGTCAAACGCAACTCGTTTGATTACCTGTCGTCGGTCAGTTAGACCAATNAATCGAAGATAGTTTTCTAATTGTTTGCAATCCTGTCGTTTCTCAATTTCGATCCATTCGAANGATTCTTAACAAATCGAAATCGTTGACGAATGAATTCTACAAAAGAAAAAACGAACCTCTTGGTAGAAAATATTGATCGAGTATTTGTTTTGCTTGTTTCGAATCGGGATCGTTCGATTTAGCGAAAACCATAATTTTTCGTCGCGCAATTTTCGTATCAACAAACGTTCGAGTAGAACCTGACATAATTTATTATTTTTTTCAATCTAAAATCAATAAATTAGTGCGAAAAATAGTATGAAAATTTATTTTTGTTAAATAGCAAAAGAAAACAAGCAGTGAAAGATAAATATTTGGTTTTATTCTCTTAATTTCGATGTTGGTCGTTGAGCTGAAAGAANAAAATGTGAAAGTTAATCGAATTAAAATGTTTTTGTCGACGAACTTGTAGCTTTTGTCGTTGAACCGCCGCGTGTTTTTTCGGATGCAACTGTGATTTTCTCGGGTGGCGTCGGTTGAAGTTGTTGCGAGCCTTGAGTGAGTTGAACGTCGAGTTGTTCTTTGGTTTCTCGATCTTTGATTTGTTGAAAACGAACCGACGGATTTTTCTGTTGAAGTAATGTTTCGAGTGTTTGATATTCGACGGATTTCATCGAAATTTCAATCATGCCTTTCAATTCTAATCGGCAAAGACCGGAGAAATCTAATAAAGATGTTGTTGTCACCGTTGACAAATTAAAAGCTTCGTTGAAATGTGTCAATGCCGATTGTTGTTGAACGGAGAGAAGAAATTGTTTGACGGTATCGATTGTCAGATAATTTCCTAGAGAAAAAAAACAAACAAGTCTTTGAAAAAAGACAGATTTTCTGTTGTTTTCTACGCGATAGATTTAAATTGAGAAGAGAGAAATTTCCTTTTAGCCAGACTTCGCCATCGTTGGACTCGACTTGGTTGATTTCGAGTAACGGATTTACTCGTTCCATATTTTGAACTTGTAACGAAATGAACTAAATCAATTCGAGAACCAAAATTAGTTTCTTTCCAATGAAAAAAGGAAAAACGAGAAGNCTAAGTCAATAAGCATAACAGCCTAAGTTTTACTTGTTCCGGTGAATTCAAATCACTTGAACGGTCCTAATCAGAATTCTTTCAATATGATTTTTTTAAGATAAAAAAAAAGGTCAAAGCAAGAATTGAGTTTTATATTGATGTACGAACATATAATAAATGTGACACTGAGGTAGTTTTCCGACTTACGACAAAATTAAATAACATATTTAGATAATGACGTGTTTTCTGAACGATTTCTTGTGAAGTTTAGAGAAGTGATCTGTTTAAAAGTGAAAATTACCTCGCCAACTGTATCATCATGTTCTTCTTTGACTGTTGTTACGTTCTTTTTCGTTGCTGCACTGACAGCAGCAGCGATTTTCTTAACTCTTAGCGGATTTAATGACCGAGATTGATCTACAAATCCAAAGACAAAATTCCGAATAGACAAAAGAGATTCGAATGACGAGACCAGCGTCTTTATTCGTTGCACTAAGGTTATTGGCAATCGGTCGACGGAATGCGTTGGCAGTAGCTGATGGAGTGAGTGTTGTTCCTGACTTGTTCGCCGCACTATTACCTTCGTTACGTGCTGGTTTCGACTCGGGTTTATTCGCTCTTGATGATGGACGACTTTCCTCTACGTAAATCAACGAAAAGATTGAGAATTGTTTCAAAGTTTAAAAATCAACCTGATTCAGGACGAGTACGTTTATCGACCATAATTTGTGCGATTTTCGTTGGATTTAATTTGCGTTTATTCGGATCGGTTAAACGTTTCCAATCGACTCGACTTGATTTACTTTTACCCGAAAAATTCGATGGAGTCGGTGAACTTGCCTAGACAAAAAAAACAAACGAAAGATCAGTTTTCTTCAACGATTCGATTTGACAAACGCTGTTTCTCAGTTCATCCGGATGAGTTTCAGCATATCGTTCGGCGAATAAATATCGACGTCGAATGACTTCATCATGTGTCAAAACAATTCGTCGAAGAACCTAAAAGCAATTTGTTGATTTTCTTTGTTTAGTAAAAAGCAAAATGTTCTAATATATTGTGCCGAAATTTAGTCCGACTATGTCTGATTAAATAATTCACACACTCGCACACATATTTGTTGTTGTTGTTGTTGGTATTTTCAATCAAACAAAGTCAATGAAATNAAAAAAAAGATTAATGGGGGAATATTCTGTGCATAACTATGATTNAAAAGAACCTACCGATTTCTTAAGTCTAAAGATATTAGTCTCAATGTTTTAGTTTGATGATTCAACGACGATACTTACTAGTGCTAACGAGATTGCACCTTTATCGGTTATGCAATTAGAAGAAAGATTGAGAGAGATCAATGTTCGATTGTATCGCAATGCCTGAAAGGAGATTTAGTTGAGAAGAAGTTCAATTATTCGAAATTACAGTAGCTAAAGCAATGGCTCCTTCGTCGGCAATACGATTTCCACTTAGATTAAGTGAAAGNAATTTCCAATTTTGAGTAAACATATTTCCGAGTGCTGTGGCGAGATTTCGAGCATGTTTATCATTAATTTCGCAGAAACGAATGGATAAATGAGTTATTCTAGATCGAAAAATTCACTTGACGAATAATCTCAAAGGAAGAAGTTGTTACTTCGAATCATCTTTTTCAATTAAACGATAGAAATACTCAGCTGCCAACGGATTTCCGTCTAAGATCACATTTCTACAAAAGATCTTTTGTTTATTTTGTTAGACAAAGAGAAATTCAATTGACTTTAGATTTTTAATAAGTTGACAGAGATCAACTAATCCATTCAATGTTTGTTCATTCAAACCGATATAACGAAAACTAAATTTCAGAATCAAAACGTCAATCGAAAACGAAAAAAGCTCGATTGAAATTACTTGAGAGTATTCAATTGTTCTTGTAATGGAAGAACTTTCTTTAAAATATCGATAAAACGTTGATCAAGTTTCCAGGCTAAATCAAACCGTGTGTGTAATTCAATCTCGAATCAATTCAAGTACCTCTCATATAAAGCGCAGTTATTTGATCAATCGATTCGTTTTCATTATTGACTAGATCGGCTAATAACTTCGGTCGAAAATATTCAACATCGCTGATCACATGAAACGTTCGATACGACGAGACTGTTTTCGATGTTTCTCCTCCTATTTTTGAATAAATAAAATACGAATGAATGAAAAGAAAAGAAATGGCAAAGACCTGTGTAACTCAACGATTGACTATCGTTATCAATTGCAGTGACTTCGATGAGAATTCCACTTTGTGCAGTTGATGATTTTCGTGGTCGATTGAATCGCTTGCCGGTGATTGCTGATTGTTCTTCAGCAACACCAGCAATCGACGGAGTAATCGATGCTCGAGAATGTGGCCGTGATCGTCCTTGTGGTTGACTAGGTGGTCGATTCGATTGAATTTGTGATGAAACAGGTGGATGACCACGAACGTAAACTGGAATCAACACTGGATATGCTGGAGCTGATTCTCGACAGCATAATTCCAAATCGATAGCGAATTTACCAATACATTGTTGAGTTTCTACGGGCAATTCTCGAGTTCTAACAACACGAATGTTAAGTTGAAACGACTCACCTGATTCAGTTCCGGTTACACTACTCGATGTATTCAAAAGATTGCCAACGCCAGTTAAGAGTTTATTGCTTTTCGTTGTATTTTCAGTTTTTTTCGGGCCCATTTTGTAAATCAGATAAGTAGACAATCGATTCTATTGAATATCCGTGTAATCTCTATACCATTTCAGCATCGATACACATCGATACACCTCCATTTTCTATGAAAATGGTGCAAACAATTAAAGAACAGATGGCGCTTAGTCTTTGTTTTTTATCAATANAACAATAGAAGTGCTGTGAAAGAACATTGATTGAGTTAAACGTTATAGCGCCGAGAATATATTCATATGTATTTATTCGAAACAGAGAAAAAGGAGAAAACTAAAGGCAAAATAGAAAAAAAACGAAAACAAAAAGACGAAATCCGATGATTTTCACAGTTTCGCTTGTCCGGCTAGACCAGTCGCAAATAATACTTGTTTATTTTTCTTGTTTTTCTTCTTCGATGTCGGAACGTTAGTTGNTGTNGNTGGTGGATGTTCTTCACCATTTACTAAAAAAACGAAGGATTTCTTTCATTTTCTAAACAAAAANCAAACGACAAACCGAGTTTAAGNCGATCGAAAACATGTTCAAGACTGAAACTCGATCGAAANTTCGGCACAGCTGAATAATATTCTTCATCTTCGTCGAGAACTTCTTCGTCACTCTCGTTTTTCTTTGTTTTCTTCTTCGTATTTTCACTGCTCAACGTTCGTATTGGCCACGATTTGGCTGCTGCTTGTGGAGGCGCTTGTTGTTTCAACATTTGAGCAAACGAAACACCGGTCGGTGGCGAAACATTGCCTTCAGTTAAATTCGCTGCTGGTGGTGATGCATTGCTAATCATCGCTGGAAATTCTTCCATCGAGTCCATTCCATTGACGGGGAAACTTTCCTGGGGAATATACATCATTTCAGGAGGATCTGAATGAGAAAATAAAGTCGATTGNNCGAATGAAGGAGAGAGAGTTTTACATGAAGAGAATAGTTTTTGACTTTCGACGAGTTCAGCTTGTTGTTGTCGGCGTTTTTCTAAGCGTTCTTTGCGCGATCGAGTNTGTCGACGACGATGGATTTCATCTTCAAATCAGATTTGTTTTTCATTTTGAAAAAAGATGGNATTTTTACCAGTAAAAATTTGCATAGTTGCAGGAGAGATTATTGGCGGATGTAATCGAACTTCGATGACTTGAAATTCGCATGTTAAAGGGAGATGACTTAGAGATCGAAATTGAGATCGAAGTTCCTAAAAATCCGACGAATTCATTTCGATTGATTTTAATCAAAATCAACAAACTTCAGTCATGAAAAAACTTTCAATAGCTTCGATTCGAACGTTNAGTTCATCGGGACAGTTCTGATGCGAACCGTACTCATGAATTAACATTCGAGTATTGAAACCACTCAAATACGTATGATAAATGTCATTTGCTTGGTAGAAATAATAACGNTTTGATGGAGGAGGATTTTTATCTAAAGACAAAATCTNGAAATGATCGATTTTTGTTTTTGAAACACGAACCAACAACAGCNGNTGCAATGTTGATTTCTGGTTTATCTTCAATAGTAATTTCGCAAACATCGTCAAAAGCATTGGCATAAACAACTGCCGGCTAAAATTCGAATGAAAATTGATTTCGACTGAATATTTTCATCGTACTTTGGTTGGTAAAAGTTTTTCTTCGGTCACCTTGTTTTCAACTTCACGTTTACTCAAACGTTCTCGAATGACTCTTTCTCTTTCCTAATCAAAAACAAAAATCGAAAATTTTCTCTTTTGTAAATTTTCTCATTACATTATTTTCTTCTAAAGCTTGTTTAATAAAACACGCTTCTGGTTGTTCGCCATCGTCTTCCAATTGTTTCAATAAATCGAACTTTTCCTTTTCAATAATTTCCGTCAAAATCGTTTGTTCATTCGCCGAAAGTAAATGAGCGAATTGTTCTTGATTCGTCTCGGTTCTCAACCGTTCGGGCTCGATTTTCGAGCTCGATTGCTGTTTAAAACTCCTCTTTGGATAGCAAACAACCGAACCACGTTCACGACACATCAATCGAAACGTGATCCAGTCGCCAACTTTCAACGAACGCGAGACAATTCCTCGAACACTGCGAATGTCCTGCTTGTAAATCGATTCAGCACAGACCGGACATTTTCGCCATGGTTTGTCGCTCAAAGCGAGATAGTGTAACAAACAAGACCAACAGTAAACGTGACCACAGCGCGTGATTTTACCGGCCTGAGGCTCGGAGAGACAAATTGGGCATTTGAGTGGCTGCATGGAGTGGAGACGAACTTGTTCGACACGTGACCAATCGATAGCTAAATCAGGATCGGCGAAATGAATTGAATAATCGAGAGAATCGGCTGGAACGATGAATTGACAGTTGGCTTGCAGAAATTGTTCTTTCGAAAATGTTTGCCGGTGAGTTCGGCGATTGTTGCCGCCTCGGACATTGTTCGCACGTTGTTTATCGAGATAATGAAAATTCAGCAGATGATTCATGTTTTTCTTTTTGACGTTTGATCTTCCGTATTGATCATCGTAATCGAAAACATCGAGAGAATTCGCCTCCTCGTCCACACCAACATAATCATACGGATCGTCGTTTTCTCTCTAAAAGTTTAAATTAAATTCGAAGATTATTGACACAATGACTCACGGTGAGNCTGTTCGGTTGTTCGTTGGTACGAGTTCGTGCATTGGCACCGGCTCGTTGCGATCGATTGTTGCCTCGGTATTGTTTTTGCTGTTGAAAATCTCGATTAAACGCACGTGAATTCGATTTATTATATTTCGGTGATGCTGTTACTTCACCATTTCCTCCAACTATTTCGAGAAAAAAACAAAACAACATATAAACTTGTTTTCGTTTTCATTTTCTTACGATTATTTGTTCGTTTTCGACTAACTACATTGTTACTATTGGCATTATTTCCTCCTTGAACTCCACTAAATTGTCGTTGTTCACTGATATTATTATCTCCCATTTGTATCGTTCGAGTATAAGACAGGGTTGAGTTGTCACCTTGTTGTCGTTGATGAATAAGGATTGGTNGTTGTGTTTCTTGTTGATGAATGCTTTCGTAAGTTTTGTAATCATCGTTTTTCTCACAAACAGTATTGAGCGGCCATAATGAAGAAATAGTTGAATCTATTGAATTGATTTGNTGATCGTTGGTGTGGATGAAATTATTCAAAGATGAATATGAAGACAGACTGAGAAACCTTCAGGAACTCGAAAGACGAGAGACCCAAAGATAGACGAACGTTTTTCGAAATAGACAAGCAAAGTATTCTAGCACTGTTGTACTCACAGTACTAGTCAAACACTCACAAAATAATGACGATGATGATGATGATTTTCGAGTTGAAATTGAAAATATAAACAACAAACAATCGTCAGCAGATTAATGAGGACGTCGTTTGGATCATGAGAAATTTAATCGNATATTTTGCTTTGAAGATTGTAAAAAAAAATTTCACTTGAAATTTAATGATTTTTTTNATTTATTAATTCGAAATTTCGAAATGGATAGATGGACTCAATTCGTCGTCTAGTGACATCTGACGAATNAAACCCAACGTACTAAATGACACAGATCAGGCATATGTTCAAGTGNCTAAAGGTATTGGTACGGATGATTCATTTCAACAAATCAAACTCTTTTCGATCATTTGAAAATTTCGTTACTATAACTGGAAAAGAATTGAATACGCAATTGAACTATTCGTGAACGAACATCTGTTTGACAAAACAAACAGTTAAGCAATATGAATCATCTTAAGAAATTGAAATATGTCATCATAATTTTTCTATTCTGTCCTTTATCGAACGACGCGTAATATTTCGAAATATAGTTGTTCTTGCTCAATATTCTTGTAATTTTACCCAAAAAGGCGATAAAGATGACTCGTTGTTACACTCAACATTACTTTATATGTATACATCGTAGAGTCATCGTATTGGTCATACTTTCGTGAAAAAAATGACGAAATACTTTATTCTCAAGGGAACTATAAATATTCGTGTAACCAAACGAAAAACATCAAAATTTTCATGATTCGCAAAAAGCACTTCACTTTGTAGAATTTGTGTATTTTATAACTTGATCATACAATGTCGTCGGAGAATAATAATCAGACTNTACCACCGATTCCTCAAGAAAATGAGGTATCGGTACCACCAACTTCTCAAGAAAACGAGGTATCGGTACCACCAACTTCTCAAGAAAACGAGGTATCGGTACCACCAACTTCTCAAGAAAACGAGGCACCGGTGCCAGAAAACATAACAATCGTCTGTCGAACTTGTAACGAAGTTATTAATGACAACGAAACAAAACTTATTTGCAAACATAGTACATGTAATTCTGTGTTTTGCACGAATTGTATTCATCAGATGCTCAACGTTATGTTTGCTGAGCCCGTGTTTAATTATCCTCTCAAATGTGGCCATTGCTCATGTGCATTCGATCAAGAAGAAATCGATCAACTTATAATCGAACAAAATCGATACGAGCAATATATCTCATGNGTTCTTCCCTTGTTTTGGTCGCAAGATTGTCTTGAAACCAATGAAAAATTAGTAGAATGTAAGCAATATATTCAATTTTTCGTTAATAGCCAAAAAAAACGATTGTTTATTCAAAGGTCCTTTTTGTAATTATATTGAAATCCATGCAACTGATGCGTGTCCTACACATTTTTTGACTTGTCAAAATCCGTCATGCGGTCAACGATCATGTTTAGTTTGTCGTCATGCTGTAGAAAATGAAGACGATGAAAAATCCCATCGTGATCGATGTATTGAATATGAATCCTACAAACAAATGGTTGACACAGCCATTGCGCTCGGATCTCAACAAGAATGTCCTCATTGTCAATTAACCGGACTCAAAGACGACGGTTGCACTCATATGACATGTGGACGATGCGGTTTAACCTGGTGCTATCTGTGCGGAAAGAAAGAAGAGGAATGTCTTGTCGGTGAAGATGACGAACAGAGTTTATCATCACATAATAATGAATGGGAACAACATGAAGGACGTTGTCCACAGTATCTGACGAGTATACAGGAATTGGATGACCGATGGCCAGATAACGATCGTGATTGTTTGGAGTTCTTTCATCGTTATCGGACGCTGTGTCAATTGTATGATGTACTGAAAATCATTGGCGAAGATAAAGTCAATGAATTAAATGATAATTTTGGCATCATCGATGCATCAGGATATACGATTGAGGAAATTAAAGATTTTGAAAGTCGAATATTGATAAACTATTCGACAAATCAAAACAATTGACCGTTTTCTGTTTGTTTGTTTTTCTTGTTCTTCGATTTAATTAAAATAAACTTTTTTTAAAAAGAAATCATGTCTTTGTTGGTAATTAGTAAAATGCGTAGGACGAAGAAAGGTAAATATCATACTAACATGACGAGAAAATTATGTTTTCGTTCTTTTTCGCTCTTTCATCCGTCGCCTTTGCATAGCAAAACACGATTTCATTGATAAATACTTCGATGTACACATGCATCCGTATTTTATTTTCTCAATTAACAACAATTATTGAATTTCCTTGATTTTATTTTCAGTTTCGTCTATCAATGGGCCAACTGGAATCAGCACCATCATCGTCATCAGCACAACGTCAAGGTGGATTACCGACCGATTGGCGTTATACGATTCAATCGATCGTTATGGACAGTCGATTGATCAAAATCAACGAGAAGTCATTATAAATTTAGTCGAGAACTTGGCACAGGAGCATTCGGAGCTGTTTATGCAGCTCGACGTACTACTGATGGCATGTTGAGAAAATGATTTTTATTCTTTAATAAAAACATCGATTGATTGATTGTTTAGAGAGACCTGTGGCAATTAAAGTAGTATCATTGGTATCGTTGAGTAGTGCCGAAGCTGAAATGCTTGCTGAATCGATTCTAACTGAAATCGAGAAGTCGAAACGTTTAACACGAGTGTCTCGACATTTTGTTTATATGTATGATTTCGATTTTCATAGACAAACAGGTCTTGCTTTCTTGGTTATGGAATTGGGACAACAAGATCTTCACAAGTATTTAAAAGATCGATCTCGTTTAACACCTGACGAACGAAAACATATATGGAGACAATTAGTTAGCATTGCCTTGGTTCTTCATCAAAACCAAATTGTAATTCATTGACTCATACATTCTATTGTTATACTTTTATCAAATCTAGGTACATCTCGATATTAAACCTCAAAATCTCATCGTATTTCCCGGCACTAAAATCAAAATAGCCGATCTCGGTATTGCTCAAAACGCGTATCAAAAAAAGTAAATCATCGGTTTTTTCTCTCTCTCTCTCGATCTCGATGATTTCGAAAATAGAGTCGGTAGTAACGGTACATGGTATTATTCAGCACCTGAAGTAACAAATGCCACGGCAAATCAAATAACAAGACATTCATCGAAGGCAGATGTTTGGTCATGGGGTGCCGTTCTCTATCGTATGACGTATCAAACCGCTCCGGATTACAAACCGCCTTGTCATCATCCACCAAAGAATCAATATTCATCACGTGATCCGAATTTAGTCGATGTTCTTCGACATACACTTGTGATGGATCCTCGAGATCGAGTCGAACCGCCTTGGCTTGCTCAACATCCGTATTCGATAGCGAAATAATAACAATTTTCATGAATTTTATTTTTAAAAAAACAAACAATTTCTTGGCTTCTTTTGTATTCNAGTTTAAAATAAATAAAAATAGAAAACAATGGTCGTCACCCGATGAGATCTGACAGTTGAGAGAGTATCGACAGTTAATTGAAAGGAATTGTCACCGATTGTTTGGCTTTTATTTGACAGATTTTCAATGGCGGATATTGGATCAATTCACTAACAAGAACGTCATTCGATTGAAATCGAAATTGCCTATCATGCAATGCAATAGCACGTGACAAACGTAAAGCTGCNTCGTGTGTCATTTTATGAAATGAAATTAAATGTGAATAAATATTCGTATTATAAGTTAAACCGGAACATAACCGTGTGCCGTGTTCGTAGGCAACGCCGTAGACACCGTATCTTGTCAAAGGACATTNTTTCGTTAATGTAAAACGTGGTGTCGTACGAAGAATGTTTTTAGTTTTATTTGGTGAAAAGAGAATTGGAGTTGAAGTTGAATAACCGTGGAGAATTAAATGGGAAATGATGAGTGAAGACGAACGGAAATTTAGATTGTGATGAGATGTTAAATGTTGCCAGAGAGCAGGCGCTGGGTGATGACCACCACCGGCAGCTAAAACATCACGACAAGGAAAAAATGAAAGACCATGATGCATGTCAAGACCAAATGAACACGAAAGAGAATACAATGGACATGGACCAACAAAAGATAGAATATCGTTTTCGGTTAACTAGAAAATTGTTTTCGAACAAAAAAAGAAAAAGAAAAGTAAATCTACTTTTGAATCCTTTGGTTTTGTATGTCTACAAAAGAAACACAATCGATCGATGTTTATTCATTGTTTCTCGAAGAATAACATACTGATATTTAGCAGCAAGAACTGCCATTGCTTGTGCTATCAGTTGATCGTTGTTTATATGATGCTGAGTTTCTATCACATTTTCAACATGTCGAGCATTGAGACACGATGTAATTGGCTGAAGAATATTTCCTAAATATGATGTATTTTCTATGTGTTTAATCAAAAGAAGCTCCTAGTATTGTTCATTTTACCTTCTTTACATTGATGTTCTTCGATTTCCTCTTCTTCAAAGTCTTCATCTTCACTCACACCGCTCGATGTCAATTCATCTTGATTATCTGAATCAATCAAGATCTCGGCATTTTCATCGATGACTACGAGAGAAGTGTTTGTTTTTTTCGTTGAAATTCTTCGAAATAAGAATTACTTATTTGAGTACGTTCAATAATTCGTTTTTTTATCGGTTGATCACCAATCAATTGAGCATAAATAGGATCTATTGATGATTTCTTAGACATTCAATCTAAAATTCACTCGTTTCATTTATTTAATCAAAAATTCGAAGAGAACGGGAGAACAAACAAAATAATAATAGAAAAAAAAAGAANACAATTGTTTTATTTCATAATTTGCCAATCGAATGCATTGTTATTCGCATGTTGTAATGGCGGAATAGGAGGAGGTTTCAATGCCCATTGACCATCGCTGGGATTTCGTTCACATAATTGCAAACCTAAATACGAAACTTTTCGAATAACACCATTGAAATCTGAATAAGAACGAGGCTGAAAACCACACAATTGCCGCGTGCAAACTTCTAATGTTGCNGCATGACCAATGAAAAATATATTAGCACCTAGAATATCAACAAAAGCAAACGAATTGAAAATCGAAGATTGAGACTCGGTTCTACCAGTTAGTTTATGTTTATCTGTGATTTGTTGCGTGACTTTATACGATCGATTGTAGAAATCTGTATATTTCTCATCTCGAGACAATTTTTNGATCGGAATAATCGGCCGATAGTTTCGATCGATATTAAACAACTTGCTTTCTTCATCATTATNATTGAACATCGTTTCCGATGAATTGAAAAACATCGGCAAACCTCGTTCATACCAGCCCAAGAACTCGAACAGGCCCGGTTCGACTCGTATCTTCACTCGATCTTCAATGCCCATGCCTTGCAAAATGTAATGCGCCGTTTGAATACACCGAAGTGCCGGCGATGAATAACAATACTGCGCGTACGAATCCGTATTCGCCAGCGCTTCGCCGGTCAATCGAGCCTGATTGATGCCGATTTCGGTGATCGGCGAGTCGCCGATGAAATCTCGAAATGGATTTCGACGATTCGGCAACGACATCGGCATGTTTAAATTGATTCGGTGATAGTTGCCCGATTTATCAAAAGCTAATTCGGGCCAAGACGGGCCGAATGCGAGGTCGACGCGTTCGCCGTGACGAAAGCAAAACAAACGGATTAAACCAGGATTCGATGTCGATGAAAGTGGATCGACGCGGCCGTTCTGTTGTGGAAGCGAAAAGACAAAGTTCGAGAGAGAGAGATTTGTTTCGTTTTTTTTACTGTGTGAATTAATCGCGGGACGAATGTCGATTGTTTTTCATCGATCACTGGAACATGATTCGACGATTCATTNGCCAAACTCGCCGATCTGAGGAGAAACACGAGTTAAAATCGAGAAAAAAATCGAAAAANATTTACTTATGCAAAATCCATGCATCGGTTTCGGGCGTTTTTCGTAGGTTTTTCAGAGGATATTGACCTTCTTCGCCTGTTGTATGCGATCGACCTACATAAAAGCAAATTATTTTTTGTTCGAATTAAATCTTTGGATTTGTAAGAAAAGAAAAAAGAAAGAATATTCTCGATCTAATTGGCGGCGAACGATGATATGTTGACGGATACTGGTGTACCTTGATTAAGAATTAATTGAATAAGTTCGAGTTGATGTTTTCTTTGCTCGCGATGGATTCGTTCTTCTCGTTCTTGATCATCGCGTTTTTGTTCATTAATAAACGACATAAACCGTTGTTCCGATTGTTGTTGTGCGCGAAGAAATCGATCGGAAACAGCTCGAAGAGCGTCATCGAATAGATAAGCTTGATGTTTCGACGGCGACATCGATTGNATATAAACATCGATCTCATCGGTGCCCGTTGTTTGCTCTTGTTCATCGTCGTTTTCATTGATTTTGAAATCAGTTCGAGTCGATTGAAGAATTGGATAGGGATCTTCAGGTCGCTGAATGTAATCGTCCATCTGTTCGTCGTTAATCGACTATAGAAACAAAATGCCGAATGTTGGTGAAAAGCGAAGTTTTGTTTTTTGAAGTTCTTACTTCTTCTTCTTCTTCGTCTTCATCATCGTCTTCGTCGGTGATATTTGACGAGATTTCGCCGATTTCATTCTCAGGCTCGATGTTCGGTTGAATCGAACGTTTTTTACTCTTCTGTCGTTTATATTTATGACCGAATAGAAGGTGAAGATCATCGTAGAAACGNCAAGCCAATGTCGATTGNCCTTGTTCTTCGTGCAAAGCTCGAGCTTTTTTATACGAAAACTTCAAATTTTTCACTCGTCCACGTATTTGATTCCAATCTCGATTGAAACCCGCTTGTTTCAGCCGTTCGGCTATTTCGTGATAGATTTCTCTCGTTCGAACACTTTCAATTGCTTTGAATATGCGTTGATCTTTCAACAGTTCCAACAACGCACGTGTTTCTTCCAAATCCCAGATCAATGCTCGTTGATGAAATCGTCGAACTGTTTTCGTCGTTGAACAACCGTTTGTATTCATCGTCATCATCGAAACTTAGTCGTTATTACCGAAAAAAAGCACATTGACGTGCGCTCGAGTTGAAAAGAAGAAGAAAAAATGAGCCCCGACGCCAGCTACTACTACCACTCGCTTGCTTTCTCTCTCGTAATGTGCGCGTGCGAGACGCACATCGAGCCAAGAAGCATCGAAGGTGACTGTGTCTTATGCCTTGTGCGTTGTTAAAGAAACGAAGAACATTTTACTGTGCGTGCAAGAGAGAAAGAAAGGAGACTCTCAAAGGCCACACAAACACATCGATGCTTGATGAAATATTCCTATTCTTGTGTTTCTTTTTTTTTCTTCTTCTTCTCTTTTTCTAGATCGAACGAGAAAGGAAAGAAATATGATGTCGAAGGGGGGAGAAAGATAGATCGATAGTTTTTCTCGAACTAGGAGACAAAAGACAACTTGATTAAAGCTCGCTCTCACCAAAGGCTGTTTCTTGCTCGTCGATTCGGCCATTATCAGGCACGATAAATAGATCATTGGCTTTCAATGAGAGATAATTGTTGATTGTTGTGTCTTGAACTGGTGTAATGACTCGATAGACGAGCTAAAACCGAGAAGATACCAATGTTTTATCGAGCTTTAGAAAACCAACCCTATTGGTTGACGTTTGTTCACGTGCGTATAAACGAAGAGTCCAATTGACCGGACGATCGAAATCGATGCAAGTTCGAGCCAATTGAACCAGAAATCCACGTTGTTCGGNGGTTAAATTATATAAACTTGACAAACCTTGACATAAGGTTATATGTGCGAGGTTTTTCGGTGGGACTGAAATATCACAACGAAACATTTTGAGGTTTTGTCATTTGAAAAACAAACGAACGAACTGATGGATTCGAATTTTTGTTTGATCAAATCGAAGAATTTATCGAAAATTTTCTTTGTTTCTGCATCAGGTATCAACATGAAATAATCATTTGTCATATTGAAAATGATTTTGAATGTTTGTTTGAATTGAGCATGATATTGTTCAATAACAGAATTAAATATTTGATGAAATGTGTAAACATCTCGATCAGGAATCTGCGAACAAAATTATGCAAATATTTCAATGCGTCAGAGCAACAAAAAACAAACGAGATGAATTACATGAAAAAAACTTGATAATTTAAAAGCTCGTAGGTGTTGTCGTTCTTTAATCGGATTGACTTTCGATAGATGCCGAAATGATTCGGTAGTAAACGTTCGAATTTGTTCGTTGAGACGTTCGTCTGGACAAAGAAGAAGAATAAACTCAGTTCGAATCGGTTTATCCACATCATGTTTTTGTAGAAGCCTTCAAATAACTCATCAATTCATTTTTATCTTCACTTTTCAGAAGTTTACCTCTTACCAATTAATCGCAGATTCGACCGAACGAAAGCCCGTTGCTACACATGCACGTTCTCTAGAAGCACAATTCTCAAGAATTAGTAATAATAAACAAAACTAAATGGCGATGTCAACAAACGCTTTCTCTCGTGAGATTCCGAGTTTATTGGTTAATAATGAAACAGATGTCGATTGATTTGATGGTTGTTCTTGTTGATCTTGATGAGATTCGAGCAACGGTGTTGACCAACGTTTATTATCCAAATTATTCAGTTTCGGTTTTCGAAGAAAAACTTGTTGCATCACTATTGATTCTGCTTTCGTTTGAACTAAAATCTCCCCCAAATAAAATATTATTACAATCAATAATGTAGGAAGAAAAAAAAGAAATTAATGATGCATATCGTTCGTTTCTCTTGTCTTTGAAATGTATCGTTATAATAATCATATGATTCATTTCAATTGATTTAATAGCGAGATAAGGATTTTTAGTTTAGATTAATTACTAATTTAATGTAACATACTTCATCGATTGAAAAATTTCCATGTTGTAGGATCAAATTTTATTTCGATTGAACAAATTGTTGAAATCAAACTACTAGGAAGTAGCAGTCTGTCTGACCATCCAATGTTTACGTTTTTCGTAGAAGACATCTGTCATACAATCGAAACTCAGAGCAGATGTCACTTCTACTCAAACATATTGATAATTGACTGATTTTCGTTTGTTCTTAAATAATGTTTTTCAGAAGAATTCATCAGCTTGACCTTGAATATGTTTTAACCGATTTGTTTTCAATGAAAATCAACATTCTCAGTTAATCATCGACAGTCAACTTGCGAATGAAATCTCGATTTAAATTCAATTCGGACCTTTGATTCATTGGTAAATTCAGTTGACAAATAAAACGAAATGAACTTACCTTCTACATGATGTATTTTACGTTAGTGGATCGACCTGTATCGTTTTGGAGACAAATTTTGTACCAACATTACGTAACCCATCAATCAATGAATTCAACAGAATGCTTGAATTATGCTCCACTAAATCGTCATTGTCACCTATTTGTATCGTTCAATTAGATGGAAATNTTGAGTTTTTACTTTGTTGTTGTATGTTAAATGCTTTTATAAGTTTCGTAATCATCGTTAGCATATTGCCAAGTATATTTATACTTTGATAAAGATAAAAGATTTGTTATTCTATGGACATACATCTTTTAAATGGTTCTCACAGGCAATATTTGTCAAGGAAATATTAGTCTTTCACTTGAAGAGACAAATTTTGTGACTATAGACATTTTGTACGTGTTCATTAGAGGATCATTTTAGGGATTTATTATGGAATGACAAGATAAAGATGTTGTTTAAATTCATCGATTGGGAAATATTTATGTCTGAGTCTGAAGATGAAATACATGATAAATATTCTAATCACTCAAAGAAAAAAAAAAGGAAGTAGCTATCTGATCATCATATGTTTACGTTTTATTAGAGTAGGCAGAANACATCTGTCAGATACTATTATAGATAGATCATCGAACGAACGAAACTCGGACCTGTGATTGATTGGTGAATTCAATCGGCCAATAAGATGAAACGAACGTATCCTTCTGTATGATGTATTTTGTGTTAAACATGGATGTATCTATAATTGGAACAGTGTCTTGTTTATAGGATTGACTTGTGTATCATTTTGTGGATAGATTTTGTATNAGTGCTACGCTTTAGATATCGATGATGGACGAGCTGCGGCCACCACCGCCGCCCGTACGTGTCGATTCCATCTCNGGGTAAGAGAAAACAACTTATCTCGATTGATTAAATCGACTTCAAACCCTTGTTTTTNTCTTNAGTTCGACAACAAGTCTCGAAATGAAACCATTACCTCGTCTTCCCGATGAAGAATCAACCAAAAAGAAGAAAACAAACAGCAAAGGTAAGCTCACACACAGTTGCTAACCAATNCTCGATTTGATTATTCAACAGATTGGACCAAAAAAGATCCTGCGAAACTAACCATTTCACGTCCGACTAATTTCAATCATCCAATTCATGTGACTTACAATCCATTGACAGGCGAATTCGACGGAATGCCTGAACTCTGGTCGAGTTTATTGCAAAGTTCGAGAATAACCAAACAAGAACAAAAACAAAATCCGCAAGCTGTCATCGATGCACTCGATTTCTATCAACATGCAGCACAAAAACGAGAATCGAAATTTATGTATTCAACTTGCAAAAGTAGAGTGTTCATTCAAACTGAATCGTCCTTCGATAATTCGTATTTTTTTCTTTATGAACAAAAAACAGATTTGACACCACCGATATCCGCTGATCTAGCCGATAGATTTCGTCAAACTGTTATTCTTGCTTCGGATAAACCGACGCACGAGCGAGTCTCAATTCGTCATGATAACGACGAAACTCCTCCGCCGATCGCTGCGAGACCAGAAAAAACTAAAAGCATCGTAAGATTCTCTCAAGAAAATAGTTAATTTGCATTTCTTTTTTTGTTTGTCAGTATACGAGACCGATTGACGATGAAAATAGCTCGTCGAGCTCCTCGATTCCATCGAGCAGCGAAAGATCAAAACGAAAACAACTGAGCGACGAAGAAATCTACGCGAAACTGCGTTTAATTGTTTCACATGGTGATCCAAATAAAAAATACAAGAACAAAGATAAGATCGGACAAGGGTAAAGACAAAAAATGAATTCTCACGAGTCTTTCACGTTCATTTTCAGCGCAAGTGGAACAGTACTCTTAGCATATGAATTAGCAACGGGCGAGGAAGTTGCTATTAAACAAATGAATCTCGCTAATCAACCGAAAAAAGAATTAATTATCAATGAAATCGCTGTTATGAAACAGAATCGACATATAAACATTGTTAATTACAAAGATTCGTATTTAGTCGACGAAGAACTTTGGGTAGAAATCATCATCCGAAGAAAACAACTTCAATTTCATATTTTTTTTTGTTTGAAACATAGGTCGTCATGGAATATCTTCCTGGTGGATCGTTAACCGATGTAGTTACTGAAACTATCATGGAAGAAGGACATATTGCAGTTGTTTGCCGAGAAGTTTTGCAAGCTTTAGAATTTCTTCATAAAAATCATGTTATTCATCGAGATATCAAAAGTGATAATATTCTTCTGGGAAATGAGGGCAATGTCAGTATGTAGTCGAGATCGAATTTCATTTGTCTTTTGAGATTACTCATCGATTTGTTTCTCTCATAAAGAATTAACTGATTTTGGATTCTGTGCACAAATTACACAAGATCAAACAAAACGACAGACGATGGTCGGCACNCCTTATTGGTGAGAGTTTTCTTTTTTGATTGAATGTTGTTGCAACGAGGAATTGAATTGATTAGGATGGCACCTGAAGTAGTAACAAGAAAACAGTATGGACCGAAAGTTGATATCTGTATGTTGTCATTAGGGAATGATTTTGAAGGAGAATGAAAGATTTGATTTGATTTTTCAAGGGAGTTTGGGAATAATGGCGATTGAAATGATCGAAGGAGAACCGCCGTATCTTAATGAAAGTCCATTGAGAGTAAATTAATTTGTTAAAAGAAAATCGATAGTCGACCAATTATGTTTAGGCATTATATCTAATTGCTACTAATGGAAAACCGGAAATAGCTGGCCGAGAGAAATTATCTCCGTTGTTCGAAGATTTTCTCGATCAATGTCTGGAAGTTGATGTTGATAAACGTGCAACAGCATCTCAACTTCTTCAAGTTCGTCGTTTTGTTTTTCTCAAAATTCGACACTGATTATTCACTTTCTTTTAGCATCCATTTTTGAAAATGGCCAAACCATTACAAAGTCTTGTACCATTAATCAATGCCGCAAGAGAAAGCATCAAACGAAATTCATAAAAACAACAATCTCTCTCTCTCTCT
>JGI26540J51217_10001020_pt1 | contig 23293 bp, 37 predicted proteins | sample ThiBio_1000_plan_2_FD_51217 | JGI IMG/M metagenome (IMG submission 51217)
CGATGGTGTTCTCTGACTCGGAGAATGCAGTGCAACCCACTCCATTGCTCACGCGACCAGCAATGCAACCTCGACCGACACCAATGAGCCAGTCGCGTTCGATGGTATTCCAAGACGAGCCCGTTCAGCAAGTGGTTCCTCGTTTGTCGATTTTCTGCGACGATGACAGCCAAGCTGCTGCGGTACCGCAAGCTCCCGAGTTTGACCAGGAGAACAGCAACCATGTGCCGTTCGCCGCCGCGCGTTCGTTCGCTACGCCTTCGGTTGCTGCATCGGTGCTCCGAGCCAAGCCTCTCACCCAAAATCAAGCGCTCGAGCAGCAGCAGCCAGTCGTGATGCCCTTTCAGGGCTTCGCGGATGCGAGCTCGAATCCACTCGCCTTGCTACAAGCTGAGCCCTATCCTCCATGGTACGCCTCGTCGTAGTCATCGCCGTCGTTAGACGTTGGATCTATTGCTCACTCATAAGATGCACAGCAATATGAGCAGCATGATGGAGTTTCAAGTGTTTGACGACGAAAGCGGCAGCACCACGCAGCCGTCCACCCAGGCGCCGTGCCACAACGCTGCGGCACTCGATCCCTTCACGACCGGCCACTTGCAAGCGCTACTGTCGCAGCCGCAGGTCGTTCAGGCCCTCGATCGCTGCGGCATTTACCACGCGTTCGATGCACCTGCACCTTCGTGCCAGTATCCCTCGTTCGGCAACTCGTCCGACGAGGAGGAGCTCTTCCTCGCGCCGGATTGCACCGTGCAGGTACTCTCGTGTGTCGGCGAGGGTGCGTACGGCAACGTCTACAAGGTCATGGCGCTGGAGGCGCATGGCGGTGACGATGACGACACCGAGGCGTTCCTCAATGAGAGCACGACCACCGGCAAGGTGATGGCGCTCAAGACGCAGCCCGAGGACATGCGATGGGAGTTGTACATTCACACGCAGCTCGAGGCGCGTCGCGTCGCGGCCTCCATGTCGTGCCAGCCTTTCGCGCACCCGAGCTCGGTCTATCGATTCCACGACCGCAGCTTTGCATTGATGGAGTTCTGTGCGCAAGGAACGCTCCATTCGCTGATCCAAGCCTACCAAGAGTCGAACAAGCCTCTCGACGAGACCGTCATCGCCTTCTATACACTTCAGATCATGCGAATCGTCTCGGCCTTGCATCAAGCTCGTACGTTACATACACGCACGCGGCTACGCTTTGTAGATGGCCATCGACTGATCGAGGCGCTGGTGTCGTCGCCGCATCCACAGAAATCATTCATGCCGATATTAAGCCAGACAACTTCTTGGTCATGAACCGAAGCACGCAAGGCATCGAATGGGACCTTTGGAGCCCGGACGAGTACGTGACCACACTTGTGATGCACTCGCACTCGCACCCGCACTCGCTCACGATCGAGAGTGGAACGTTGGTGATACAGTCGAGCGCAGGGCTGGGCCAATCGTGGACTCAAGCTCATCGACTTTGGACGAGCGATCGATCTCTCGTTGTATCCGAGCAACACGCAATTCTGCGGCAACAACCACGCCGACGAGTGGCAGTGCATCGAGATGCGCCAGGGCCAGCCATGGACCTATCAGCTGGACTTGTACGGCATCGCCGGCGTGGTGTACTGCATGCTCCACAAGCAGTACCTCAAGGTCGTGCAGCAGACGTGCCGTGAGAGCTCGCGGCTGTTGTGGCGTCCGGTCCTCAAGTCTCGCAGGTACGGCGTAGCTTGCGTGCGAGCCGAGAGCTCTTAGTGTGGCTTCTCACTCACGCTGCTTGTGTACACACAGTGAGCTGTGGTCCGGCATTTTTGACACACTCTTGAACCCAAGCGACACGAGCGACGCAGGCTTGCGTGCCTTGCTGCCACCGCTTCAACGTCAGCTCGAGCATTTTCTTAGCGACAAGCAGCGCAAGCTCAAGATGGCGCTCTTGACCTTGCACAGCGATCTCGGCCAAGGGAGCAACGGCAAGTGAGCGCTGTATGATATGCCCCCAATGATCACACGCTCATATATGTGCCCGCGCGCTCTCTCAAGCCTCTGAACCATGTCATATTGAATCATATCTGCACAAACAATCTGTTTCATTCAATCAACCAAGAGTCTATCCATACAATCAATCGACTGACTTGATAGATTGGTTCATCGAGATGGATTGATAGTTGCTTGCTGCCCCGCTGCCTTCAACAACACCATCACCATCATGCTGCTGCAGCGAGTGGTCCGTTCAATCCACCAGCACCACCCATCGCCTCTACACCCTAACCTTACCATCAACTTGGGTCGATCTACTTGTTGAGAGCAGTGCCGTGTCGCAGTCGTCGCTTCGCGAGTGCGTTCGTTCGCGAGCGTTGCGGTACGCGCGTCGATCACACTCAACCAATCAATCACATATGCCATGCGAAACTCACGTCGTTGATTGTAGCGCCCGATCGAGTCCCGAGCTGCGATTGCATGGGAGAAGACCAAGCCGCTTAGTACGTGGAGATCGATATGATATCGATATGAGATCGATATGAGATCGATGGCTCGCTGACGCGGGTTCGGAACCCCCGAGCAGCGATCGATCGCGTGATAGTATCGCCTCCCAGCAAGGGAGAGGTACGAATCAAGCTCAAGGCTACTGGCGTGTGCCACACGGACAAGTTCACGTTGTCAGGCGAGGATCCAGAGGGTCTGTTCCCGGTGATTCTTGGTCACGAGGGAGCCGGCGTGGTCGAGAGCGTCGGCGATGGCGTCACGTCGGTGGCTGTCGGCGACCACGTGATACCGCTCTACATCCCCGAGTGTGGCACCTGCAAGGTGCGAATCGATGATGGCATATGATCGTCCCCTCGATCAATCGAACTCCTCGTATCGATCGAGTTTGAGGGGCCGTGATAGATGCGTGTGATGCAGCTTCAATGATCTCATCGATTGATCGATTGATCGTGCGTGTGCGTGCGACGATGATATAGTTCTGCTTGTCGGGCAAGACCAACCTGTGCCAATCGATTCGTGTGACGCAAGGTCAAGGCAAGATGCCCGATGGCACGACGCGCTTCCATACGCGAGATGGTAAGCCGTTGTTCCATTACATGGGCACCTCGACCTTTAGCGAGTACACGGTGCTGCCCGAGATCTCGGTCGCAAAGATCACCAAGGCCGCTCCCCTCGAGAAGGTACACCTCACGGGGCCACATGAACGAATGGTTGGATCGATGGATGGATCAATGGATGGATCAATGGATGGCTGGATCATTCACGAGCACGAGCGAGAGCACATATGAATGAGGCGCACTAACGAGTGGGCGCGTCTCGCTGCCGATGCGAGCAGGTTTGCTTGCTTGGTTGCGGCATCACTACCGGAGTCGGAGCAGCCACGCGTACGGCCAAAGTAGAGCCCGGCAGCTCGGTGGCTGTGTTTGGTCTCGGAGGCGTCGGTCTTGGTGTACGATCGATCAAACGAACGAACGCGCCAGTTCGTGACGACTGATGAATGCATCATGGGCGGCTCTTGGCTTGCAGGCGATCCAAGGAGCAAGCCTGAACGGCGCCAAGCGCATCATTGCCGTGGATATCAATCCCGACAAGTTCGAGCTTGGTACGTCGATCGAACGAGATAGCTACTGCTTCAGCAAGTGCGCCACAGGTCGACTCACTCACGCACCTGCCGCACAGCGCGCCAGTTTGGCGCTACCGATTGCGTGAATCCTAGCGACTACACCAAGCCAATCACCGAGGTCTTGGTGGAGATGACCGACGGAGGACTCGACTACACGTTCGAGTGCGTCGGCAATGTGAAGCTGATGGTACGCCATGGATGGCTCTCGTTCGTTCGTTCGTTCGCTCATTCACTGATTGTGGACTGGCTAGCGCGCGGCATTGGAGGCCTGCCATAAGGGCTGGGGCACGTCGGTCATCATTGGAGTCGCTGGTGCTGGCCAAGGTCCGCTTGCAAGCGATTTAGTGTGTGGGAGCGCTCCGTAGTAGCGCCTCGCTGACCGGTCTCGTGGCACGTGTAGAGATCTCGACTCGCCCGTTCCAGTTGGTCACGGGCCGCGTCTGGAAGGGCTCGGCGTTCGGAGGCGTCAAGGGCCGCACCGAGCTTCCGGGACTCGTCGAGCAGTATCTCGCGGGCAAGCTCAAGGTCGACGAGTACGTCACACACGAGTTGCCGCTCGACCGCATCAACGAGGCGTTCGAGCTCATGAAGCAAGGCAAAGGCATTCGCACTGTGATTCGTTACGACTGGTAATTGAGAGTACGAATGAGCGCCTCGCCGTCGTTGCGCTCTCTCGCTCGACCATTAGCAGTCAGAGAAATGAACGGGTCTATAACTGGTGGTATTTTACTTGAGAGAGCAGTTGGAGTGAGCAGTACAACACTACATACTGAGACAGGTGGCTGGGTGGATGGGGTGGCTGGGTGGATAGATAGCTTGCTCTTTCCAATGTAGACTGACGGACAGGGAGAGAGATAGATAGTATGCCCTTGTGCGTGGATGCGATCGGGCATTGGCGTGCACTTATGATACAGTGCGAGTAGGCATGTGATATGGGTGCGTGGCAGACGCTCACACCAGATCGGAGATGGTGGCGTTTCGTGGCTCTCGCTTCAACGAGAGGTTGTACAAGCAGTCCTCCTCGAGGAACGGCAACTCCAACAGATAGCTGAAGAGCGGCTCTTTGGGCTCGATCGGGTAGGTGGTGTGTTGGTAGAGTTCGATCTCCTGCAGCACACGGCACTCCAGCTCGCGCTTCTTAAAGTTGATGAGCTCGCCAAACGAGTCGGGGTTGCCGTCGCCGATGAAGGTGAGATCGGTCAGGTACACGCCCCTGCAAACGAAGCGATGGATCAATACCGCGAGAACCAGAACTACAAGAGCGAGCGAGCGAGCCAGAATTGAATCGATGCAACAACGTACAAGTACGGGAGCGCAGGAGGCTGGCACGAATGCAGCGCAGTTCGATAGGCCTTCCATGAGCTCGTAGGCTCCATCAACATGGCGAGCTCCTCGAATTTCTATCGTTGCAGGAGAAGGAGGATGTATGTCTCAGTCATGAGGCGCACGAGGTGAGACGGAGCTCTCGTGGAGTACATACCGTGACAAGCAACTCGTTGATGGTGAACTTGGAGAACTTGAGGCGACTGACGCTCGACATGTTCAAGCCAGCGACGATACCCATCAAGGTGTTAAAGTTGTTCATGCGGCGGAGCTCCTGCGCGACGGCCATGAACTTGCTGATGACGGCCGAGCGGTTCTTGAGTTTCTCGTGGCACATGACCATGGTCGGCACCCAGTAGCTCACGTGGTTGAAGCGCTTGATCAAGTTGAGGACATTGGGCGACTTGTGGCGCGTCTTGGGCTTACTCCAAGCCTGTTGCAGCAGCTCCGAGATCTTACGTTGGGAGCAACCGCGACAGGGACAGAGAGAGAGAGAGTGTGGTGAGTGCAACGGTATCAAACGAGAACTCGACGAGAGTATTCCAACATACCTCAATCGCCTTGAAGACACGAAAGTCGATCAAGGTGAGTTGCTCGGCAATATCTTTCTCGGACGCATTCATCAAGATATCAGCCGGAGTACCGACAGCAGAGATGGAGCTCTAATAGAGTGGCGAGAGCGAGCGATGAGTCATGGGCTTGATACGACAGAATAGAGTGGAGTAGTATACCTGTGGTGGAACGGCCAACAATGCTTCGTGACGTTGGCGCTGCAAAGAGAGCTGCGTCTCGATCTGCTTGCGCAACGTGTTGGCCAACTCCTTGTGGTCGTGAGCGACCGTGTTATCGATAAAGTCATTGAGAGCGGCAAACAAATCAGCAGGATCAAAGTCCTGGATCGAGCGGCTGATCCACAACTTGAGTGCGATGCACACGCGCATATGAATGACATCGCGGTCAGTCGGTGTAACGTTCTGTGGAACGCGGTAGCGCTCGATCAGCTTGCTCAAGAACTTGGTCGGCGTCGTGAACGAATGGAAGCTGTACACAAAGGTCTTGACGAATTGGGTATCTGCAAACGAGAGTCAAGCACACGCACACACACACACACACACACACAGTGAGATTTGTGACACACATGGCCAGAATGCTTGTTGGCTTCAAGGTGGCGGAGGTGGCGATCGAGTCGCACCTGGAGTATCGAGTGATGTCAATCGAAGAATCAAGGCATTCAAGGTACCGGCGCCCTCGATCTCGGCATCGATGCTCGTGTGCATGGCACGAACGGTACGATCAGCGAGGTAGTCCCAAACGTTCTGATCGCCAGAGTCGGAGCCGGCCGAGAACGAGCCGAGCTTCTCGAGTGTCGGATAGAGTATGTTGCTCGAGCTGAGCTTGTTGCGCCAGAGCTGTCGCGCCGTTGCGATATGGTCGAGCGCCTTGGTGAGCGTGGCTTGTATGGCGTGCACGCAAGAGAGCATCTCGACCGTGGTTCGGTGCGGCACTCGTCGCTCGCTGCCGTCGATGCTGCTGATCGAGGCACAGAGCTGGATCGAGAGGGCAGCGAACTTGTTGAGGAACTCGTTGACGCTGGCGACGAGCGAGTGGCCAACCGGGAACGAGACCCCGTTGCTGCTCGTGCTCTCGATCGCCGCCGCGGCGAGCGTGTCCGAGTTTGGCACGCCGACGGGCTTCATGGACTTGAGGCGCTCGAGGATGTTCTCACCGACGCTGTCGATCAGCTCCTGCGTCGGGTCGCTCGAGCCGTAGAAGCCACCAATCTCCACGACGTCGCGCAAAAACGCAATCAGGCGCAACACGTGCTCGCGGAGCTGCGCATCCGATTGGTTAGGGTCGCATTTGATCTGGTGTGCAACGTCAATGATCGATTGCACAGTTTCTCGAATCGGCGTGGTCGAGAGTAGCAACTACACAACCAAGCGATGATGGTGGTGATGATGGAGAGTGAGTCGCGCTGCAAGTTGGTTCAACTCTCGCAGCTACACGCAAGGTACCTGACGAAAGTTCTCGGGAGTGAGGATACGACTAAGAGACGTATTGCGCTTGACCCACTTTTCTTTGATGGTTGGTCGTTGTACGAGCTCGTTCAAGATTTCATCTTGTTGCTGTTGTGATCGCAACAGCAACGAAGGAGTTTGTTAGCAGGTCATAATCGAGTGAATGCGGGAGAGAATACATACAGCTGCAAGTCGAAGAGCTGAAGGTCGACGCTCCAAGCGAGGAGGTCCTGGACTAGCCTTCTTTTCAGGAGGTGGAACGGACTTGCGGAAGGTTGCGAACAGTCGACTCGAACCGGAGGACGACGACGAAGATGATGAGGACGACGACGACGATGTCGAGGAGGACGAAGCGGACGAAGAGGCACTTGGTGCCGGTGCTGGTTGTTGGGCCGATGAGGAAGGTCGCTCGAGGAAAGAGGAGTGCATCACGGGGCCGGAGTGTGTTAGCTTGGGAGCCGACGGAGCAGAGGTCGACAGTGGCGATAGCGGCGGTGGGATGGGGACCGACGGGGCTGAGAACGAGAGGTGGGCCACTCCAGTCGGAGCACAATGGCGCTGGATGAGATCGAGACACGCGCGCTTGTTGTCGCCTGTCTCCTTGTCCCATGAGGATGCAAACCAAGGGAGGCGAGTCTTGAGGACCTCGATGATGGCCTCGGATGGCTGCAACGGTGGAGGAGGCAGCACGAGGCCCGGTGGCGGTGGCGGCAGCTTGATGCCCTTCGAGGCAGTCGGCGGGATCAAATCGCCGGCCTTGGAGTTGTGGCGCTGCAGCGGCGCGGGCGGCGTTGTCGACGGCGGCTTGATGTTGGATCGAGCAGGTCGCGGTGGTGGCAGCGGTGCACCAGCGGGGAGTGTGCCCGAGATGGGCCGAGTGGTGGCGGGCCGCACGCCGGCGGGCAGCGCAGGTAAGGGCCGAGCAGACGAAACCAACGGCGGCGGTGGCGGCAACGAGCCGGCGAGCTCGGAGAGTCGCACTGGCGGCGTAGCTTGAACGAGCACGGGAGCCGAGAGATCGCTGTTGCTTCGAGTTCGAGGACGCGGAGGCGTTGCAGGAGACGAGTTGCGCGACGGATGCGAGCCGCTAGCGACCTCCGAGTGTGCATCTTGGCGGAAGCCCTTGGAGTTGGTGCGTTTCTGGCGAGGTGGTGGCGCTGGCACTGGAACGTCTTGCGTTTGTGCGAGTGATGATGAATCGGCTTGGGCGAGTTGATCAATGATACCAATCGCCTACATGAATCAACGAATGAATGAGATATGAATCAACTGTGTGATGGCGGCAGCAACAATGAGGCGGTATGATGCGATGCATACCACTTCCAGAGCGTTCGAAATGTTGGTTTGGCTCTCGCGCACGAGCCATGCGAGATTCTGCACAAAGGCATTCGAACCGTTGAGCGTTCGATGCACCGTGAGGACCGTGCTCAAGAGAAGGTCCGAGAGCCTCTCGCGAGTGCGTTCAATCTCCTTCTGAAGGAGCTCCTCGTCGTCGGTCGAGTGATACATGGCCGATGAACGAATGCCGGAGCCGCCAGAACCGCCAGCAGCGCCCGGAACGACGGAAGCAGCAGCGGCGGCGGCAGCGGCGGCGGTCGAGGCCACGGCAGACGAGATCGAGGAACGCCGCTTCTTACCTGACGATGACGTGTCGGAGGAGCTGGAGCTGGAGCTGGAGCTGGAGGGAGTGGAGGCTGATGGCACCGTCACGGGCTCGACGACGGCCTTGTGATTGATCTCGGAGGCGACGGCGAGCGCCAGGCGCAGCATCTCGGAGATCTCTTGCGTGGGAGCAGGAGCGAACTGCTGCAATGTCGCCTGGAAGCTCGCCATGTGCTGCGCAAAGCCGTTGAGGTGCGTGGCCATGGTCTTGGAGTTGGACTCGGAGGCCTTCTGCAGCAGGTCCTCGAAGGCGTCGGCGAGCGCGTTGGCCGTGTGCAGGAACACGCGGAGGCCGACGCCCTGACCCGAGGTCACACCGAGCCTCGGGTCTTGTGCGTTGGATCGAATGATCGAAGCGAGATCAATGACGTCGAGCGAGCGCAGCAGTAGGTCGCGTGCCGCACGCTCGTGCTCGTCGCGCATCACGTGGTTGTTGGGGTTCGAGCTGACCTTGCTACTGAGAGCGATGAACGACAACAAGGCACGACGTAGCGAGTTGCTACACGTGCCCAAGAGATCGAGCTCCATCGAGCCCGAGCCGCCGCTGGCGAGCGAGCTCGAGTGCGACGATACGGTCCCGATCAAGGCCGACGTATGTTGTGCTGCATCTTGAATACGGAGTGCGAGCGATTGCTTGCGCGTCGGCTGTCGAGTGGGCGTCGCGCCACCAGCGGAGGTACTAGTAGCACCGCCATCCTCATCATCACGAGCCGTAGAGAAGCTCAAGACGTCGGCCGCCGAGTGTAGCGTCAAGCCCGTGTACTTGAGCACTTGCTCCCATAGATCCTGGAGAGCATAGATCTCACTAGGATCGGGTGCGTTCGCCATTCATCCAACTACTACACTCGCAAACTCAACAAGCGAGAGAGCGAGAGAGCGAGAGCACGAGCGAGCGGACAATCGTATCGAGAATCTATCGATTCGCTAACGGGAGAGGCCAAAAGAGAGAGAGAGATCTATCGATGTGGAGATTGATGGATATGAGTGGATGCGTGAGTAGAGAGGAGTATATGTATGTAGGCGTGGTTGGGTTGTAGGAGTGATGTTGATGAGGGAAGGAGCGAGAGCAACTAAACGAACGATCGATTGATCGATTGATTATTGATCGATCGAACTTGAGAGCAGCACGAGCGAGAAAGAGAGAAAATATCTCGCTCGCGACTTCCCGCCAAATTCAACGCCAATGCATATGCAGGAATCTCTCATCAAACAAGCAAACGAATCATCTACCACTCATCAACAGGGCCACTACAGTAATCGGGTTTACTCATGGTATCGGTCGGTATCGTTACAAACACTCAAAATATCTCTCAGCAGTAATGTATCAATCAAAACGATTGATCGATCGTGATTGATCGATCAGCCAGGCACCCTCGCTCACCTGCTCTCACTCTCTCGCTGCCATGTTGGATTCGGTCGAAATGATAGCAGTCGTCGATGCCAAAAGTCGGTCATGTGGTCGGTGAGCGATCCGAACACGTCCTCGATGTAGCCCGCGACGGTCTCGCATTCGAAGCCGAGCTCGGCCATGCGGTCGATCAGCAGGCTCTCGGGCACTAGGCGTCGCTCGAGCGCGTACACGAAGGCGGCGTTCGGTGCCTCGCGGTCCAGCAGCGCCACGGCCGATTCCGCCAGCGCTCGAGCACGTTGCTCGGCGCCGTCCTTCTCGTACAGCAGGTCGCTGCCGATCACGAGATCGAAGCCTCGCCTGCCAGCGGGCAGCAGCGCGCGCGCCTGCTCGTCCGAGCCCCACCACAGGGTGCGGCACATGATCGGCGCATCGAGCGACGGCTCTCGATTGAGCTCGGCGTGCCGCGCCGCCTTGTCGACCGTGTTCTGATCGCCGTCGGTCATGAGCACGAAGCCCGTCGGACCACACACGGCCGCGGCGGCGATGCTGCACAGCCCGAGGCCGCCGCCGAGCTCGGCCACGCACTTACCAGCGAGCCGGCTCGGGCCCAGTTCGTTGCAGAGGTACTCGGCGAGCAACACGCCGGCGGGCCACTGCGCGCTGCCGGTCGTGTGGCCGGCGGCAGCGAGATTGCCACCGAGCCGATCGGCCTGGAACTGGAGGCCCGAGATGCGAATGGTGCGCGGCTCGCCGTTCGCCGTACGACACGCGAGCGGTAGTTGGAGCTTGGTGACCTCGACCGGAACCTCAGGAGACTCGGGAGGAGTCGAGCTGCAGGCCAGCGGCGTCGCGGCTGGCGGTGCATCGACCATGATGGCGCGAGAGAGAGAGCGTGTGAGTGTGAGATCGGTCGCTGTTGATCGATCGATCGCTCGTTGTTGCTTCGCTGCTCGCTCGCGCTCACTGCTCGCTCGTGCAACCCATCAAACCCATCAAACACCAAACCCCAAACCCACCAAACCCAAACCTCCCACATGGTACGACGATGCACCACCAGGCCCTCATTCCATACCACACCAATCTCACTTTCAACTGATCATCATCAACATCACCATCGCTCGAACCATCTATCGAGCAGGCTTGATTGTCGTGCTACATCCTGCCCTTGTGGTTCTTCATGGTGCTGTGGCAGTTCTTCTTTGGCAAGAAGGCCGAGCAACAGCAACAGGCCGCATGCCAACAAGCTCCGAACACCGACAGCACGCGCCTGGACAACTCGGACGTCGGCGCCTCGGCCACTACCAAGAGCGCCAAGGCCGTCAAGTCCGAGTAAGCGAGCCGCACAAGACCGCGCTGCCGTTGATCGACTGGCTGCTTGGCCTGGCCTTCTGGCGCTGCGAGTGAGATCCGTGCGACAACAGCAGTAGCAACGAGCGCACACGTCCATGACGAGCGCGACCCCAAGCCAGCTATCAGCGTACGGAGGGTCGCGCTCCGAGCCCGTGTGTGCGCTTGGTGCTCGTGTTGCCCGCGCGTCTCTCGCTTGCCTCGTGAATACAAAGCCCCTCCCCACATACGCAACCCGGCCAATACCGCCAGTGGCCTTGGAAGCAAGCGCTGCTTTCAGCACTTGTTTAGTACATATCACAGGCGTGAAGAATCGAGAGAGATAGAACGATGAGATTGAACGAGGAGATAGAACGCAGCAGGCAGCTCGCGGCGGCGCTCTCTACATGGTCTCGTAGCTGCGATCGCCCTTCCAGCGCAGCACGCAGAAGGTGAACGTCGATCCGGTAGCGACGATCGAGAAGGCTCCGGCGGTCAACGCCATGATCCAACCGGCCGCAATGCCCTTCGTCGCGCGACGCTCGTTAGACGACGATGCGAGCGACGACATTGGATGGAATGCGGCACACGTACCCACTCGGTCGAGAACGAGTACTCATGGTTCTGATAGAAGAAGGTGCCAGTGTTCGAGCCGGCGAGCGAGTTGCAGGCGCCGATCGTGACGCCTCGCTGCTCGCACCAATCTCCCGAGTCTCCCTTGATGGCTGCGCGGACGCGAGGTTCCAACGATGGATCGATCAGTACAAGCGGGAGAGAGAGATTGACCACGCACACACGCACACACACACGCGCACACGCGTACCATGATTGATGGTCAGGAAGAAGAGTGCACAGTTGAGGATGATGAATGCATTCAGGCACTGGAACAACATCAAGATCCAGTAGGACGAGATGCCTGGCTTGGCGGCCTTGAACTGGCTCGAGAGCAGCACGATGCACACGCACGTCAGGACGATGCTCAAGCAGTTGGTGAACAGGGTTCCGTTCCAGACGCGCTACTCACGCAGCAGCAGCAGCAGCAGCAGCTCGAGTGGGTTAGATCGAATGAGGACGATCGATCGATCGATCGCTGGATGCATTGAACCAACCTGTTCTTGAGTACAAGCGCATCCAGGCTCACGACAATCGACGCAGTCTACAGCATCGAGATACCAATGAGTGTCTCGTTCTCCCTCTTGCGATCGATCGATGGCATCATACACAGAGGTACGTACTTCGCCATTGATAGAAGTTGTGCTCGTCACAGAGCGTGAACGACAAGGGAGTCGCCGGGCAATCGCACGTCTTGTAGCCGTAGATCGGACTGCGAAGGACCTATCGAGCTCTCGAGGTTAGAGACTCGCACGCTCGCGTCGGATCGAGATCGAGACTACAACCACGACGTGAGTATCGTACCGTGAGATGGCAGTCCCAGCCCGAGGTGGTGCTCGTGAACTCGAGTGGCGTGTACCTAGATCATGATAGACAGCCAAGAAGATTTCAGTATTGTGTGGGAGATCGAGATCGTGGATGGTAGGTACCAAGGGAGTCCGAGGGCAGCCAGAAGCAACACCAAGGTCGATATGGTGGATGCGAGCGATATCACGAGAGTGATACGGCTGCATGATCGTGGATTGATACTGAGCATCCTCGCACAAACACAATAGAACGACCGTGATAGAACGTATGTATGTATGTATGTATGTATCTCACGGTCTCTCGGTCTCTCGATAGACGTGTGTGGTTCCTGTTCGAGAGTGAGAGCGGAGGTGGGTATGCGCGCGAGGCCACGAAGCAACAACGCTCGACATCGATCAGTCCTCTCCCATCCACCAACCCATCACACCTACCTCCCCAACCCAACACCCACCCAACACACACACCCCTACACATTGAGTACCGATGCATCGATTAGGTCTACGTCAACTTCGCACGGCGATCGCGGCCGTACCGCCCGAGCAAGCACAAGCGATCCATCTGCGCATACCGGACTACACCGACGACGAGCACTTCCCCGAGCCGCATCAATACGACTACCATCGCGAAGCTCGATCGGTACCCGAGGGCCTCGATAGTGCGCCGTTGGTCATTGATCTCGGCTCGTTTCATTGTCGAGCTGGTTGGAGTCTACAAGACAGCCCAACGAGTACGAGTCGCGTTCGAACTCTCGCTTGATATTGCGTTCCATCTCTCGATGTCGATGTCGATGTCGATATCGATCTCTATGATGATGGCTCACGATCGTGTGGGTGTGATATCTACAGTTGACTTTCGATCGGTGGTGCGCAAGTGTCGCTACAAACGCAAGTTCGGTTGGACGGTCGATGATGGTACGAGCACTCCCACTCACTCGCTCGCTCGATATCGCATTGACTCGCGATATCTTGGGCATCAAGACGTCGTGATCGGCAACAAGAAGCTGAGTCTCGGAGAGCAAGCTCGAGTACCAGCTCGTTCGCCATGGGATGGAACGATCCTGACCGACCAACCGTTGACCGAGACCATGATGGACTATGTGTTTGCGAGTCTCGGCTTCCCGCACACGAGCACCTCGATCGAGCATCCGCTCATGTTCACGGAGCAGATATGCAACCCGAACTTCTGTCGAGGACGTACGTCGTGAACGCGAAGCGTGATTGCACAGCGATCGACCGATCGACCGATCGAACTCATGAGACGCGTTGCATTGGGTTACCAGTATTGTCGGAGCTGGCGTTCGAGTGCTACGGAGTGCCGTCGCTGTGCTACGGCGTCGATTCATTGTTCAGTTGGTTCTACAACTCGCGCGTCGTCGAGCAGGATCTCAATCTCGACGCTCGCAACGCATTGATACTCGCCACGGGCTTTCGATCGACGCACATCATTCCAATCATTGGCGGTGTGCCCGATTTGCGAGGATGCAGACGTGTACCTCTGGGAGGCGCGCACATTACCAAGCATCTCGAGGTTCGTGCGATCGATTGCTTGAGAGGGAGGCATTCACGGACTCACGTTGTATTCAATGGAGCAGCAAACGCTCAAGCTCAAGTTCCCAGTGCACAAGGCGTTTGTGACAGCACCGCGAGCTCGTGTACGTTGGGTGCCTGAGAGCATCGAGCGATGCCGCAGCCCAGTGACTGACGCGAAACATGGTGGGCGTGGCTTTCGGCAGTACTTGAAAGAGCACTACTGCTACGTGGCCGAGGACTTTACGAGCGAGCTGCAGCAGTTGTACTCGCGCACCGATCCCGAGACGGTAGAAAAGTTGCGCATCGTACAGCTCGACATTCCGGTGCAGCCCGAAGCTGCCGTGCAGTCGGCCGAGGAGCTCGAGCGCCGCAAGGCCGCCAAGCAGGAGCACATGCGCAAACTCCAAGCTGCATCGCAGGCGAAGCGCCAACAAATACGCCAGCAGCACGAGGACGATCTGGCAGAGCTGAAGGAGCTGCAAGCGATACGCTTCACTGATCCCAAGAAGTACCAGGTACAAAGCAAACTCACTCAAGTGAGTGAGTGAGTGAGTCGTATCTCATGAGACAACATGAAAATAGGCTCGACTGGCGTTGGCAGGCTACATGAATGAGAAGGCAGTCGACCGTGCGATCGGTAAGCTCGAAGCCAAGCTGGCACGAGGCGAGGTGTCGATCGACGACATTCCCGAGACCGAGGTACGAGAAGCAAGCAGTGAGCGACAGCGAGAGGCGATTGCTGATGCGCTGGTGGCACCTTGATAGGAGGAGCTACTGAAGGAGTTTCCGTTGCTGAACGTTCCCGACTCGGAGCTGAACGAGGAGGAGCGAGCCGAGAAGAAGAAGCAACGCTTCGTGCATTCGACCAAGTTGGCGCGCTATCGACAGCGCCAACGACGCGCTCAACATCAAGCAGCACGAGTAGGTCGAGCGCGAGGCGAGGCAAGGCGAGGCGAGGCAAGGGCGTAGTGGTGGTACTTACGGTGCGTGTTACACAGGAAGCGCAACTGCTGATTGAGGAGGAGAAACGACTCGAGGATCCGACCAAGTGGCTGGCCGACTTGTACACGCGCCGACAGGAGGTGATCGACCGTATCGAGAAGCGACGCAAGGCACAGGAGGTGGGCAAGTCGAGTGGCAGCCGACGCACCAAGCAGCAACAGGAGCGATTGCGCTTGATGAACCTGCATGCGATGGGCAGCGACGTGGATGAGTCATTCGTACGTTGGTTGCGCCACGAGTCGTCATGTGAATGCGGCACACGTGGCTCACCACCTCGAGGTGCACCTCGGTATTGCAGGGAGCGGACGACAAGGACTGGGACGTTTACGTCACGATGGCGGGTCAAAACGAGCAGCTCGAGGAGGAAGAGGAGGATGAGGCGGCACTCAAGGAGATTGACGAGTTGCTGCAACAGCACGATGCCGACAACTTGCGAGCCGATGCCGAGGCACAGAAGCAGGCCATCTACCAGTTGCACATTGCGTACGTCGTCGTCGTTGTTGTTGGCTAGTTGGCAGTTTCGCTTCTGGGTAACCCTAACCAACCAACCAACCAACCAACCAACTATCGACGGCGAATGTAGCACCGAGCGATGTCGGGCACCGGAGGTTCTGTTTCAGCCGAGTATGCTTGGCATGTCGCAAGCAGGAGTGATCGAGACCAGCGACTTTGTGCTGCACACGTACAAGGAGCCCGAGCGCCTGGCCATGACGCAGGACGTGTTTCTGACGGGCGGCAGCTGCTTCCTGCCGGGATTCAGCGCGCGCATCGAGAGCGAGCTGCGCAGCCTGCGGCCGTTCGACGCACCGTTGCGGGTGCGGCTCGCGAGCAACCCGTCGCTCGATGCGTGGCGTGGCGCCGCCAAGTGGATCCAGCTGTATCCACAAGAGTTCCAAGCAGCGTTGGTGAGCAAGGCCGAGTACGACGAGCACGGCGCGGCATTCTTCAAGACACATCGATGGAGCAACTATTACTTTCAGCCAGAGGCCTTGGAATGAGAGTGCGAGTGAATCGATTGATATGATGTACAAAACACGCACATGGTGCAATTGTGCGCGAGCATATGATGATGAGTATGCGATTCAATACACAAGGCGAGAAAGCGAGCAGAGAGCAGCGATATCGGTTTGCGTGCGGAATGGATTGGGTTAAGAACAGTGACGAAGCAACGCTTCCTGCGTGTTGTTGTTGTTTCTTGTTGGCTTGTTGGCGAGGAGGCGCACACACATGGCCAGCAGCCTGCTATCATCGTCTCTGCTATCGAGCTCAGGAACGCCAGCAGCTACCGCACAACAGCAGCAGCAAGTTGATCCAGCCATCGTACGCACGATAGCCGCCAGCGCAGCCGAGGACTTTTTCATTGTACGTTCGGCTCCTACAACGACGAGCACGATGAGTTTGAGTATGAGTATCATTGATCGATGTGGCGTGGATCGTGGGGGATGCGTGGGCCCTTGAACGCGTAGCACTACTTCTACCCGACCTATGACAAGTTCCGCCATGTACGATCGCATATGTGCATATATTCCTCGTCGAATCGCATCGTCTGACGAGTGAACTCATCGTCTAACGCGCCCTCACGATCGTGCACAGGAGCTGCGCCGGTACTACCGACCACAAAGTGTGCTGGTCTGGTGCGGCCGACAAGTGACGGGCGTCGAGGAGATCGATGCGTTCGCACGAGCGCTGCCGCTCACGACGCACAAGATCGTGTCGCTCGACTGCCACCCGGTGCCTCTCGCCAGCCCGCCGTCGTTCGTCGTGTCGATCAATGGCACGGTGGTGTTTGGCGACAGCGGAGCGACGCGACACTTTCATCATCAGCTGGTGGCGTCGGAAGATGCGGCCTCCAACAAGTACTGCATAGCGAGCGAGGTGTTCCGGCTGCTTGATTGATCGAGCGCGCGAGCGAGATAGAGAGATACGTTTGTGCGATGATCCAACAAGCCTTTATGTTGTTTGATGGTATGATGGTGGTGAAGATGAAGATGAAGAAGGAATGGATTGGTGGATGCGAACAAGAACAAGCAGAGGAAGAGAATGACAGGCAGAGAGGGAGACGATAGGCACGGCAGTAGCGGCCGCGGTTGTTGCGGATTCATCGAGTAATAATGTTTACAAGATGGATGGGAGGGAGTATACGAACGAACAGACAGACAAACCGACAACGGACCCAAGGCACGCAGGCATGCACGACAGGGTTGGAGCTTGCGTGCCGAGGAGAAGGAGGAGGAGATGGTCGTTGTTGGTCGAGGTTGAGGGTGTTGATGTTGTTGTTGGCTTACTCCGAGTCGCTCTCGTCCTCAGACGACTCGCTGCCGCTGGCGGCGCTGTTGCTATCGCTGTCGCTGTCGCTCTCGTCAGAGGACTCATCGCTCTCGTCGGACTCGGAACCGGCCTTCTTCTTGCTGGCCTTGGCCTTGGTCTGTAGTGGCAGGCGAGAGCGAGGAGGTAAGTATCAAGAAGCTGGCAGCGGGCAGCGAACGAGTGGGCGAGAGATGCGTACAGCCTTGGCAGCCGGCTTGGCCTTCTTGTCGTAAGCGGCCTTCTCGCGCTGGTAACGAGCACGGTCCTCGACGGCCAACTCGGTGAAGGGCACCTTCTCCTCGGGCGAGAGGAGACGCCACTTGTCGGCGATCTTCTTGGCAATGTCGCCGACCGAGGCCTTCTCGCCGAGCTCGTCCTTGACCTGCGGGCGGATCTTCTTTTGGAAGAAGAAGTAGGCCGAGGTGGGCTTCTTGGGCGCGTCGGGGTCTCGCTTTCGCTTCTTGCCGCGCTTCTTGGGCGACTCGTCGTCGTCGTCATCGTCGCCGGCCTTGGGGTTCTCGGCCTTGTACTTGGCGAGCACCTTCTGGTACTCGATGCGCAGCTTGGCGGCGGTCTGCGTGTAGGTGTCCTTCTCGTCGGTGGGAGCGGCCTTCCACAACTCGCCGAGCTTGCGGTTCGACTCGGCAAAGTCGGCGCCCGGGTTCTCGGTCATGACGCGAGGGCGGTTGTCCTTGCAGAAGAGGACGTAGGCGGTCGGAGGCGCCTTGGGCGCGTTGACGTCCTTTCGTCGGCGCTTCTTGGTAACGACCTTCTTGGTCTTGGGAGCCATGGCACACACGGGGAGCGGCGGGAGCGACGGAGAGAGGGGAGGGGAGGGGCGCAAGGAGGTTCTGTGGCAGGGCACACGAGACGACACGCCGAGCGAACGAGCGAGGGGTTAGCGAAGAGGGCGGTGTGACGCGAGCAGAGGCAGCAGGAGAATGGCAACGAGAGGAGCGAGGCACAGAGACAGACAGAGAGGCGACCAACGGTAACACAAAGGCCCAACGGCCGCCGAAAGCGAAAACGCGAAAACGCGCTGGCGACAAAGACTTGGCGTTTTGCGGCCTCGTCGTCGGCTCTCAACGGGAAGAGAAGAGAAGAGAAGAGAAGAGCGCGGCGGTGCCTCTGGTGTCGCGTGCCGTCGCGCTCTGGCGCCCGAACGCGACCGTGTTGGTGCGCCGGTGCTCGCCACGCCACGACTGCCACCGTGCCACGACGCTGGTGCACTCACCTCGGTGCGCGCGGCAACGCGGTGCTCTGGGAGCCTCGCGTGCCGTCGCTGCCGGTTGGCGCGTTCCAACGGTCGATCGCGATCTCGGCGCTCACGCTACGCCGCCACGGCGCACGGGCCACACACGACGCGCGCCATCGCTGCCTTGCCATCGCACCGCGCGGCGGGCCGTGGCGGCCGCTGGCGAGCGTGGCAGTGTCGTGGCACCGCGGCTGCCGTGAAGTGTAGGGGTGCGTGCGCCGTGGCGGCGTAGCGTGGCGGGCGAGGCGGGCGAGGTCGCGGCAGCCACGGCGGGCGGCCAACGCGAGCGCACACACGCAGGGCAGCGACGAGCGAGGCGGAGGGAAGGGCTGGTGCGGCGAGGGCACACACCAGAGGAAGAGGAGGGGAGGAAAGCGACAACGACAAGAGCGGCTCCCGTACCTCCACGCGCACAGAGAGAGCAGTAGAGAGGAGGGGCAGCACAGGCACACACACGCTGGGCTGAGGCGAAGGCTGGCTGGCGCAACGGCTGAGGAGTGGCTGAGGGCGAGTAGAGCGGAGCAGGACTGAGGCCGCAGCAGAGACGAAGCGGACGAAGAGGACGGGCCTCCTCTAAGCCCGCGGCCGCACAGCCGCACAGGCCTCGCGGGCTCAGTGCGCGCCCTTAACGACGGGGCACGAATGAATTCCGGGGCACGAGCCATTTATCGCCATTTTTCTCTTCGCTCGCTTTTTTCTTCGTTCATTCGCTTGGTTGATCGATTGGTGATTGATCGAGTTGGTGGTTGCTGTTCTGCGTGTGTGGCCGACACGACCCAGAGGCACACGGCATGTACATGGATCCAGACGACTTGTTCCTCACGTCGTTCTCGACCTTGAGCTTGCAACAGCAACAGCAGCAGCAACAACACGGTGTCACTGCGCCACCGCTCGCTGCATCGCCTGCCACCTCGCGAAGCCATCGCCATCACGAGCAGTACCATCGCCATCACTGCCGCGACTCGTCCTTATCCTCCTCCTCCACCAATGGTAACGGTACAGGTGTGCCGATGAGCAGCGCTGGTGATCGAGCGAGCTCTTCCATTGCCTCGTCGTCATCCGAGAGCTCGAGCTCCACTTCCTCGAGTTCGCATCAGCACCATCACCTGCCACCATCTAACAACCCCAACAACTACCACGGCGCTCCTTCCTCTGGTAGCAAACGGCGCTCCATGAAGAGTACGTACTCGCTTGAACCGCGACACCTTCCCCTCGTTCCCTCGTTCTCTTCTGATGCGGCCCACGCAGTATCCGAGTATCTCGGCCAACAGGCGACGCTCCTTCCGCCGATCGCCGCGCGCTTCGTGCACCCGATCCCCGACGAGCTCAAGTGCCCGATCTGCTTCGAGCTCCTCGCCGACCCGGTCATCACGCGCGAGTGTGGTCACACGTTTTGTCGCGATTGCCTCGCCAAGTGCATCGCCGCCGCTCGCTCGTCCAGCAAGTGTCCCACGTGTCGCGCCGACTACGATCGCCAGGTGCAGCCCAATCGCAACCACGTCGTCGGCAGCCTGGTCGAGAACATCCTCGTCTGGTGTCGCTACGCTATGATGCGGTGAGTACTCGTCACATCGACGCCTCTCGATTCTTGATTGCCTCGGCCTCCACTACCAATACTGACTGACGCTCACTCGTTGCTTCGTACCATTGTGACGTGCTCTATCCATCGATCGATCGATCTCGCTCCTCCTGCCACGCTAGTACCACCGCGCCACCATTGTGCAGCAGCTCGACCGACGAAGAGGGCGAGGAGCCCGAAGGCACCTGGATCTTGAACCCCGACGGCTGCAAGACTCACTTGCCGCGCTCTCGCATCCGACAGCATGAATCCGTGTGCCCCTTCGCTCCTGTTGCTTGCACGCATCGTCGCGTCGGCTGTCGATTCATTGGTACTCCGTCACTCACTCGCTGGTTCGCTCACTCGCTTACTCACTCGCTCACTCACAGGAACCAGAGCGCAACTCGATGCTCATCTCGAGAACTGTCACTTTGAGGCGATGCACGACTACATTGCCAGCACCGAGGAGGAGATTGCTGAGCTCAAGTTCGCCGTGCGAGTACGAGCCGCTGATCGCTCACAAACACCAACGAACGACGCGAGTGGCTCTCTCTATGGCTGTTGACCGACGGGATGCTACTCTCGATGCAGGAACAATCGATGGAGATCAACCTCCTGCGCCAGCTACTCCGCAAGACGCTGCAGGCTCTCGAGGACCACTCAGACGACGTTGCTGAACTGCGCAAGATCGCCGACATCACACGCACCGGCTGTCACCTACGCCCACACAATGGAGGCCGCCGACAAGGCAACCTCGCCGATCAACTCGCCAATCAAGTGCGTTATCGTCGTCGTCGTCGTCGGCTTGTATTGGCTTGGCTTCTTTACCAACAACTCTGCGCGCTAGCTCTTTGCAAGCCACGAGGTGTGCCGCTGCAAGACCCTGACCCTCCACGAGGATACGGTCGAGTCGTTGGTCTACAGCCAAGACCTGTTGTTCTCTGCATCGTGGGACCACACGATCCGCGTACGTCTATGCTGCAAGCCACACACCTATCGTAGCCTACCAACCACCTCCTTCGACCGCATTGCCAGGCGTGGGATCGCGAGACCTTTGAGTGCACCTACACACTACAGTGCAGCGCTGACGTGCGCGAACTGCTCGTCGATGGCAGTCGCCTGTACTGCGGTTGTGGCAACGGTAACATTCAAGTGTGGGACCTCGAGACGCGCAAGTGTCTCTTGAGCCAACACGCTCACGAGGAGGACGTGCTGGCTCTCCGCATGTGCCGCGGCCGTCTCTTTAGTTCTGGCTCCGATACCAAGGTCAAGGTATAACTCATTCGTTCGTTCGCTCGCATTCTCTTGACGCGCACACTCACTCTCTCATGCAGGCTTGGGACCCTCTCACCATGAACTGCCTCGGAACGCTCGGCGCGCACTCCAACTGGGTCTTTGCTCTCGCAAGCACCGACGACTATCTCTTCAGCGGCTCGAGCGACTCCTCCATTCGCGTCTGGAACCCCGACACCTTCCAGCTGATCGGCACGCTCGCCGGACACCGAGATCAAGTCCGCGCACTCGTAGCCACCGACACCGAGCTCTACAGCGGCAGCTACGACAGCACGGTGCGCGTGTGGGACGCCAAGCAACTCCGCTGCATTCGCATCATCGACGTGCACAACGAGGTCTTTGGTCTCGGCCTCGCTGGCGACTATCTGCTGAGTGGTGACGAGAACGGCACCATCGTCGTGTGGGACCGCTTCACCTACCAGCGAGTACACACGCTCGCCGACCATACGGGCTCCGTCTACTCGTTCGCCATGGTCGGAAACAAGCTACTCAGCGCCTCGAGTGACATGACTGTCATTGTACGTTCGCTGCCGCTCTCCTCCTCGAACTCATACATGCATTCTCGATAGGTGACTGACCGTGACAATGACGCTTGCTCTCCGCAGATCTGGGGTGCCGCTGACAAGTGAGGGAGATATTGTTACGAGTTTTGTTGTTATCATATACATATGAGATCGAGTCATTGCAACAAAAGTTGTTGTAGTTGACGTTGTTGTTGACGTTGTTGTTATTGTAGTCGTTTGTATGAGTGATGAGTGATGAGTGTGTGTGAGTGTCTGTAGGAGTTGCATGAGTAAACAATGTACAAAACAAACCGACCGATTGATATCGATTACTGTTGTGTGGGTGGGTTGGAGCGGCGCTCCTCGGCAGCCGCCAAGATGCTCGCAAACGCATTCGCTGTGATGCCATCCAATTGCGGCGATGCTGCAGCTGCGCGTGCCTCCACGGGAGGAGGAAGATCGAATCGAACCGAACGCCCCGCAGTGGGATTCGCGGTTGTCTTGGTCTTGGCAGCGGCACTTGATGCTGTGGTCACTGCTGGGCTGGTCGTTGAAGTCGACGTCGAAGTCGTGCTCGATGTGGCAGGTGAAATGGGCTGCAGCGAATTGGGCGGCATCGACTGGCGCAACACGATGCGCGGAGTACCTTGCATAGGCGAACGAGATTTTCGCCAAGCAGCGTTGCGCGGTGCTGCGGCGCCAGCTGCCTGCACAGTGTCCGACGCTGACGCGATGTCGCTCTGTGGGGCAGCCTCAGCGACATTCGGCTCGCTAGCAGCCTCAGCGACAGCCGTCTCAGTAGTACTGGCAGCCTCAGCGACAGTCACAGTTGCAGTAGTGGCAGCCTCAGCGACAGCCGTCTCAGTAGTAGCAGCCTCAGCGACAGTCACAGTTGCAGCCTCAGCGGCACTCGTCTCAGTAGTAGTGGCAGCCTCAGCGACACTCGACTGGCTAGCAGTCTCAGCGACAGCCGTCTCAGTAGTAGCAGCCTCAGCGACAGCCGTCTCAGTAGTAGTGGCAGCCTCAGCGACAGTCACAGTTGCAGTAGTGGCAGCCTCAGCGACAGCCGTCTCAGTAGTAGTGGCAGCCTCAGCGACACTCGACTCGGTAGTGGCAGCCTCAGCGACAGTCACAGTTGCAGTAGTGGTCTCA
>JGI26540J51217_10001023_pt1 | contig 23217 bp, 28 predicted proteins | sample ThiBio_1000_plan_2_FD_51217 | JGI IMG/M metagenome (IMG submission 51217)
TGTTGTTGTTGTTTTTTTTATTCATACAAGCAAAAATTTAAGAACAACAAAGACAGAGAAAAAAAACGAACTTTGAATTATAAAAGTGTCAATTGTCCAGTCGCACTTTCATCACAACTATTCTCGCTTCGTTCTTCACTATATTGTGACGCGTCAAAACAATTGCTATCATCTTCGGATGCAAAACCACTTAGAACATTATCATGAAAATTTTGTTGTTGCTGTAAATGCAGATGCGAATGATGNTGTTGTTGTTGTGGCTGGTGATGATGATGATGATGAGAATGATGATGAGGATTATAATCGTTTGTATATGATGAATACGAATCGTTATATGGTTTCCATGGACCACCTGGATGATATTGTACTTCGACAAGTGATGGTGGTGGCAAGCCAAGATTCATATCATTTGGAATAGGTGATGATGCAATTAATGGAATACTATGATTGAGACTAGATAAAACTTTTTGTTGTTCTTGATTTTGTTTGGCTAAGATAGTTTTCTTTTTATCTTTACAACCTAAACATAAACAAAAAAGAATAATACGATCGATTTTTTTTTTATTNAAACAGTATCGTACGTTTATTTTGAAACCAAACACGTATAACTCTCGGTGATAATTGTGTCATTTCAACNAGTTGTTCTTTCATAAGTGCGTCAGGTCGTGGATTAGCACTGTAACATGTTCGTAGAGTTAATAATTGTTTTTCATTTAGAACTGTCCTCATTCGTGTTGTTTTATCTTTTCGTAGGCCATTACCATTGGTCGTTGATTTCGTTGCACCTGTTCCTACTGTTACTTGATTCGATGAACTCGATGCAGCCGATGATGATGATGATGTTGGCGGAGGACGTAATGGAATATTATTGTTATTGTTATTATTTGCTGCTAGAAAATCAAATGAAAGTCTCATGATAATCATCATCATTTTCAATTGATTTTGACTTTTTTGTTTAATTCTCAATAGACAAACATATAGTGTCATTTAACTCTGACAATGTTATCAAAAAAATCATTTTAGTTCAAAACAAACAGAAAGAAATAATCTCTTATCAATTCGACACGTGCATTTATTGACCAAATCCGGTTGAGAATCAAAAGAGGAAAGAAACCCTATTGACTGATTAGTAATCTTTGTATATAGCGTGAAAAAGAGTGCATTCTAGACTGATCTGACTTCCGTGATGAAAAAGCATGCCGTCGATTCCTTCCTTCACGCCATCGTCACATCCGAACGGATGTTAGTGTGTATGCACGGCATACGGTTTTTCTTTTTCTTTCTCTTTTTCATTTTTTTTTCTTTACCTGCTGATGGCATTCCAAGTGAATCTGAACACGATGATTTCGATTCNTTACTACTTGTTTCATTGAAATGTAATTGTTGAAAATGTTGTCGACAAAGTATTTCATTTTGTCGATGAAGATAATATTCATCGCCCGATGTTAACAAACGATCACAATGATCACAACGAAAACAATCCGGATGAAAACGACGATTAAATGTTGTTCGAATAAATAGATCATTTTTAGAAAATGATTGATGACATTTACCACATTGAGATACAAATAAACTAATTCAAACAAAAAAAGAAACATACATAAGATAGTTTAGTCATTACATGTATACTAATGAAAATTAATTCAACTAAGTGAATTATCTTTCTCGTCTTCTCTATTCATACGAATGCAAGCTGTTCAACCGACATCAAGTCAAATCAGTGAAGTAAATAATTCATTCGTACTTTATCCGACATACAATGAGAACGATCGTTTAGAAAAGAAACGTACCGTATATAATCAAATTTACAAAAAGTTTTCCCGTCGAGTACGAAACACGTCGTTGTTTCATCTAAATGTTGNCCACATTCGTAACATTTCAAACATTGAATATGCCATTCGAGATCGGGCGAAACTTTTAATAAATATTGATCATAAATTTGACAACCACATCCTGCACATATTGACGTATATTTTGATTCTTTATAGAACGAGAAGAAGAAAAACATTCATTGAATGATTTGCTCAATTGATTCGATTGACTTACCTGGATAATCATTGTAAATATTATCGTGATAATGATGTGGTAGATAATGAGACAATTTAAGATTATTCTTCATAACTTTAATGATCTAGAGAAAAGTATAGACTACACAACACGACGATCTCTTATTTCTTTTTACATGAATCACCCTCACTCGAGTTAAACTATATTTTCTGAGTCGGTTAGTTTCTTCTCTCTCTCTCTCTCTCGTTTTCTTTTTTTTGCATAATAGAGAGAGTGAGAGAGAAAAAAACGAGGAAAAGAAGATTTTTCTTCTTCTTCGAATGCTTACAGACATTTTCTAAAGGGAAAGAGAGTGGTTATTATTATTATTCTTCTTCCCTCGTTTCCTGTTGGTTGAGCGGACCATTTTTTCATTGGTTATTATCGTTTGTAGGCAAACGTTTTCTTTTTTTTTCTCGCTTTCTAAAAACAGAAAAGAACGAAGATTTTTTTCTTTTCCTCCTTCTTCTTCTCGTTCACCGTCCATTAACCATCAAAGATAAATACAAATATTACGTGAGAAATACTTGTTGAATCTGTTTTCTATTCGATGGCATCATGATGCTTAGATAAACATCGCGAATACTGTAAATTGTTGACGTCATATTCGAAGAATTTCAACGTTCAAGCTTGAACAAGCTGATGATGGAGGTCAATTGAATATTGTTTATCCTTCAAATGGAATTCTTCGTCTTTCGTGTATACACATACATGTATATATATATGATGTTTTTCTTTTTCTTCATGCTTTTTACAATATCAATAGAAAAGAGATTAGTTGAATTGAATATATTCGAATGAATGTCTTAAGATAGTGAGCATTATTATCTTTGAATGAGAAAGTTAAAAATGTACTCTCTTGAAAATATTCTTTATTTCTTGATAGGTGCATTAAATGACATATGGTCAATGTTAGTTTTACACCTTGTAGAGAAGGAGACGTGCACGCGCATGCTCACGCACACACACAGACACAAAAGAAAATATGAACACATGAGGTTCTGCTTTACTTTTTGATGAGATCGTTGTCTGATGAAAATAAAAAGAAAAAAAGAAAGAGAAATGTTTAGATATTTAAATAACCGTAGATTTGTTTGGATATGATTTATCCAAGCGCATATCGAAGTCTGCGAAATGGGTATGTGTGTATGTGTGTGTGGATAGGATGCCGACTCCGCCTTTACGTCTATGCTTAGTAGAACGACAATCGAGCAAAGAAAAGCTTTCATCTCCTTCCTATGCCTTAAGGATAAATGTCATAGAACATTGCACTCGATGTGTGTAGTTCGAGAAGTGCTAGTAGTTTCAAACCTTCGGGGTACTCTGATCATCATCATCATCATCATCGAACGCCATTAACACGTCCGAACTTTTCTTATCTATCAACAAAAGAAGCAAAGATTGATTTAATCAAATCGAGCAGATAACGGTTCGAACAAAAAAAAACGATGATGACGACGACAACAACAACTAATGGGTGACACTAATGTGTATGTTGTTTTTCTTCGTCTGAAGATCTAATGTAACTAATCCTTCGAAGCAATTTCCTTTTCTAATGAACTNCCACTGATTAAAAGAATGAACTGAACATTGAACAGAGATCATATTTCGATATGATTGACCATCTGTAAGTCTATGTGACATTGACTATAATCAAATATGGCTTATGATTTGTTCAAGAGAGAAAGTCGACTAATCTGTCAATGAGTAGATCAGTATATTGTGAATGGCATTACCTTGTCGTTCTATGTTCTCTAGTGACCAAATGACAAGTTCCTTCTTGTCTATTCTATTTTCAATATGCCTAAAAGGCATACTTTTCTATCGGAATCTAGGGTAATAACGGTAAAATCTATTGATTTTTTCTTTCTACTAATGAATGATAATTATTGCTCGTAATTTGCTTATCATCTACGAACAACATCGTTTTCAAACCAATAGAGACGCACAAAAGAAGCATTTACTTAAAAAGTTTGAAAAGTCATGCATGCATGCATTCTTGCATGTCTTCATTCTATTAAATAAAATGTGTGAAAATCGAATGTTGATGAGGGGAGGGAAAGTTAAACACAAGAAACACAAAACATTGTCATTGTGTTTGTGTGTGTGTGTGTGTGTGTGTGTGTGTGGCGCTTGCACATACTAATTATTAAGTGAGAAGAAGCGTATGGCACCGAAAAGCAATCTACTTATATGAGTATTTTGATTATTGATGCAATGAGAATATCTCATTCGAGCATGNTGAGCTAGAATGTCGAAGTTGAAACAGGCAATCAAGTAAATTAAGACAAAAAACGAAAGGAGATTTTGTGACAAGACAGATTAATATTAAAAGATTAATCTCGTTACTTGTCAACTGAACANAAGAAAAAAAAAGAGGAAGACGAAGAAAATGATAGGATGCAATAGTATGAATCTGACCTCTATTGAAAAGAAAATCAATGGTTAACATTCGACCAATATAAAAGAATGTTTCTTTGTGTCAAAAAACCTTCTATTTTTATCGAGAACAAACGGAATAGGACGGAATTGTTTCATTGAAAATCTTCTAGATGATTCCCGTCCGTCCAGCGAAACGTTTTCAATCAGCTGCCAATGTTAAACCCGATCGGCCAAGAAAAGGTTTTCTCAAAGGACAATTTCTCTTTGCACCCGATATTTCAATACCAGAAAATGATATTCTACCGACACCGATACAAACTGACAAGTTTGTTGTTTTTCTTTGTATTGACCTACTTTTTAAATATTAATTCGATTGTTTCTAGTGAAAAATCTCTGATCTTAGCAAAACAACTTGTTAATGAAGATGCACTTTCTTCACTACGTCGAAGTAAACGTGCAATAACAAAATTCAAATCAGCAACATCATTCGATTCATTTCTTGAATCTCAGACTGAAGACGGTATTGAATCTCGTGATACAGGAACAATAAAAGGACGTGGAGTATTTACAACCAAGAAATTCTTTCGTAATGATTACATTGTTGAATATGCTGGAGAATTATTAACGCAAAATGAAGCTAAACATCGAGAGTCTCTCTACGGACGAAATCATAAGATTGGCTGTTATATGTATTATTTTAAATGGGGAGAGAAAGTNTTTTGTGTCGATGCAACTGAAGAAACAAATCGACTCGGTCGTTTGATAAATCACAGTCGAAAGAATAGCAATTGTCAACCGAAAGTATTCGTTATACGTGATCAACCACGTCTTGTTTTGGTTGCTTTACGTGATATTGAAATCGATGAAGAACTTTTCTATGATTATGGCGAACGTCGAAAAGATATTATCGAAGCGTTTCCTTGGCTTAATGAATAACAAATTATCTGTCGAAATTAGATCGTTTTGTTGATCTAAATTGAAAACCCTCCCAAAAAAAGAAAGAATATGTTTGGATCTCTTATAAATGATATTTTTCTCCTCTCTCTCTTGTATACAACACACGCACACATTTAGATTTGATACTAGTCATGTTTTTTGTGTGTCTTATTTTTGTTTGTTTGCTATTTACTCATATTCTTTAAAAAAATGTAAATAGAAAAAAAAAGTGAATAAAGAAAGAAACCACAGATAATAAGAGAAAAAAAAACGATACGTCTATGTTTATGGTTTTTGAAAGATATATTTTGAAATTGGTTCAGCAATGAAATACGGAAGATAACTAAGCATATATTGAAAAACACCGGTAAACGCAGGAAAAACGATTTCTTCTTGATTTCGTCGAAGACCATCATAGATAATCTCAGCAGCTTTTATACTTGATATACCTCGTTTAACTGACTCCGGAGCTGAACCAGTAAGCATCGGTGTTATAACAGGTCCTGGTGAAATGATATTCACAATGATTCGATCTTTGGCTAATAAACGACGAAGATCACGACCCAATGAAAGCACACATTGTTTCGTACAGCCATAAATCGGCGACATAAATGGTGCGTAAGCTGCTTGAGATGAAACAATAGCTATTTGACTGACAGATTTCAATTCAATTAATGGCATGACGGAATTAATAACGCCATTGACATTGATATTAAATGTATCTCGAACAGCACGATCGAATGTATGTGTTAACGAATGTTGCCGAAATGAGATTCCAGCATTGGCTATTAAAATATCGACTTGACCATAGGTTTCTTTGATTTGAAATAAAATGGTTTTCATTGCATCAGCATCTGCGACGTCACATGGATAGATAACTAGCTGCTTATCAGGATTTGAATTCAAACGTTTTTTAACAGCTTCTAGTTTTTCTTGACTTCGACTAATAAGAATTATTGTTCGACATGACAAACAATGTTTGTAATAATACTCAACTAGACTTTCACCGATGCCTAAAAACAAGAATTCAATTCAATCTTTGAACAAGAGAAGAGGAAGAAACGGATGAACCTTGTGAAGCTCCTGTAATGACGATCGTTCGCGGATTTTGTGGTGCTCGAATCGTATCCCATTCGTTCGGCGTTTTGTACACGAAAAATTTCAAAAATAGTCCTAATATGTAAAAAGGCCATTGAAAAATAGAAGCAAGGATTTTTAATTTTGTGCTATCATCAAACGAAAACATTTTTTTCTGATTTAAATAAAACCGAAAGTCGTAAATTTATCCTGAACATGACATCTATTTGAAACATGCTTATGATTGGTTAGCTGTCCTCTACCTAATTGTGTTCGTCCGTCCGAATTGTGTTTATTTCTCTCTCCTTTCATCATCATTGCGGGTCATTTACTTGATTTGTTCAATCTTAGTGATGATTTTATATTTCTAAATTCTTCGACAATAAAAACGAATTAAACAAATCTCTTTCAATTTAGTAATTCATCATGAGTCAAACAAGACAAACATCTGGTTTAACAACGTCAACATCACATTATACATCATCAAGATCAGCCAATTCACCATCGATCAAAGCATTACAACTCGAATATGCCAAATTACAAAAAGAACCTGTCGAAGGTTTCACAGTCAAACTTGCAGATGATTCAAATTTGAATAAATGGCACGGTAAATACAGAACTCAACACATAAATCAAACATCTTTCTTCTTCGTTTTCTAGTGGGGATATTCGGTCCACCAGATACGTTGTACGAAGGTGGTTATTTCAAAGCTGATATGGAATTTCCAACCACGTACCCATTTGCACCTCCGAAGGTATAGCAAAGGGATTGTGTGTTTTTTTTGTTATAGACAAGGGCATTGAAATGAAGGTTGTTAATAAAAAGAAGAATGTCAAGGAATGAGGAGGCGAGAAGGTTGTCGACCCTGTTCTATTTTCTTTGAAATGAAAATTTTTTCACGTGATTAACTGATTTATCGGTCTGTTTTAGGTACGTTTTCTTACTAAAATGTGGCATCCAAATATTTATGAGTAAGTTTCATAATTGGCCAAAGAATTCAAATGATATGTTTTTGTTCTGTTAATTCAAAAAATAGAAATGGTGAAGTTTGTATATCAATTCTTCATCCACCAACTGAAGACCCTCAGTCAGGTGAACATCCAAGTGAACGTTGGAATCCCACACAGAATGTTCGAACAATTTTAATGTCAATAATTAGTTTACTAAATGAACCCAATTGCTCATCACCTGCCAATGTCGATGCAAGGTAATTGAAATCGAAAAGTTCGACGATCAATTTTCAATCCTTTTCTGATTTATTCAAGTGTTATGTATCGAAAATTTAAAGAAAATAAAGATAATGAATACGAAACTATAATTCGAAAGCAAGTTCAAGAATCACGGTTAGTAGCTGAACAAGAAGGCATTACAATTCCTAAGACATTGGATGATTACGTTGCACCATCACGTGCTGGTGCACTTGGTAAAAATGGCAAAAAATCGGGATACAGTAGTTTTCCCGAGGATGACGTCGATCTAGGCATTGATGTGAGTGAACGAAAAGATCGTCGAGTTTTTGAATTCATTGATGAATTTAGGATGATGATGATCAAATGGGTGATATGGGTGATGAAGATGATGGATCTTATGATGAAAGCGATTGAAACCTACGAAGAAAAAGCAAATTCTAGCACTTTGTTCTGTTCTGTTTGTCAATGTAGAAATCATTACAAAGATCGTTACACTCTTGTCTGTTTGTTCCTTTTCTTTTCTCATAATTATTATTTTTCTCTCTCTTTCTCTTTCTCTCTCTTTTTTTTCTTTATATATGTAAAAAAACCTAAACAAAATCACAACAAACTAGAGGTGCTCAAGGAAAATCTATATTGTATGTTATTAAATGACTCTTGTAGATATGTCATCAGAATCTGTTGGACTTCTCTCCTCACCTGATCGATCAAGTTCACCTTCGTTAACAGAATCTCTGCATGTTAATGATTATTGTACAACCACAACTCAGATACTTTCGGATTCAAATACCGGTGTAAATCTTCAACAGCTCATACGTTCGCCAGGCAAACGACAACTAACCTACGAAGAATCATTACAGTCGAGCAACGATTCGAAACGTCTTTGCAACAGTATTCAACGTGAACAGTTCGATTCGAAATATTCTCGACGAAATTCTCTGTCGACACAAATCGATACCATTCTTCCGTCTCCACCATCACCACCACTTTCAGATGATGTACAAAATTGGCTATTATTATTTCTAGCCATGTCAAATGACGATCGTAGTCGAGCCACTGAAGCTCTCATACGAACATGTTCGACAAATACATTACAATTAAATCAAATTAAAAATCAAATTGAACCCTATTTTCAACGTGATTTCATTCGTGATCTACCACGAGAATTAGCTTTACATATATTAAAATATTTGCCTGCATGTGATGTGGCACGTGCATCACGTACATGTCGTTCTTGGTATGAAACATGTAATGATATACTCTTATGGAAACAAATATGTTCGACGCAAGATATTCCATATAAACAATTACCGACGATATTCGATGAAATTATTGATAATTCATGGAAACGTTCCTATGCATGTCATAAACATTTAGAATATGTTTGGCAACATGAAGTACCATTACCTGAACAAATCGTTTTTCGTGGACACGAAGATTTTGTTATTACATGTTTACAATTCGATGGTAAACGTATTGTTTCCGGGTCAGATGATAATACCTTGAAAGTTTGGTCTGTAGCGACAAGAAAAGTAAATAATTTTCTTTTTTTCCCTTCAAATAAACGATTTCTTGTATAGTGTGAGCAAACATTAATTGGACATAACGGCGGTGTTTGGTGTAGTGAAATGACAGACGATTTAATTGTTAGTGGTAGTACCGATCGAACTATACGCGTATGGAATATCGAAACAGGTGTATGTCAACATGTTCTCTACGGACATACATCGACAGTTCGTTGTCTGGCGTTACATGGTGATATTGTTGTATCAGGTTCACGTGATGCAACTGTGCGCGTATGGAATATTCGTACAGGTGAACGTCTTCATATGTTAAGTGGACATACAGCAGCTGTTCGTTGTGTATGTTATAATGGTAAATATGTTGTGTCAGGCGCATATGATCATACGATACGTGTGTGGTTGCCTGATCAAGAAAAATGTGTACATACACTTGAAGGACATACGAATCGTGTTTATTCGCTGGTCTTCGATGGTAAACATATTGTGTCCGGTTCGTTGGATTGTATGATTCGTGTGTGGGATGTTGAACAAGGCACGTGCATACATCAGTTAACCGGGCATTTATCATTGACAAGTGGTATGCAATTACGTGGAAATATTCTTGTATCGGGTAATGCTGATTCAACAGTGAAAATTTGGAATATTGAATCAGGCAAATGTCTGCAGACACTTACTGGTAAGAGGGGAAAAACGAATCGAATATTTCGAATAAATTGTCGTTGTTTTCAGGAAGAAATAAACATGCATCTGCAGTCACATGGGTACAAGTCGTACTGAATTATGTTGTCAGTTCAGGAGATGATGGTACAGTTAAATTATGGGATTTAAATACAGGAGATTTCATACGAAATCTTGTTACATTAGGATCAACGGGTAGTGGAGGTAAGAAGAAACAAAATATATGAAAAATTCAATTAGCTTGTCTCGAATTAGGTGTCGTATGGCGCATCAAATGTACAGATTCCGCGTTAGTATGTGCAGCTGGCAGTCGTAACAGCACTGAAGATACCAAAGTGATCATGTTGGATTTTGATCGCACAACGATCTGTTCATAGTCTATGTGTAGTCTTTAATTCTGTGTCTTTTAAAACGTTTGTCTAATTCTCATTTTTTTTCTCTCTCCTTTTTTTTTGTTCTCTTCATGTCTTTTGTCTCTGTTGTTGACTATTCATTCTTTCTTTATGTTCCTTCGTTTTTTCTTTTCGTTTCTTTACTGTTCTCAGTGTGCCAACTGTTGTGTCGGTCTTCCTTCTTCTCTCTCTTTCTCCCTCTTTTCATTGTTCTACTTATTTCTCTTCATTTTTATATATTATTATTATTATTATTACTATTATAACTATTATCTCATTTGCACACTCTCGTTCTTGTATCACGGCTTCATTTTCATTAGTAAGAGAAGAAGTACGCGACAAAAACATATATGTGTATAAAACGAGAAAAACAGAAACAAAAATAAACTTCAACAAGTTTTTTTTTTGATCTCTAGACATACGCATACATAGCATATCATATCCATGGCGTTGACATTAGATGAATTTAATCAATGTATAAATGATCTCTATAAACATTCTCAAGAGATGCATGATCGTTGGCAATTAAAAGATTCTTCGAAAGGATCCTATTTGACTTATTCATTTATGGATTCGAATTGTTTGAAATATGATTTTCATGTTGTATATAGTGAAAGTTATTCAGTACCGGTTTTATATTTTAATGTGAATCGTCTTGATGGTTCATTGTTATCGTTAGATGAGATTTGGAATTTATTTCAACATAAAAATGATTCGAAAATGTATGAAACATTAACACAACAAGAACATCCGATAGTTCAACGACCATTCTTTGGTTTACATCCTTGTCATACAGAAAAATTATTAAGACAAGTTGCCGATCAATCAGCAAAAAAACGATTTGTATTTTGGCTTTCGATATTCGGACAATCAGTTGGCTTGCCATTGTCAGTTAGTTATGCAACTGTCGAATGAATCTGTACTATTTTATTTTTTTTTCAAATAAATGTAACTTGTACTCTTTTCAATCAGATAGGAGAATACTAGTAGAAAATCTCGCTTTAAAGAATGTTTGAAGTATCGCTCTTACTTTCAACGAAAATATTATTCAGAGAATAATTTATTCTAGATTTTATAAAAATCTATATCACCATCTCGTGAAATAGTTAACATATTTCTGAACATAGTAGCAGCCCAAGGAACGCTCTCATACGGAACAGTTGTCTTTAATTTTCCATCTTTTGTAACTTGCAACAGTCGTTTCATTTGATAATCAGTCACGAGCCACTCATTACAGGTGAGTGAGCAGCAGCAAAACATATAATCCTGTTCACACACAATATCGAATTTCAATCGCCAAATACAACCCAAAGCATCTGCAGATCGTAGTTCCATCCGTAACGATTTTTCTGAATTATTTCTGATGAGCAAAGCAAGTTTTTCATTATTGTACCGAATGCCTGAAATCCATTCATCATTTGTGCATGTAAAAGGAGATTTCCATTCTGTAACCAGCTTTATCGAAGGTAACAGATCACATTTCTTCACAATCGAACCGTCTGTGTTGGTAGACAGAAATAAACACTTTTCAGAGGTAGTGCAAGATGACCAATTTTGTTCTTCAATCGTTTCAATCCTGTCTGTTGTCATTGTATTTTCATCAACGAGAAATATACGTGTTTCTTCAGCGATAATAAATCGATCCAATGTTGAACACCAACACATGTCATATATGCTATCATAATTCCACCGTACTTCTTTGATTACATTTAATTCACAATCCACAAAACATAAATTCGGTTTTTGATGTATTAATAAATAACTATCACTAGCACATATCCATAAATTGCTTCCACCTGGACGTTGAATAGTACCGCACGGAGTTGGTAGATTTGATAGATCAAGTTCATGTTCAACTGTTGGCTCAATTGAAATCAATCCACCATCAATAACTAATCGTTGTGTAGTCAATCTAAAAGATGTTTTTTCAATCTCACTCATTTGTTCTTTTAAATCATGGATCTTTGTTGTTAATGAATCGATTTGCTGGCGGGTTGTTTCTTGTTCACGAATCATTTCAGCTAACTTGGATTGAAGACGGTTGAGTTCTTCACGTTGCTTTTGAGTTTTCTCGTTTATGATGCGATCAAGTTCTTGACATTTCTGTTCAAAGAGACGATCAATTTGTTGATGAGATCTATCACGCCATTGTTCTAGTTTTCGGCGACTTTCATCAGTGATACTTTCAATATTCAATGTATTTAAACGATCACTCAATGCATTGAATTCATCTGTTAATGGATTTAATTGATTGATAAGTGATGCATTATGCTCATTCAGATGTTGTAGACAAAGCTGTTGCTCACAACAATCACATTGACCACGAGAAATGCGAGTGCATTTATCCAGTGCACAAGTTTGAGACATTTGGTTACGAATATTTTGTCGTAAACCCTTGTTAAGAACGCGTAATTACAGGTAAATAAAGGTAATATCCAAAATAAATCTGCACATATATACAATGAAGCATATAGAGGGGTTTATACCAACGATGTTTTCGGTGGTGAAATATAAAAACGAATGGTATATTCGGGACAGATGTCGTGCAATAGTTCAAACTGCTTTACTGTTACTATCATTATAGTCTGTGTTTTCTCAAGGATTAATCGAAGATAAATTTCATTCGAAAGATTTCCAAAGAGAACGCTAATTGATTTCATATTGTTTGGCAATTTATGAATCAGTCTTAACTCTCCATCTCAACTTCAACGACAGAAAACATAAATCTATCTCTATTTTTATACACACAAAGTCAATATTTTATTGATATTCATCAATATTTAATACAAAAATGAGTAAATTATAAAACGTTGTCATTACATATAGTCATTAGTATCGTCGTTATCCGTATTTGTAACAACATTTGATAGACGACGATTTTTATACTTATTATTTCTATCATAAACATCTTGTTGATCATCTGGATCAATATTCGCTGGATTATTTGCGAATATATTATCTTCTGAATATCCATCACCAATTTCATAATTATCGAATTCTCTCCAAGTATGAATATCCGGACAATAACGTCGAGTACCTTTATCACGAAAGAGTGGAAATGATGGTTCACATCGTTCCTCTACAGATAAACCATTATTTCAATTGTATATAAACTTACGAAGAATTTTCGCCTACCGTAATCCTCTCGTGCTTCACGTTTTTGTTCTTCACATGCTGTTATTTTCGGATGAAAGAAAGTTCGTTTCAAAAATCGATTTGCACCGGTTGATTCTAAATAAACATGAAAAATAAAAATACAAACTATATTTATATTCGTCACAGACATAGCTTGATTAGAATAAGAATGTTGAAGAAAAAGATATTTAATTCGAGAATAACAGGTAGAATAAGATGATCTTATATTATAAAAAAAAAGAAGAAGAAGAAGCGAGACCGATGATTTGTTGATAGACATCATCGAAAGAAAAACGCAATCAGAAACTTGGTCATTCGTCTTCATTAACACTTCGTTTGCCTCCAACACCAGCAGTTATAAGTCCGCCAATAACTCCTCCGATGATTTTCTCAACGCTAACATTCTTCGGCATTAACTTTCCCAATGTTTCGAAATCAAAACCGCCTCCATCTCCAATTTCATACGTGTCCAATTCATGCCAATCGTTTATATCGGGACAATAACGATCAATATTACGATCTCGTAGCCATGGCGACGATGGTTCGCATCGTTCCTCTACAAATTAATGAGCAGTTAGTTTAAAATAAATTTCTATCAAAAATCAGAAGAATTTTTGCCTACCGTAATCTTCTCGTGCTTCACGTTTCTGTTCTTCACATGATGTTAAACCGGGATGAAAAATACCACGTTTTCGACGAAGAAATTCACTCGATGACGAACGAGCTATAGCATAGAACAAAGGGGAAAATAACCATTTTGATATCATCATATTATAGATAGTATATTCTTTCGATTGATAATTCAATAGAAGAAGAAAAGCAAAATAAAAAATTTCGATCAAAATAAAAAGAAAAAAGAAAAGTTTATTGAAAAATAAATAGTTTTGTTATTGAACTTCATATTTCTTAAAATCATTCCAAAATTGTAAATCAGGACAGTAACGTTTTTTCTGTGGATCTTTACGTGTTAATTTAACATGAATAGATGGTTCACAACGTGCTTCATACGCAGCTTTGGCTTCACGTTTCTGTTCTTCACATTTGGTTTTAAATTGTTTATAAACCCGTTTGTCGCGAAGAAATGACAGAGCATCGGATTCGTCTACATATACGGTTAGAAAAACGTTCGAAAAACAACAAAACACACAGCGCAGGAGAAAAACAACTCGTTTCTTTTCACCTAATACTCTTTCAATATGAATTACCTTCTTCGAAGTCATCAGTACGTGCTGCTTGAACGCCATTATTGTGTAAAACAATAAGTACAACAGCAAGAAAAGCAAGACAAATTATTGAAATAATCTTCATTGATTCTAGAAGAATATTCAAATGTTCGAATGCCAACGAAAATCTGCTTCTATCATCTTACTAGACTCGTTATCGTTCGGTTTTTTTTTCTGTCCGTGCCAAATAAATAATAGAAATATGGCCTAAGACTCTTGAATATATCTCAATGATATGTTATTCATTGAATAATAACAAGTGTTGACATTATCTCTTGGCTTTCATTCAACGATGAATAATCGTCAACACTTGAAATGATGATGATGAATATGCTCGAAGAAATTCAGTTCGATATTAAAGAAAAATGAAAAGGAAAATCTTTCATTTCATTCATCGATCGATCATTTCGAGAAGATATTGATCATATCATGAAAAATTTCTTGTTCGTCGCCNTTTGCTTTACATTGATTTTTGCTTTCGTTCATGCGAATGATAGTGAAAGTGAAGAACGTAAGTTTTCGATTTTTTCGGCCATGATTTTTATTCATTTCTGTTAAATTAGCTAATGAAAATGCGAAACAATTTTTACAAAAACGTTTTCTTGGAATTCCATTTCCGCGTGAACAACGTCGAGAAGCAAAAGAACGTTACGAAGAACGGTAGAAATACATCTGCACACACGTTATAAACATTAAAATTTCGATTTTCAGATGTGAACGAGCTTTGGGCATAAATAAAATTACTGGTCTTCAACGATGGTGTCCCAAACTTGAAGTAAACCGAATGATTTTTATTTCAATGAAATCCATCATCGATATTTTCATTTAGGAATGGGATGAATGGCGTCAAGCAGTCAACGGTGATAAACGATACAAGGGCTGAATAAATTGAATAAAAATACACGCTTTTTTTTGTTCGCTTTTATTCGAAATTAAATAAAAGTTTATCATTATTCAATAGATACAAACCTAATTGAGAATAACAAAACGATAAAACCAATTAATTCGTTAATCACTCTTGATGTGCATCAATAAACCTGATTTTTTTATTTTCCAAAGATCAAAGGAATGACGCCCCTACTTTTTTTCGATATTATTTCGTAATAAGCCATTTATTCGTCCGTATTAAAAAGAATATGTCAGCCCTTGATAGATGATTCTCATTAAAAAATAAAAGATATTGATCGAATAATAATAAGTTTTGTATTGTTTTATTTATTTATTCATTTTGAATAGAAAGAAAATGTTCGATACCCAATCGATTGAAGATTGGAAACGAATTCGATTAAATGAAAAGGTCTTGACCAGTGACAATCAATTCGATGTCAACGAAGAAAATGATGAAATTCGTGCTTGGTCACAATATCAAACGAACAATGGAGAAAATATTCTTGAACAAAATCCAATTCGACGAAAACTTCGTAAACAAGACGAAAATGGAGTCGAAAAGATTCTTAGTTTCATTGATAAACGTCGACCTCAGCGTCAGAAAAACCTTGAATTCAGTTACCGCCTGTTCTTAGGAACTATGTCGGAAATTTTAGAAAAACTAAATCAAACACATATTGATGATGATTTTACACTCTATCGTTTATCAATAATCTATATCGATTCAGTATTTCGAGGAATAAGTCAAGTTATGTTTGCAAATAATCCTCTCACAGGTATAATCATAACAATTGGTTTGTTTATTGGCAATTGGCAACTAGCTTTCTATGGTTTATTTGGAACATGTGTATCAACAATGACGGCTTATTTATTTCAAGTTAATCCAAGTTCAATTCAATCAGGTTTATTCGGTTATAATGGCTGTTTGATTGGCATGGGTATTGGCTATTTTTCATTTTCAAATTCACCTCAATTACTAATTCCGATTCTATTTCTTTGTGTATTTGCAACAATATTTTCAATAGGCATTGGCAAAATTCTTGTTGAAAGACTTCGAATACCTCCGTTTACATTTAGTTTTCAGGTGTGCGTTTGGATATGGTTACTTGCATCGTATAAATCTCGATATTTTCTTATCGATGGAACTATTTTGTCGCCTCAATTGTTAACAACCTATCAAACGAAGTTAAATGCCACCTATCAAACGTATACAGTCAGAGAACAATTTCGAGGATTTTTTTCTGGAGTAGCTCAAGTCTATTTTATTGATAATCCGTATACAGGTGCGATTATTCTTGTTGGTGTTGCTTTGTGTTCTCGAATTTCAGCATTTTTTGCATTTTTCGGAAGTTTAACAGGTCAATTGACTGCATCCTATCTCTTAGGAGTTTCGCCTCAATCGATTATCGCTGGTCTATGGGGATATAACAGTGTCTTAACATGTCAAGCTTTAGGTGGAATGTTTTTTGTTTTAAACGGATATATCATATGGATAATAATCATCTATGCTTCATTGATGACAGTGATTATTCAATCAGCTNTATCATCTTTTTTANCTGCTTGTGGAATGCCAACATTGACNTTTCCATTTACGTTTATTTGTTGGATATTTTGTTTAATTGGTGGTTCGAAATATATGATAGCAATCGAATTAAATGCTGTGAGTTTACCTGAAGATCATCGAAAACGATTGAAATTTTCGAATCTAGTTCAACATCAATTTCAAACATTTAATTATTTTCAATATTTAAATTTTTCTAAACAAGAAAATCTCGTTTGGGAACAATTANTACAAATTGAAAAAGTTTCTCTACCAATCTTAATTAATTCATATATTTGTGAAAACAATCTGAAAGTTTTGAAAAAATTCTACCAACACAATCCAAATATTTTCAATCATTCCGATGAAAACAATCGTAGTCCATTGCATATCAGTGTTTCATATGGCAATTTTAAAATAACACGATGGCTCATTGAAAAAGTTCATTTAGATATAAATGTAATCGATAAATTTGGTAATACGCCATTATTCGATGCATTAACAAATCAACATTATCATNTGATGAATTATCTTTATCAGCATGGCGCACGATTTTCATCAAGAAAATCCAAACAATTATCATTTATTTTAAANGGTTTTATTTTCGATGAGAATATCTTTGGCATTGATCTCTTACTTTCATGTGGATTAAATCCAAATGGACCGGATATTGAAGGAAGAAATGCTTTACATATTGCTGTTATTAATAATAAATATCATCTCGTAAGATATCTTATGGAAAACTATCCNATTTGGTTAGAACTTCGTGATATTTTCCTACAAAAACCTTTAAATTACGCTAGTTATTTCAATCATTCGAATATTGAACAATATCTATTTGAAACAATTCAATCGAATTCTGTTCCATTGATATTCAACGGAAAATCGATTTTAAATGAATTAACTTATGAAAATCTTCGAGATAATAATGTCGTACGTTCGAATTGTTTTTATCCGTTTTTATTTAATTTAATTTTAATTCAAAAAGATGCACATCTCNTAAAAGAGTTTATCGATGATCACAAAGATATAAATATATTTGAATTGGTTGATTACGATTATCGAACNATTGCACATTACGCTGCCGATCAAGGTCATTTAGAAACATTCGAATATTTATTTTCGAATATTTCCGAAGAAGATTTTATTCGAATTCTTTTTCAAGAAGATCGATGGAAATTATCGGCNATTGATCATATTTATATTAATAATCATNCGGAACTAATTGAGTTTATTGAAAAATATTTTTCGAATCAACAAATCTGTTTTACGCCGACATCGAATTCATCGGATAAGGATCTATTAGAAAAATGGGAGAAAATTTATTTATTCAATNATCTAGCAGCAACAGGTCAATCGGAACGAATCGAACATTTATTTCAAAGAAAATATTTCGATTCAAATCAATTCTATCACGATTATAATTATCGAACAGCGGCACATTATGCTGCGGCAAATGGGCATATGAATGTGATTCAAATTCTTATTCGATACAATTTCGTTGGATTATTTCAACCGGATCGATGGGGACTAACTCCGTATCATCATGCTAAATTAAATCATTTCGAAGACGTTTCAGATTTATTGATTTATAAGACATTTTAAAACGAAAGATTCTTGAATAAATCGTAATTACAATAATATTTTTAGCTTATTTTGATAGGAAAAAAACAATCCGTAATTGTCACGCTTGAGTGCGAATAGATAAATCATCAAAACATATTCACCTTTTTTTTTAACGGTATATTTCCCACAATAACATTAGATTAATTAGAAAAGTATGAGTAATAAATCATTTTTTTCTTCCTTTGAGATTATTTTAAAATTATAACTGCGTTCGAATGTCTCTTGTGAAAGAATATACCGATCCTAAAACAGGAAAAAAATATCCTGTTGGTGGATGTATCGTTCCTGATAAAACAGAAAAGATTCCACTAGCTGCTGCACCACCGTTTAGACCTAAGCATGGACGTTTACCTCCGTCTGTTAGCTTAAGAAACTTTATGACACCAATTGAACATCAAGGGTCGAGCAATAGTTGGTGAGCACCTTAACCCCACATTCGAAATTAAAATAATATATTTTTACTTTAGTTCAGGCAATGCTGTTGCAGGCATATATGAATTTTTAATTAAAAAAATAACAAAAAAACACATCGATGTGAGCCGTCTATTCATTTATTATAACGGTCGTTTGAAAGATGGCCATCATCCAATGGGAATGCAAGACAGTGGGGCTAGTATTTCAGGTGTCATTACTGGAATGCAAGAATACGGTTGTTGCAGTGAAAATGTCTGGAAATACGTTCTTCCTACCATTAATCGGCAACCCTCTAATTTTGCATATCAAGAAGCAAAAAAATATCGTGTCATCGAAGCTAAACCATTGCCAACGGATTTAACGCACATGAAAGGTTGTTTGGCTGCAGGATATCCATTTGTGTTTGCCTTGAAATTATTCGATTCATTTTTTCGAGCTACACAAAACAAAGGTCGCGTGTCAATACCTCAGCCACATGAACAGCAAGCTGCTCAACATGGATGGCATGCAATGGTAGCAGTTGGATATAGTGACAAATCACAATCTTTTTTCATTAGAAATTCATGGGGTACTGAATGGGTAATATCTTCACTGAAAATTTCTTTCAAATTCGACTATTTTTTTTTTGTTAGGGTGACAGAGGCTACTGTTACATTCCTTATGCATACATGGCTAATCCAGAGTATTGCCAACAAATTTACGTGATTAAAAGAATTTCTGGGAAATCATCAAAACATCCAAATTGTGGTGTACCCAATCCTATGAAGTTTGATAAGGAAGAATGCGACGATTCGGACTCGGATCCAGAGTTCAATCCGAAACAATTTTGGATCGAAAATGATAAATATAATTACTATCTTGGACATGAAATAAATCTAGATACTAAGAAGATGAATATAACAAATACTTCTACATCTACAATTCTTTGGATTGATACAACTACTAATCTCAAGGAAATTATTGAGAAAAAATTACCAAAACAAAGTAATATTAAAATCGATTTTTATCAAAATTATTTCGACGGAGCCGATTATCTCGTGCAAAATGCAGATGATATTCGATCGTTAAAGTATCAAATGGTTTGTCTGGCTTATTATCACAATGAAGATAAAAGTGCATTGAATTTATTGGATCTACTAAATGATCTTCATTTAGATTCCATACCAATTCTTGTGATCACGAAAAGTAAAGCTCGTGTCATATCTCATCTGGATACACAAGCAAAAGAAATCGATCTGTATAATTGGAGAGAACGCATTTTCATAATAGATGATGTCAATGAATTAGCACAACAACTGGAGAAAAATACGAAATGAATCAGCAGTACTTCATGAAATAGAAACTACTTTTTAAAAAAATTTAAAACTTTAACAATGTTTTTTTTTCAAAAAGATAAAAAAACAGAGTTCAGTCCGACCATTTATTTATTTCGTAACCGAATTCGACTGTTGATATGCATCAATGAAGGCGAGTTTTGCTTTGTAATGATTAATTTCGGTTGAAAATGTTTGGGCAAAACATCAAATGAAATACTTGGCTGTGAAATCAGCTGATCAACAACATTTACTTTTTGTGATTTATACCGATGATTTTCATTCGATCGACCTATGGATACAATAGCTGGATCATCATTGATCATATCTATCAATTGTGTATGATGATCAGTACATTCGAGTTTCATGATACTCATAGGTGAATGAAGTTGACTGGTTAAATAGGAAATTATTCAATGAATGCTTTGTAAAGTGAAATTACATATTTGCGTAATATGAAAATACTGTTGTGTAATTCACTTGTATGTTTTTGTTGTCGAATGTGAAAATAGTCAAAAATCGATACGAAAGGTATTACATTTTCTTGTGCAAGAACATTGCAAAACGAGTCTAATCGCATAAGATTTGTGTTTGTTATTTTTGAAATTAATTTACACTCACTATCGGCGAATTGTATCTATAGGAAAATTGATATGATTTAAATATTAATCTCATAAAAACGGAACTACAAGTAAGATTTTAATCTATCAGAACTGCTGATATATAACGGAGCCGTGTCATCGATCTACGTTACGATTCGAAAACAATCTATCATGAGAACAATATTAATTATTGCTTTAGTGACTTTTATGGGCATTGACAGTAATTATTTCCACAGTTTTTTAATACCTTAATCGATTGCATTTGATTTATTTTAGACTATGTAAATGCTGCGGGATGTGCTGAGAATAGTTGTGTGAATGGTGCTTGTGTTGATATTCCAAGTGCATCTACTCATATATGTATTTGTCAACCGGGATGGAGTGGGTATTTGTGTGATTACCCAGATCCGTCTATTCCAGCACCAGCACTCTGTCCAACGAATCCATGCTCAAACGGTGCGACATGTTATTTAATATCAGGTGGTGGTCTTCGATGTGCTTGCCGATCAGGCTACACCGGACTTCTTTGTGACTATTCTCTTCATTCTTATTAAGATTGAAAAACACGATGGTCTTGAAAATAAAATACTATGATAAATTATTAAAGGATTAGTATTAACTTTCGTTTTTTCAAGCTATCGAATAAATTGAAATTTTGATTGCATGCAAAAAAAAACACTACTACATTTAAGCAAAAGCTTCTCTAAACATGCCTGTATATTCGAAAAAGTTTGTCTTATTTTTTCGTTTCAATTGTTAATTGAGACCATATTGATAAACTGTCTTCCCATCGTTCATAACTATTAGTTCGTTCGTGCCAATCACTTGTTATTGTCCCATTNGNATCGTTCTGTTTGATACCTTTTGCACGCCATGAACATTGATAAAAAGCACAAATTGCTGGTGAAACAGTTGAGCTACACAGTGGACATTTAGCTGTTGTTACTTTCGAATTNTGAACAATATGAAANTGTCCTAGACCTTGATTGATAACAACTTTTTGTTCAAAAGCTTCACATTGTACATTTAAACAAACGCCTTCGAGACATAGACCTGCTGTTGCTTGTCGCCAAGNTGGACTATTCGGACCGACGGGTGCATATTGTAAAATCAGTGTTACACCATCATGAATAGCAGTTCGTTGTCGATCGAAAACTTCTTCGTTCCATGTTCGAAAAACGACATCACCTAATGAATAATCGAAATGTTCGGGATTGCCAACTTTCTTTTCAATTAAATTTCGAAAATCTTCTAAATTAAAATATGTTGGTAATGTCGCAGATTTTCGTCGTCCTTGAGGAGTATTCAGATAGAACGTAAGTGGCATTCTTTTCTTCTACTTACGATACAACAAATAAGCAAAATAGTAGCTTGTCGTTGCAGTATAATTATCTTTTTCTGACAACGAGTGTCAAAATCTATACATATCATGANATATGATGGCTGACAGATCGCATCAATGAGAATTTCTTTTATTTGTGTTTTGTTTTTTTTTACAAAAAAAATATCTGAACAATAAGAAAAGAATTTACATGGTTTTCTGCGTTGTTGTTGTTATTGTTGATTGACATGTTCGATACATTTGTTGACCAATAATATTCAAAATCAAAAATATAAAAAACCACAATGGCACAAATACTTTCCAATAGGACATATCTGTTTTATATTGTAATTTAATACATAAGAATATTTCGAATAGACATGATGATAGTAGAGCTAAAAAATAATAGATAATTTGTGAACATTTATCTTGTTTTTTAAACCATCCTTTCATGAGAATTAAATACATAAGTATACATATTGATACGAAATTGAATATCCAAATAGGTATGAAGATTAGAAACCATGAGATATGTGACCATGTCTGATTGATTTTTAATGTAATTGCAACAAGAAAAAATAGAATGCAGATAAATGAAATCAATAAACGACAATTTAAACAAGCATCTGCCATCTAGAGAAGAAGAGTTTTGATCGTATCGAATTTGATCTTTTTTGCAGTTCAAAAAGAAATGTGTGGATTGTTTGATTTTTTTAAAAACGTTTATATGTATTTGCATATATATCGAAAGAAGAACACAAAGAACGCGAGTGAAACTTGTTTGTAGAATCTTCAATACGAAGAACACAGAAATAGTTTAGCAAATGAAAACAAATCTATATTGATTTATAGGCGTTTGCTTGTTTTGAAACAATCGGAAAAGTGTTTAAAGAATAAACAGCTAATAAAAATTAAAATAACGGAAAAAAA
>JGI26540J51217_10001097_pt1 | contig 21936 bp, 18 predicted proteins | sample ThiBio_1000_plan_2_FD_51217 | JGI IMG/M metagenome (IMG submission 51217)
CCGTAGCCCACCGCCGTGCCGAGACGGCCGTCGGCCTGGCTGTAGCTGCCCAGCGCCGTGGCGCCGTCGTTCGTGGCGCTGGCGCGGAAGCCCGCGCTCAGTGCCTGCGTGCCGCCGGCGACCGATTCCGTGCCCAGCGCCGAGCTGTACGCACCATTCGCCTGTGCCGCGTTGCCGTAGGCCGCGGCGCCGGTCTCGGCCGCCACGCTGCCGCTGCCGGTCGCCACGCTGTTCGTGCCCGTGGCCACGCTGCCGTAGCCCACCGCCACGCTGCCCACGCCCAGCGCGTTCGCGTTCGCGCCCAGCGCCGTGGACTGCGCTTCCAGCGCGAAGCTGTGCGCGCCGATCGCCACGCTGCCCGCCCCTTCCGCATCCGCGCTGTAGCCCAGCGCCGCACTCTCGGCGCCGTTCGCCATCGCGCTCGCGCCCGCGGCCACGCCGTGTTCGCCCAGCACCAGCGCATCTTCGCTGCCGTCGGTCGCGCCGTCTGCCTGGAAGAAGCGCGTCGCGCTGCTGACCGTGTCGTTCAACTGCGACAGGTTCNCCGCGTCGGTGGCCTGCGTGCCGGCCGCCACGTTGGTGATCTGGCGTTCGCTGCCCGCCGCGCCCACCGACACGCTGTTCGCGCGATCGGCGATGCTGCCGGCGCCCAGCGCCACGCTGTTCCTGGCATTCGCGCGGGCGGCATTGCCGATCGCCGTGCCGTTGTCGGCGGTATCCAGCACGCGGCTGTCGTAGCCGACGGCGGTGGCGCCGCGGGAACGTGCCTGGGCGTTTGAACCGATCGCGCTGGAGGTGGCGCCCAGCGCCTGGGCGTTCGCGCCCAGGGCCGTGGCGTTGGTTTCGACGGCCTTGGCGTTGTTGCCGAACGCGGAGGCGCTGACCTTGGTCGCCTGGCTCGCGCCGCCCACGGCGGTGGTGCCGTTGCCGGTGGCGGTGGCGCCCTTGCCCACGGCGGTGGCGTTCGCGCCGGTGGCGGTGCCGCTGCCGGTGGCGAAGCTGCCGTCCGGGTTTGCGGCTTCGTTGGGAGCGACAGCAGCCGGGGCGGTCGCGGCGACCGTCGTGGCGACCACGGGCTGGTCGACCGCAGCGGCGTGGGCGCTGCCCATGATGCCGGCCGCAAGGGTCAGGGCGCCCAGCGAGGCGCGCAGGCGCCGGGACGCGCCGCCCTTGCCGTTGGCGCGGGCGAATTCGGAAGCGACGACGAGGCAGCCAAGCGACTTGTTCCAGACCTTGCTGTAAATCCTGTTCATGGGATGCTCCACTCAGACCGGAGGGGCCAGCCGGCCGGGCGCCTGTGGCAGCCGGCGGTCGGTGGCGTATGCATGCGTACGTGCGATGGCGCCGCTCCCGATCGGGAGGGCGCGCCATGACCGGAAGACGAGCCGGTCTCCCGCCGCAGGGACGGGAGACCGGGTGCAGCGGCTTGCTCAGTGCGGGGCGGTGAACTTGCCCAGCACCGTCACGCCGCTGTAGGCGGTTTCACCCACCACGGTGACGTAATAGGTGCCGGCCGCGGGTCGCGTGATCACCACGGACTCGTTGTTGCCCGGATGCGCCGACTTGAAGTCGTAGCTGGCGGCGGTGGCCGCCGCACCCTGCTTCACGTACAGCGAGACGTCGCCGGTGCCGCCCAGCGTACGCAGGCTGAGGCCCAATGCCCCGGCCGGCACATCCAGCTTGTAGACCTTGCTGGCCCCGGCACTGCCGGACTGGCCGGTGAGCGACACGCCGTTGCTGAGCGCAATCGCGGTCGGATCGCCCGGGTCGCCGCCGCCTCCCACTGCCTTGGTCACTGCCGCGTGGGCATCCACGATGCCGGCACCGATCGGCTGGCTGCCTGACGGCGTCACCTTGGGCGCGAGCGCGGTGGACTGCAGGACGCCGAGCACTTCGTCCGGACTCATCAGCGGCAGGTCCGCGGCCAGGCGCGCGCCCTGCATCAAGGCCACCGTGCCGGAGACGTGCGGTGCGGCCTGCGAGGTGCCGGCATAGCCGCCGTAGTTGGAGTCGTTCGCCACCGGCGTGCTCTTGCCGCTGTTCAGCGCCTGCCAGACGAAGCCGTCGTTCGCCTGGCTGCCGCTGCTGGCGTCGTTGGCGTAGACGCCGCCGCCGGGGGCGGCGATCTTCACCACGCTGCCGTAGTTGGAGTAGTAGGCGCGCTTGCTGGTGACGCCGGTGGCCGCCACGGCGACTGCGCCGGGGCAACCGGCCGGCGAGTAGCCGGCGGCATCGGCATTGCTGTTGCCGGCCGACACCACCACCACCGCACCGAGTGCGCGGGCCTTGCCGATCGCCTGCGCCGCCGCACTGCTGGCGGTGCAGGTACCGCGGCCGCCGAGGCTGAGATTGATGACCTGGGCGGGATGGCTGTTCGCGGGCAGGCCGCTCACGCTGCCGCCGGCGGCCCACACGATGGCGTCGTTGATGTCGCTGTCGTAGCCGCCGCAATGGCCGAGCACGCGCAGCGGCAGCACCTTCGCGCCATGCGCGATGCCTGCCATGCCCACGCCGTTGTTGGTGCGCTCGGCGCCGGCGGTGCTGGCGACGTGGGTGCCGTGCCAGCTGCTGGGTTCGGCCGGGTTGTTGGCGTTGACGCACTGGGCGTCGTTCACCCAGGGCGCGGTGTCGGTCCAGTCGCCGATATCCCAGCCGCCGGGCACGCGGCCGTCCGCGTCGCGGCCGGAGACGTAGGCATCGGTGATGAAGTCGTAACCGGCATCCCCCAGCGTGGTGTCGACGTCGACGTGGGTGGTGATGCCGGTGTCCAGCACGGCGATGACGATGCCGGTGCCGTCGGCCAGGTCCCACGCGTTGTTGACGTTGCTGCCGCCCCAGTTCGGGTTGCCGAACCCGTCGGCGGCGCCGTCGGGCGTCTGCAGGTCCCACTGGTATTTGGCGTAGTAGGGGTCGTTCGGGGTGAACGTGGCCGGGCTCAGCGCGTCAGGGCTGCGGATGTCGCGCNCCGCCCGCCGCAGCAGGTCGGGCTCGACGTAGGCCACCGCCGGATCGGCGGCGATCTGCTCGATCAACGCGGCCGCTTCGGCCCGATCGAGCTTGCGCGAGGTGCGGATGAGGTCCGCGCCTATCGCCAGTTTGCGCTGGTAGCGCGCCGCGACCGCCTGCAATGGCACGCCCGACAGGGAACGCGCCGCCCTGTTCAGGCCGGCACGGTCGATCGCCGCGCCCACGGCTTGCGCCGCCGCACCGCTCTGCACGGCCTGCGTGCTGCCGTCGCGATAGGTGACGATGAAACGATCATAGGAGACGCCGTCCTGCAGGCCGCTGACATCGAAACGCGCCGTCGTCGATCCCTGCGACTGTGGTGCGCCCGCCGCCGTTGCCGGCATCGCAAATGCCATGGCCACGGCGGCCGCAAGCAAACCCTTGAGCCCCAAGTGCTTCGTCATGCCTGACTCCCCATTGCACCGGAGGCAGCTATGGCCGTCCGGCGTGGTCGGCGCCCGTGTCGGGCGCCATATACCGTTTCCTCCCCCTGCGCGGAAACAGCGCCTGCCAACCCACGGGAAGGGGGCCTGCCGGCAATCGCACCGATCAAGCCTCGCGACTCGTTTCGTGACGTACCTCGCAACGTATCCGCAAGTATTTGCGGTGGTCAATACGCGGTGCGAAATTTTTTGCGAAGAGGATGTGAACGCGGCCGCGACGCCCTCGTCAGCGCTTCGGATGCGGCCGCTGGCGGATTCCCGCGCGTCTGCGAAAATGTCCGCAGGCCATTCCGGATCTACCCATGCAGTTGCTGGACATAGGCGCCAACCTGGGCCACGAATCGTTCCGTCACGACATCGATGTCACGCTGCAACGCGCGCAGGCGCATGGCGTCGGCAGGATGATCGTCACGGGGGCTTCGCGCGAAGGCAACGAGCACGCGCTCGCGCTGGCCCATGCCCNCCCGGGCGTGCTGTGGGCGACCGCCGGCGTGCATCCGCACCATGCGGTGGACTACGACGACGCCACCGAGGCGCGGCTGCGCCAGCTTGCGCATGATCCTGCGGTGCGCGCGCTGGGCGAGGCCGGACTGGACTACCACCGCAACTACTCGCCGCGCGACGTGCAGTTGCAGGTGTTCGAACACCAGCTGGCGATCGCGGCGGAACTGGGCAGGCCGGTGTTCCTGCACCAGCGCGACGCGCACGCGGATTTCGTCGTGCTGCTAAAGCGCTGGCGCGACAAGCTGCCGGCTGCGGTGGTGCACTGCTTCACCGATACCCGCGAGGCGCTCGCCGACTACCTCGCGCTGGACTGCCACATCGGCATCACCGGCTGGATCTGCGACGAACGCCGCGGCACCCACCTGCGCGAGCTGGTGCGCGAGATCCCCGCCAACCGGCTGATGATCGAGACCGACGCGCCCTACCTGCTGCCGCGCACGGTGCGCCCGCAGCCCGCGCACCGGCGCAACGAGCCGATGTACCTGCGGCACATCGCCGAAGAGATCGCGCGCGACCGCGGCGAATCCGTGGAGGCGCTGGCCGCGCACACCACCGCCACCGCGGAGGCGTTCTTCGGCCTGCCGCCGCTGGCGCAGGCGCGGCCCCTGGCGAAGGACTGACCAATCGACTGCCTGCTCGTCATTCCTGCGGTTTTCAACGGCCGAAGGACCGGTCTCGCAAGAGGCGCTTCACAACAGCGAAGCGGGTCATCCAGTCCATTGATGTTCCGTGGCTTGCAGGCACTGGGTCCCGGCCTTCGCCGGGACGACGAGCAAAATCACACCATCCCTAGCGCGAGAGCACGCGGGTTTCGCCGGGCGCCAGGCCGTCCAGCGCATGTTCGCCGATGCGCAGGCGGATCAGCCGCAGCGTGGGAAAGCCCACCGCGGCGGTCATGCGCCGCACCTGCCGGTTGCGCCCTTCGCGCAACGTGAGCGTGAGCCAGCTGGTGGGAATGCTCTTGCGGAAACGCACGGGCGGATCGCGCGGCCACAGCCAGTCCGGTTCTTCGGCGTGTTCCGCAGGCGTGGGCAAGGTCGGGCCGTCGTTCAGCAGCACGCCACGGCGCAGCGCGGCCAGCGCCGCGTCGTCGATGGCGCCGTCCACCTGCACCAGGTAGGTCTTGGGCTGCTTGTGATGCGGATCGGCCAGGCGGTGCTGCAGCCGGCCGTCGTCGGTGAGCAGCAGCAGGCCTTCGCTGTCGTGGTCCAGCCGGCCTGCCGCGTACACGCCCTTCTGCCCCACGTAGTCGACCAGCGTGGGCCGGCCGTCGTCGCTGGTGAACTGGCACAACACGCCGTAGGGCTTGTTGAGCGCGATCAGCATGGCGATGGCACGCGCAACGGGCGGCTCAGTGCGCCGCCGGCTTCACGAAGCGCAGCGTCATGCGGTCCGATTCGCCGATGGCCTGGTATTTCGCGCGATCCTTGTCGCCCAGCGCCAGCGTGGGCGGCAAGGTCCACACGCCCTTGGGATGGTCCCGATTGTCCTTCGGGTTCGCGTTGATCTCGCTCTGGCCCTCGAGCTTGAAGCCTGCATCGGTGGCGAGCTTGATCACGTAGTCCGTAGGCAGGTAGCCGCTGGATTCCACCGCGGCCTCGCTGGCCCCAGGCGCGGCGCGGTGGTCGGTCACGCCGAGCACGCCACCGGGTTTGAGCACGGCGAAGAACGCCTTGAACATCGCCGGCGCGGTGCCGGCTTCCGCCCAGTTGTGCACGTTGCGGAAGGTCAGCACGCGGTCGGCCGAGCCGGGCGGCCCGAACACCGGCGCCCTGGGATCGAACTCGACGATGCGCGCCTTGCCGTAGGCGGCCGGATCGGCGGCCAGCTTCCTGCGCAAGGCCGTGTCGTCGCGCTTCGCCTCGCCGCCGACAGGCGCCGCCTCGGCGGCGATGTAGTGGCCGTGGTCGCGCAGCAGCGGCGCGAGGATCTCGGTGTACCAGCCGCCGCCCGGGAGTATCTCGATCACGGTCTGGTCCGGCTGCACGCCGAAGAACTGCAGCGTGGCCCCGGGATGGCGGTAGACGTCGCGCGCACGGTTCGCGGGCGTGCGCCAGCTGCCTGCGATCGCGGCGTCGAGGCCGGCGGCGCCGGCTGCGCGTCCGGCGGCGGTCGCCTCCTGCGCGTGGCTGGGCGTCGCCGCCATGCCGGTGGCCAGCAGCAACGCGGCGAGCGACGCGAACAGAGTGGAACGTTTCATGGCTGGCTCCCGTGCATGGATGAGTCCGCGCAGTATGCGGGATGGCGTGTGCAGGGCGGTTGACGCCGCGCCCGGTTCAGGACGGCCGCGGACATACCGACTGCAACCCGTCGATGTGCTCGTGCAGGTCCGAGGCGATGCCGTGCCACATCGGGTCGAGGATGAAGTCGATGCCTTCGCGCCGCGCCAGCTTCGCGGCGGGGNTGAAATCCGCGTCGCCGGCCACCAGCACGATCTGGTCCACCTGCCGCTTGTACGCCAGCGCGGCGATGTCGATGCCGATCTTCATGTCCACCTGGGTCTGGCGCATGTCCGGCTCGTAGTGCTCGTCGCCCAGCTCGTCCCAGCGCAGGCTGCCGTCGCGCAATTGCTGCATGGCGTTGACCTTCAGCTTCCACTCGCCGCGTTCGGCGAGCCGGCCCAGCCGCAGCGCCATCTTGCGCTGGCGGCGCAGCTGCTCGTGCAGCTCGCGGCGGAACGCGGCGGCGCCGCTGCGGCCGAAGTCCACGATGTCGCCGCTCACCGGGCGCACGAAACTCTTTTCCAGCGGCGGGCAGTCGTAGAAGAAGATGCGGTACAGCGAATCGCGCGGACGATCCAGCGTCTTCAGGTGCTCCAGCGCCATGCCGAACGCGGTCTTGGCCACGGTGCGCGCGTCGTTCGCGTCGCGCTCGCCCCACACCTTGCGGTAGCGGGCAAGGAAAAAGGCGCCGTCGACGAGGATGGCCGTGCGTTGCATAGGAAGTCCTTATGGGTTGCGCTATCGGATGATGCCGGCCCATAGGTGGCCGGCCACGACGATTTTAAGCGATGCGCGCCGCCTCAGGCTTCCGGCACGGCTTCGTGCGCCTTCATCGGCAGCTGCCGGCGGTAATCGTCCGCCTCGGCCAGCAGCCATTCGCAGAAGACCTGCAGGCCGCGGTGCTGCTCCGAGCGCGGCGGGTAGACCAGCCAGTAGGCATGGCTCACCGGCAGGTAGCGCTCGCCCAGCACGACCAGGCGGCCGGCGTCGATCAGCGACCTGGACATGACCATGCGCCCCATCGCCACGCCCAGCCCTTCCAGCGCCGCATGCCGCACCGCTTCGAGGTTGTCGAAATTCGCCACGTAGCGGCGCGGCGGCGTGCCGCCGAAATGCTCGAACCAGCTGCGCCAGAAGTTCGGCGGATCGGGGTCGCCCAGCAGCGGCCACTGCGCGAGATCGTGCGGATCGGCATCGCCCATGCGTGCCAGCAAGGCGGGCGCCGCCACCGGCGCCACCCATTCGCCGAACAGGCGCTCGCTGCGCAGGCCCGGCCACTCGCCGCGGCCATAGCGCACGGCGGCATCCACCGGCTCGCGGTCGAACTGCACCAGCGTGGAACTCGATTGCAGGTTGAGCTCCAGTTCCGGATGCGCCGCCACCAGCCGGGGCAGCCGCGGCACCAGCCAGCTGGAGACGACGCCGGCGTGGGCGCTGAGCGTGAGCGCGTCGTGGTGGCGCTCGCGGTAGCGGGACAGCGCGTGCTCGATGCCGTCGAAGTGCCCGCCCACCGCGTCGAGCAGGCGGCAGCCCTCCGCGGTGAGGCTCACGCCGCGCGGGCCGCGTTCGAGCAGGCGCCGGCCCAGCCGTTCCTCCAGCTGGCGCATCTGGTGGCTGAGCGCGCTCACGGTGAGGTGGGCCTGCTCCGCGGCGCGCGACAGCTTGCCGTGGCGGGCGACCAGCACGAACTGCTGCAGCAGGTCCAGCGAGAGCCTGGACATCTTGAACATCCCTCAAGTCAGGCTTGCGAAGATATCGCTTTTTCGGCTCCGCGCCGCGCCCTACCTTGCAGTTGTCCCCGATCCACTTGCAAGGAATTCATCATGCGCTCGCCCTTCGTCGGCCTGCTGCTGCAGCAAGGCCATGTGCATTCCCCCGAACTCATACGTGAGTTGACGCGCGAAGACCGGCGCCCGCTGCCGCTGTGCGCCGCGGTCCGGCGATTGTGCGAGGACGATGCCGTCGCCCGGCGCAATTCGTGGCGCGCCGTGGCCGGCAAGGCACGCCACCTGTTCCCGATCAACTCGCCTTGATCGACGGCCGTGCGCACCCATGTCGGCAGCATCCCCTGCCGGCCGGGTCGCGTGCGACGTGCGCGGCCGCCGGCGTCGTTTCCCGCCGCCGGAGATCCCCCATGCAAACCCGCGCAATCGGCCGCTCGCCGCTTTCCATCGCCCCGCTGGTGTTCGGCGGCAACGTGTTCGGCTGGAGCGCCGACGAGGCGCGCTCGTTCGAACTGCTGGACGCCTTCGTCGACGGCGGCGGCAGCATGGTGGACACCGCCGACGTCTATTCCGCGTGGGTGCAGGGCAACCGGGGCGGCGAATCGGAAACCATCATCGGCAAGTGGCTGAAGCGCAGCGGCAAGCGCGACCGCGTGCAGATCGCCACCAAGGTGGCGAAATGGGTCGAGCATCCGGGCCTGTCGCCGATCAACATCCGCGCCGCGGTGGAGGGTTCGCTGCAGCGCCTGCAGACCGACCGCATCGATCTCTACTTCGCCCACCAGGACGACGCCAGCGTGCCCATGCACGAGACGCTGGGCGAGTTCGGGCGGCTGATCGAGGAAGGCAAGCTGCGCGCCATCGGCGCCTCCAACTTCAACGCCGACCGCCTCGCCGATGCGCTGGCGCTGTCGGCGCAACACGGCCTGCCCCGCTACGAATGCCTGCAGCCGGAATACAACCTGGTCGCACGCGCCGGCTACGAGGCGGAACTCGAACCGCTGGCGCGCAAGCAAGGCCTGGGCGTGGTCTGCTACTACGCGCTGGCCAGCGGTTTCCTTTCCGGCAAATACCGCAGCGCCGCCGACCTCGCCAAGAGCAGCGCGCGCGGCGGCGCGGCGAAGCGCTTCCTCGATCCGCACGGACTCGGCGTGCTCGCCGCACTGGACGCGATTGCCGCCGCGCACGGCGCCACGCCCGCGCAGGTGGCGCTCGCCTGGCTGATCGCCCGCCCGTCCATCACCGCACCGATCGCCAGCGCCACCAGCGTGCCGCAATTGCAGGAACTGCTGGGCGCGCTGTCGCTCACGCTGGGCGCCGACGAGGTTGCCGCGCTGGATCGCGCCAGCGTGGCCTGATCAGGGCCCGCTTGCCGGAGCCGCCGCAGGCGCGGCGCTTCCGGCGGCGGCCGGCGCTTCGTCCAGCCCGATCGGCGCCTCCACCTCGTAGCCCTGCGCCTTGAGTTTGGCGAGATAGCCGGTGGGCGAGAGCAGCTCCCCCATCGGCAGCATCGCGAAACTGGTCGCGTAGTCTTCCAGCGACTTGCGCGCCGCGGCCAGCCACGCGGCCTGCAGTTGCGCGGGCACGTCGTCGAGGCCCAGTTGCCGCGCGAAGCCGGCGCTGGTGACCGCGGTGACGCAGGCGTCCCGACGGTGGCTGTCCGGCAGGCGGCGCAATTCCTCCAGGTCGCCGGTGGCCCAGGCGTTCGCACGCGCGGTCATCGCCGGCAGGTCGTGCTCGATGCTGTCCAGCGTGCGGTTGAAGCACTCCTGGTCGCTGGGCGCCGCGGACTTGAACGCCTTGATCGCCTCGCGCGGCTGCTTGATTTCCACTCGGTATTCCACCGGCGTCTCCGGCACGCCGTCCTGCTTCGCCAGCGCGGCCACCGCGCCCGACACGCCGCCGTCGTTGCTCAGGCCATTCGCCTTCAGCGCCTTCTTGTACAGCTCCTGCGCCGCGAACAGCGGCCGCCAGCGCTCGATGCCGCTGTCATCGCCGACGTACTTCTGCTTCAGCACCAGCCAGCGCGCATAGGTCGGCGCATCCATCACCTGGTCCAGCGTCTTGCCGTCCGGATTCTTGCGCGCGCCGTAGGCCGAGGGCAGCAGGAAGAGCTTGCCGAAGAAGCCGACGTCCGCCTTGAGCTTGATCTTCGGTTCCAGCAGCACCTGCTTCGATTGCGCGAGCACCTGCTGCACCTCGCGCGACTCCCACTGGATATGCCCCGGCAACGGCGACAGCGTGCCCAGCACCCACAGCGCGTGATCGCCCTTGCTGACTTTCCACAGGCCCGGTCCCGGCACCACGCCGCTCACCACCACCGGCGCCAGCAGGGGCACGTCGCTGGGAACCTGCGGAGTCGCGGCTGTGGCCGCGGCCGATGGCACCTGCTCGGGCATGGCAAACATGACCGGTGCGGTCAGCGCAAAACAGAACAGCACGATCCAGCGGCGCATCGGGTTCATCCTCGTCGGTCGTTCTTGATGCCGGGGCAGCGTATCGCCTGCCCAACGTCGGCGCCATGACCGCGCCAAGCGCACATTCTTCGCTGCGGCGAGGCAACGGCGTTTGAATGGACATGCCCGATCGACGACGCGGCCTGCGCCGAAGCGAGGGCATGACGCAAATCGATCGTCGATGCTCGTGTTGCCAGTTGGGGAGGGGCCGATCAATCGACTGCCTGCTCGTCATTTTTGCGAAGGCAGGCTCTTCACAACAGCGAAGCTGGTCATCGAGTGCCGTTGTGTTCCGTGGCTTGCAGGCACTGGATCCCAGCCTTCGCTGGGATGGCGAGCAAAAGCAGACCATCCTGAGCGCAACTAGCCTTGGGAATACGCNCCCTGCGAAACAGAACGGGGCGCCAAGGCGCCCCGTTCCGCATCACGTCAACGATTGACGCCCGGCCTTACTGCAAGCCCGCCAGCACCGCGTTGAACGTGGCGCTGGGCCGCATGGCCTTGCCCACCAGTTCCAGGTCGGGCTGGTAGTAGCCCTTGATGTCGACGGGCTTGCCCTGCGCACCGTTCAACTCGGCGACGATGGTCGCCTCGCCCGCGGCCAGCGCCTGGGCCAGCGGGGCGAACCGCGCCTTCAGCTCGGCGTCCTCGTCCTGCGCGGCCAGCGCCTGCGACCAGTACAGGGCGAGGTAGTAGTGGCTGCCGCGGTTGTCGAGTTCGCCGACCTTGCGGGCGGGCGACTTGTTGTTGTCGAGGATCTTGCCGTTGGCCTGGTCCAGCGTCTTCGCCAGCACGGCGGCGCGCTGGTTGCCGTAGTGCTCGGCGAGGTGTTCCAGCGAGGCGGCCAGCGCGAGATACTCGCCCAGCGAATCCCAGCGCAGGTAGTCCTCTTCCAGGAACTGCTGCACGTGCTTGGGCGCGGAGCCGCCGGCGCCGGTTTCGAACAGGCCGCCGCCGGCCATCAGCGGCACGATGGAGAGCATCTTGGCGCTGGTGCCCAGCTCCATGATCGGGAACAGGTCGGTGAGGTAGTCGCGCAGCACGTTGCCGGTGACCGAGATGGTGTCCTGGCCCTTGCGGATGCGTTCCAGCGAGAACTTCGTGGCCGCCACCGGATCGAGGATGCGGATGTCCAGGCCGGTCGTGTCGTGGTCCTTGAGGTAGAGCTCCACCTTGGCGATCAGCTCGCGGTCGTGCGCGCGGACGGGATCGAGCCAGAACACCGCCGGGGTGTTGGACAGGCGCGCGCGGCTCACCGCGAGCTTCACCCAGTCCTGCACCGGCGCGTCCTTGGCCTGGCAGGCGCGCCAGATGTCGCCGGCCTCCNCCTCGTGCTGCAGCAGCACCTTGCCGGATTCGTCGGTGACCTTGACCGTGCCGTCGGCGGCGATCTGGAAGGTCTTGTCGTGCGAGCCGTATTCCTCGGCGGCCTGCGCCATCAGGCCCACGTTGGGCACGCTGCCCATCGTGGTCGGGTCGTAGGCGCCGTGCGCCTTGCAGTCCTCGATCACCGCCTGGTAGACGCCCGCGTAGCAGCGGTCGGGGATCACCGCCTTGGTGTCCTGCAGCTTGCCTTCGGCGTTCCACATCTTGCCGGAGTCGCGGATCATCGCCGGCATCGAGGCGTCGACGATCACGTCGCTGGGCACGTGCAGGTTGGTGATGCCCTTGTCGGAGTTCACCATCGCCAGCGCCGGGCGCTGCGCGTATTCGGCGGCGATGTCGGCCTTGATCGCCGCCTGCGTCGCGGCCGGCAGACTGTCGAGGCGCGCGTACAGGTCGCCGATGCCGTTGTTCGGGTTGAAGCCCGCCTGCTTCAGCGCATCGGCGTGCTTCGTCAGCACGTCCTTGTAGAACTCGCCCACCGCCACGCCGAACATGATCGGATCGGACACCTTCATCATGGTGGCCTTGAGGTGCAGCGAGAACAGCACGCCCTTCGCCTTGGCGTCCGCGATCTGCGCATCGACGAAGGCGGCCAGCGCCTTGCGGCTCATCACCGAGGCGTCGACGATCTCGCCCGCCTTCAGCGCCAGCTTGTCCTTCAGCAGCTTGCTGCTGCCGTCCTTGCCGAACCACTCGATCTTCACCGTGGTGGGCGCGGCGACCACGGCGGACTGCTCGCTGCCGTAGAAGTCGCCGTCGTCCATGTGCGCCACGTGGGTCTGCGAATCCTTGCTCCACGCGCCCATCTTGTGCGGATGCTTGCGCGCGTAGTTCTTCACCGAGAGCGGCGCGCGGCGGTCGGAGTTGCCTTCGCGCAGCACCGGGTTCACCGCGCTGCCCTTCACCTTGTCGTAGCGGGCGCGGGCGTCCTTCTCGGCATCGTTCTTCGGCTCGTCCGGATAATCCGGCAGCGCGAAACCGTGCGCCTGCAGTTCCTTGATCGCCGCCTTCAGCTGCGGCACCGAGGCGCTGATGTTCGGCAGCTTGATGATGTTCGCGTCCGGCATGGTGGCGAGGCGCCCCAGCTCGGCCAGGTGGTCGCCGACCTTCTGCCCGTCCTTCAGACGATCCGGAAACTGCGCCAGGATGCGGCCGGCCAGCGAGATGTCGCGCGTCTCGACCGCGATGCCCGCGGTGGCGGTGAACGCCTTCACGATGGGCAGCAGCGAAGCCGTGGCGAGGAACGGCGCCTCGTCGGTGAGGGTGTAGATGATCTTCGGCGTATCGGACATGGTCGGCGGGACTCTCTTCTCTGGCGGCGATGGGGATGGCACGCGACAAACGCGCCATTGTCGCGGTTTCGCGCGCGGGCGGCAAAGCGCCGCCCGCGGCAACGTGCCGCCCCGGCCTGCCCATGGACCATGCATCTTGCCGGCAGCGGGATTGCCCCCCCACTTTCGTCGAAGGGCACGCCGGGCGTCAGCCGCCGGGTCGATTCGACCGGCCGATGCCGGTGCACGAACAAGCGGAAGCCCTGGACCAGTCGCGCGCGGCGCAGAAATTCAGCCCGGTCGACGCGACGGAATACGCCAAGGCGGGCTGGCCCGCCTGTCGCCGGGATGCTTCAAGAAACTCCGGGGTGGTTCAATGCCAAGGATCGATCGGCGCGATGCCGGCGGTCGGCGCGTCGAAACCCGGGGGATCGCGTTGCGGCTCGCGGGATGGCAGTCCCAGTTCCACGCCACCCAGCGGCTCCACCCGGGCGCGGATGGCCGCATACAGCGCCGCGCCGGAATCGTCCCGGACAGGACCCGCCAACGCGGCCCGCAGGATGCTTTGCGCCTCCTCCTCCATCGACAGTCCGTGCCGCGCCGCCCGCAGCCGCAGCAGTGCCTCCAGGTCATCGTCCATATCGCGGATGGTCAATCTGGCCATGGACGGGCGCTCCAGCAACGGCTGCAATGATTGCGCATTGTAGTCACCGCCAAAGGGGCGGCACACCGCATGCAGGCAGACCCGTTGGCGCTCGCCGCGAACGATGCTGGACAACTCGAGGGCGCATGTCGTGCGTGTCGCCGTCCGCGACGGAGGCCTTCGCTGCCGTGCCGGCCCATGGAAATCGCGTCTTTGCGGCTCGCGTACCTTCGTCGTTGTTCACTGCTGCGCAGGCCAATCAAACCCGTACACCGGGGATCGCGATGATCGAAGTTCCAAGAGCCACGCAAATACGTCACCGGCTGCGCCTGTCCCATCTGCGCGTCACACGAATCTGCTAGCGTCAGCGGCCCTACCGCCATGATTGCCCTTGCATGTCCGCACGACACCCTGCACTCGCCTTACTCGTCGCCACCCTGCTCGCCGGCTGCGCCCACCAGCCGTCGCATGCGCCCGCCCTGCCCGACGGCACGCGGGCCACGGTGGCGATCCTGGAAACCACGGACCTCCACACCAACATCCTCGGTTACGACTACTACAAGCAGAAGGCCGATCCGTCGCTGGGCTTCGAGCGCACGGCCACGCTGATCGACGCGGCGCGCAAGCAGTTTCCGAACAACTTCCTGTTCGACAATGGCGACACCATCCAGGGCACGGTGCTGGCGGATTGGCAGGCGCAGGTGCAGAAGCTGGCCTGCGACCAGGAGCTGGCGATCTATCGCGCGATGGACGCGGTGGGCTACGACGGCGGCACCGCGGGCAACCACGAGTTCAACTACGGGCTGGGCTGGCTTTCGCAGGTCACCGGCACGCCGATGAACGTGGACGGCGGCGAACGGCGGCAATGCGCCGGGCCGCATTTCCCGCTGGTGCTGGCGAACGTGGACAGCACGCGCGACGGCGCGCCCATCTTCAAGCCGTGGACCATGCTCACCAAGCCGATCGCGGTGCAGCTGCCGGACGGCAGGACCGCCAGCGTGCCGCTGCGCGTGGCGATCATCGGCTTCACGCCGCCGCCCATCCTGCAGTGGGACAAGCAGAACCTGGCCGGCAAGGTCGGCGTGGACGGCGTGGTCGAGGCGGCGAAGAAGTACCTGCCGCAGATCGAGGCGCAGCATCCCGACCTGGTGGTGGCGATGATGCACGGCGGCCTGGACACCGCGCCGTACACGCCCGCGATGGAAAATGCCGGCTGGCACCTCGCCGGCGTGCCGGGCATCGACGTGCTGTTGCTGGGCCACTCGCACACCGAGTTCCCCGGCCCGCGCTTCGCGCACATGCCGGACGTGGACGCGGTGCGCGGCTTCGTGCACGGCGTGCCCGCGGTGATGGGCGGCTTCTTCGGCAAGGACCTGGGCGTGATCGAGCTGGCGCTGGATCGCAGGGACGGCCGCTGGAGCGTCGACAAGAACCGGACGCACAGCGAGGTGCGCCCGATCTGCAGCAAGCCCGGCGATGCCGCCAGCTGCGTGGCGGCCGACCCCGCGATCGCGCCGCTGGTGGCGAAGGTGCAGGAGGCCGCGGTGGCCTACGTCAACACGCCGATAGGCCGCAGCGACGTGCGACTTTCCAGCTATTTCGCGGACGAGGGCAACATGAGCGCGCTGGCCGTGGTCAACGCCGCGCAGCGCGACTACGTGCGCGCGGAGCTGCCGCGCCTGCATCCGGAACTGGCGAAGGTGCCGGTGCTCTCCGCCGCCGCCGCATTCCGCACCGGCTTTGGCGGCCCCGACGACTACACCGACGTGGCGCCCGGCCCGCTCACCCTGCGCAGCGCGGCGGACCTCTACTTCTATCCGAACACGCTGGCCGCGGTGAAGACCGACGGCGCCGGCGTGAAGGCGTGGCTGGAAGAGGCGGCCAAGCGCTTCAACCGCATCGACCCGGCGAAGACCGACGCGCAGGAACTGGTCAACACGCGCTTCCCCGGCTACAACTTCGACCAGATCCAGGGCGGCGTCCACTACGTCATCGACGTGTCGAAACCTGCGGGCCAGCGCATCGTGTCGCTCACGTTCGACGGCAAGCCGGTGAAGCCCGGGCAGCCCTTCGTCGTGGTCACCAACAACTACCGCGCCAGCGGCGGCGGCCGCTTCCCGGGGCTGGACGGCAGCAGCATCGTGCTGAGCGCCCCCGACGGCACGCGCGAGATCGTGGCGCGCTGGCTGCAGCAGCACCGCGAGATCGCCGCGCGCGACCTGCCGGCGCGCTCCTGGCGCTTCGCGCCGCTGAAGACCGCCGCGCCGGTGGTGTTCACCGGCGCCAGCGGCAAGGCCGGGATCGCCCGCGCGGACGGACTCGACCCCATCCGCGAAGTGAAGGACCATGGCGACGGCACGGCCACCTACGCGATCGACCTGTCGCGCTGAACCGCCCTCCACGTCACCCGGCCCACGAACGCCTGCCGATGCGATCCACCACCCGGTCCCGCCACCAGGCGCCCCCGCGCCGGAAGCACGCGGCATGAGCGGCGCCTCGGTGCTGCGGCGGATTCCGCGCGGCATCTGGGCGCTGGGCCTGGTGTCGATGTTGATGGACATCTCCTCGGAGATGATCCACGCGCTGCTGCCGGTGTACCTGGTGGGCACGCTGGGCATCTCCACGCTGGCGGTGGGCTTCATCGAAGGCATCGCCGAGTCGACCGCGTCGATCGTGAAGGTGTTTTCCGGCGCGCTGTCGGACTGGCTGGGCCGGCGCAAGCTGCTGGCGGCGATCGGCTACGGGCTGGCGGCGCTGACCAAGCCGGTGTTCCCCTTGGCGCAGACGGTGGGCTGGGTGGTGGCCGCGCGCTTCGTGGACCGCGTCGGCAAGGGCATCCGCGGCGCGCCGCGCGACGCGCTGATTGCGGACCTGGCGCCGCCGGGCATGAGCGGCGCCGCGTTCGGGCTGCGCCAGTCGCTGGACATCACGGGCGCCTACGTCGGCCCGCTGCTGGCGATCGCGCTGATGTGGCTGGGCGGCAACGACATCCCGCTGGTGTTCTGGGTCGCGGTGCTGCCGGCGTTCGCCGCGTTCGCGCTGATCGCGTTCGCCGTGCACGACGTGCCGCGCGCAGCTGCCGCGCCTGCGCGGCGCATGCCGCTGGCGCGCGCCGAACTGGCCCGGCTGCCGCCGCTGTACTGGCAGGNGGTGGTGGTGAGCGCGGTGTTCACCCTGGCGCGCTACAGCGAGGCGTTCCTGGTGCTGCGGGCGCAGGAGCTGAAGCTGCAACTGGCGCTGATCCCGCTGGTGCTGGTGCTGATGAACGTGGTCTACGCACTGGCCGCCTATCCGTTCGGCAAGCTGGCCGACCGCCTCGACCGCGGCGTGCTGCTCGCCATCGGCTTCGGCGTGCTGGTGCTGGCCGACCTGGTGCTGGCGCTGCCGGGCGGCCTGCCCGGGCTGGCTGCCGGCGTGATGCTGTGGGGGCTGCACATGGGCATGACCCAGGGCCTGCTCGCCGCGCTGGTGGCCGACACGGCGCCGGAATCGCTGCGCGGCACCGCGTTCGGCATGTACAACCTGGTCAGCGGCGTGGCCCTGCTGCTGGCCAGCGTGCTGGCTGGCGGACTGTGGGAACGCATCGGCCCGCAGGCCACCTTCCTCGCCGGCGCCGCGTTCGCCACGCTGGCCCTGCTCGGCCTGCTCGTGCTGCTGCGGCGATGGTCCGTGAACAGGCGCCCGGCGCCGCCGTGATCATCGCCGTTGCGCCGGTCCGTCGACCGGCGCAACGGCGCGCTCCCACCCGGCCACCGGCCCCGGCTGCAGGCGGAACAGCGGATGGGGTTCCGGGCGGACCAGTCCGCGCCAGCGCATGTGCAACGACGGGTCGCGCNCCTCCAGCTTCGCCAGCAGGTGCCGCCACTCCAGGTCGAGCTGGCCATCGCTCAGCGGCAGAGCCGCCACCTCGCCCCGCACCGGCCCGAAACGGCTGCGGTCGAAGCGGTAGCCGCGCGCCAGCGACTCGGCGTGGACCGCGGCGAGATAGGCGTTGATCGCCAGCGTCGGCGTGGCGTGCCGGCGGAAACGGTCGAGCTGGGGATGCCGGCGATAGCCGCGCGTGGCGCCGCGCAATACGGCGCGCGCCAGCAGCGCCTCGCGCCACAAGGCCACCAGGCCTTTCGCATCCAGGTAACGAGGGTGCAGCGACCACAGGCGCACGGCGGATTCCTGCAGCCCGCAATTGATGGGCCCACGACGCCGCAGGATGCCATGCGCGGGCCGGCGGCGGTTCAGTCCGTCGGCGTGTGCCGCAGGCGGCCCACCTCGTCGGACCGCACCGCNCCCCCACGGTTCGACCAGGACTGGCGGATGTAGCTGACCACCGCCGCCACTTCCGCGTCGCTCAGCTGCTGCGCGAACGGCGGCATCGAATACGGCCGCGGGTTGCCTGCGGTGGCCGGCGCGAAGCCGCCCAGCAGCACGCCGCGCACGGCGTTGGTCGCGGTGGGCTCGGTCACCGAGGTGTTGCCGTCCAGCGGCGGGTAGACACCGGGCACGCCTTCGCCCTGCTTGCCGTGGCAGGTGGAGCACTGCTGCTCGTAGAGCTTGCCGCCCTGCGCGTGGCTGGTGGCCTTCGCGAACGCCACGGGCGCGGCCGGCGCCGGCCCGCGCGCGGGCAGCGCCTGCAGGTAGACCGCCACCGCCTGCAGGTCGGCGTCGCTCATGTGCTGGGTGCTGTTGCGCACCACGTCGGCCATCGGACCGAACGCGGTGCCCCTGGCCGACTGGCCGGTCTTGAGCAGGTCCACGATGTCCTGGCCGCTCCAGCCCGCCAGGCCGCCGCCCGGCTGCGTGCTCAGGTCCGGCGCGTACCAGTCCTGCGCGGGAATCGTGCCACCGGCGAGGTGGTGGTCCTTGTCCATGCCGCCCCACGCGTTGCGCGTGGTATGGCATTCGTTGCAGTGGCCCAGGCCCTGCACCAGGTAGGCGCCGCGATTCCACTCCGCCGACTTGCCCGGATCGTCCCGGTACACGCCCGGCGTGAAGTACAGCGCACGCCACGCCAGCAGGCTGGCGCGCACGTTGTAGGGAAAGGACAGGCCCGGCGCGCGATCGGGCTGGCGCACCGGCGGCAGCGACTTCAGGTAGGCGAAGATCGCCAGCGCGTCGTCGCGGTTGACCCTGGTGAACGAGGTGTAGGAGAACACCGGATACAGCAGCTCGCCGCCGCGCCCCTTGCCCTCGTGCAGCGCGCGCCAGAAATCCTCGAAGCCCCACTGGCCGATGCCGGTTTCCGCATCGGGCGTGAGGTTGGGCGCGGGCACGTCGCCGAACGGCGTGGGCAGCGCGCGACCGCCGGCATAGCGCTGGCCGCCGCGCGCCGTATGGCAGGCGGCGCAGTCGCCCACCGCGGCGAGGNATTCGCCGCGCGCGACCAGCGCGGGATCGCGCAGCTTCGCCGCCTCGGCCTCGAGCTGCGCGGCCGGCGCAGGATGCGCCCGGCCCGGCACGAACAGCCACCAGCCCAGCAGCGCGGCTCCGCCCAGCACCGGGATCAGCCACCAGCGTTTCATGGATTCACCCCGCTCTTGCCCATCACGCACCAGCCCGGCAGCGGCTCGCGCTGCGCACTGGCCGCCACCGGATGCATGTCGTTCGGCGGCGGCTGGCTGGCCAGCCACGCGGCCACCGCGGCGACGTCGCCGCCGGTCATGCGATTGGCCACCACGACCATGCAGCCGGGGCCGTCGGTGACGCGCTGGTGCGTGCGCCACGCCTCCAGCTGCGCATTGATGTATGCATAGGACAGGCCCGCCAGGCCCGGCATCATCGGCTCCACGCCGGTCAGCGTGCTGCCGTGGCAGCTCTCGCAGGAGGGCACGCCGCGGCCGGGATCGCCGTGGCGCACCAGTTGCTCGCCGCGCTGCAGCGCCGCGGCGGACACCGCGGGCACCGGCTGGCGCCGGTACGGCACCTGCTGCGCCGCGAAGTATTCCGCGATCTGGCGCAGGTAGTCCGGGCTCAACTGGCGCACCACGTATTCCATCGCCGCATGGCGGCGCTGGCCGCCCTGGAAGAATTCCAGCTGTTGCAGCAGGTAGCCGGCCGGCTTGCCGGCCAGGCGCGGCACTTTCGCGTCGCCCGGCAGGCCTTCGCCGTGGTCGCCATGGCAACTGGCGCAGGCGGCGACGCGCTGCTGCATGGAATCCGGGGCATCAGCCGCAAGCACGCCCGCGCCCGTGCCGGACGCAAGCCATACGACGCCGGCGCTCAACAGGAAGCGCAAGGAAAACCGGAGATTCATTCCTGCCATTGTAATCGGGCGTGCCGGCGCCGGCGGCCCGAAACCGGGGGTCGCGACAACCTGCCGCGGTCGCACATCGGCCGCGGTCCCGAAGGAACAGTTGCAAATGCACCTGTTGACTGCAGTGCAACACAGGTCTTAGTGTCGGCTCCATGTCGCCGCATTCCGCCATCGCACGCATGCATTCCGTACCGGCCATCGCCGGTCGCATGCCGTCGCGCACGGGCGACATCGCCGCCATCGCCACGATCACCACCACGATTATTACCACCGGTACCGGTACCTCCGGCTACGGGTGGGCGTTCGTGCGCGAGTAACACTTCACACACGCAACGGCCCCCCTCGACGAGGCGGGCCGGTGCACACCGACACGCCAGACGAAGCGGGGCCTCCACCGGAGAGCTCACCGTGAACGTCTGCGCACCACCCAATGCAGTAGCCCAGGAAGCCTTCTCGCTGTCGCGCTTCATGGCGCTGCCCGACGCGCGCCGCCAGCGCACGCTGGCCGTGGGCCTGATCGGCCCCGGCCGGGTCGGCAGCGCCCTGCTCCAGCAGTTGCGCGCGGCCCAGCCGCGGCTGGCGCGCGAAGCGGGCCTGCAACTGAAGCTGTGCGGCGTGGTCGCCCGGCAGCGCATGTGGCTGGACCACGACGATCCCGAACTGAACTCCCGCAGCCACGGCGCGCAGACCTGGCGCCCCAGCGACCTCGACGCGTTCGCCGCCCACGTGCAGCGCGCCGGCGAGCGCCACGCGCTGCTGGTGGATTGCAGCGCCAGCGACGCGGTGGCCTCGCACTATCCCCGCTGGCTGGCCGCCGGCGTGCACGTGGTGACGCCGAACAAACTGGCGGCCAGCGGTCCGCTGGAACGCTGGCGCGCGATCCGCCAGGCCTGCGCCGGCGGCGCGCGCTACCGCTACGAGGCCACCGTGTGCGCCGGGCTGCCGGTGGTGCAGACGCTGCGCGACCTGCTCGACACCGGCGACGAACTGTGCGCGGTGCACGGCATGTTCTCCGGCACCCTGGCCTGGCTGTGCAACCGCCACGACGGCCAGCAGCCGTTCTCCGCGCTGGTGCGCGAGGCGCATGCGCTGGGCTATACCGAACCCGATCCGCGCGACGACCTGTCCGGCCTGGACGTGGCGCGCAAGCTGGTGATCCTGGCCCGCGAGGCGAGCTGGCCGCTGTCGCTGGAACAGGTGCAGGTGGAAAGCCTGGTGCCGCCGGAGCTGGCCGACGTGCCGGTGGAGGAATTCATGCAGCGGCTGGACCTGCTGGATGCGCCGATGGCCGCGAAGCTGGCCGAGGCGCACACGCGCGGCGGCGTGCTGCGCCACGTGGCGCAGCTGGACCGCCACGGCCGCGCCAGCGTGCGGCTGCAGGTGTTGCCGGCCACGCATGCGTTCGCGCACTCCCGGCTGACCGACAACGTGGTGCAATTCAGCACGCGCCGTTACCGCGACAATCCCCTGCAGGTGCAAGGTCCCGGCGCCGGGCCGGAAGTGACCGCGGCCGGCGTGTTCGCCGACCTGCTGCGCATCGCCGAAACGCTGGAGCCGCACGCATGAACGCCCCCGTACTGTTGCAGGAAGCCATGAAGCCCTCGTCGTCCCGTTCCCGCCTTCGCCGCGACCACGCCGTCGCGTTCGCCCCCGCCTGCGTCGGCAACGTCGGCGTCGGTTTCGACATCCTCGGCCACAGCATGGCCGGCGCGGGCGATCGCGCCGAGGTGCGGCGCATCGACGAGCCCGTGGTGCGCATCGCGGCGATCCACGGCAGCGCGGCCGCACTGCCTCTGGACGCGAGCGCGAACACCGCGGGCGTCGCGCTGCTCGCGCTGCGCAAGGCACTGGGCCTGCGCCACGGCTTCGAACTCACGCTGCACAAGGGCATCGCGCTGGGCTCGGGCATGGCCGGCTCGGCGGCGTCCTGCGTGGCGGCGCTGGTCGCCGCCAACGCGCTGCTGGACACGCCGCTGCCGCGCGAGGCGCTGTACGGCTTCGCGATGGACGGCGAGGCGGTGGCCAGCGGCGGCC
>JGI26540J51217_10001277_pt1 | contig 19091 bp, 23 predicted proteins | sample ThiBio_1000_plan_2_FD_51217 | JGI IMG/M metagenome (IMG submission 51217)
ACTCACGGTTCTCGGGCGATATGGGCTGCGAGCCTTCGACATCGCGAACGACAACCTGCGAAATGTAGTTCGACAATCAGCAGCGCATTTCGAACATATCGACCCGCCACTTTTGCGGTTGTTCGCAGAAGTTGCCCGAACGCAGCTTTATCCAAGGGCGTTCGCACCTGCCGGATCACGGCTTGATCCGAGCAGTCCTTACTCGCTGTGGGATCAGAAGCTCAGCGGCTCAAATTTAGTTCGTCTATTCATGATCGACGGGCATTCTCTGACTTTAAGTCCCAGTGACGAAGCCGGACTTATCACCGTCGTCACTACACAGGAACCGCTATTTCCGGTCCTGTTGTGGTCGCGGTCGGGCACTCTCGAACAGGTCGAAGAGGCGCTTGACCAAGGTGCCCTGGCGGGAATGACGGTTAGTCCCGTTGCTCCCATGAAGCTCGGCAGCGGGGTGTTTGGGATGCGTCTGATTGCCAAGGCAGGCGATCGCTGCAAATCGCACAAACCGGTTCTGTTGAAATTCGACGACACGGGCGTCGGTAGTCCTCCGCTTCAACCAACCCTAGACCTTCAGAATTTTGTTGCACGGTGGTCGTTCTCGGCAGCACCTGAATGGTTTAGAGGCGTCCGGAAAGACTTCTTTGAACCATGGTCAAAAAACCAAGGAGCGCCCAATCGCATCACGCGCGTCGAAAACCGCCGTTTTGGGATTCGAGTCGACCACAACACCCTCGGCATCACGTTTGAGATCGATTCTGCGGGAAACGGGCCGATCGAAACAATCGCCCTCGGTAATTCCTCATCGACTAAAGCTCGCTTGCGTCATGGCCCCGGCTTTTGTGATGTGATGTCTCACGATGTTGTCCGCGTGTTCTGCGCGATACCGGACCTCCCGGTAAAAGGCCATGTGAGCGTCGAAGGAGACGATCACCTCATACTTCTGACGTTCGCGACCGATATAGGAAATTTCCAAATCGGTATTCCCTCGGTGCTCCAGGACAAGAAAAAGTTGGTCTACACCAAGGCGCATATGACTACGGTGTAGTCGATGTCATCGATCGACCTGACGGCGCGGCTGCGGAACTTCGCGCCTTATCTGCCGAGCATTCAGCCCTCATCCGCCGAACGGTTCGTGAAGGATAGTTCGAAGTGGAGAGCATCCCCGTTGCCGGCCGGCTTGAGGCCGGATGACTTCGATTACCTTCAGGCCAACAATCGCTATTGGTCGTACCTATGTGGGTTGGCCTCGGCAGAGGCATTTCGGGGCAGCAAGGATAATTCGATCGCGTATCGCGACTCGAACACGGACGTGTTGGGCGATTCCGGGGGCTTTTCATACGGGTCTGGCAGCGGCGAACCTGGCCAATGGCGGGGGTTAACGTGTGAGGCAGAAGTCGTGGCTGCCTGGCGCAACAGCGGCATTCTTGAGAAAACGGTCGACTGGATCGAGCGTTATGCTTCGGCTGGTTTGACCCTCGACCTGCCACTTTGGGCAGCACGACCGGTGAATTCGGAGTCACCATTCCACCTATGCTCCGCAATGACCCTGCTAGCGTTGAGCATGGAACACGTCCAATACCTGCTCGATCGTAAGTCTGCGGGAAGACTCAAACGGAAATACCTCAACGTTCTGCAAGGCGATAAGGAGGCCGACGAAGAGGTTTGGTACCAGCAGGCGCGGCAGTATCGGCTAGACGGGTGGAGCTTCGCGGGTGGCGTCGGCACCGATGGCGGACCTTATAGAATTATTCGGCGCCTGCTGACCCTCCGGGACGATGGTCTTCTCGGTTCGGGGTTGAACTGGGTGCATCTCCTCAAACAGACGCAGCTCCGCTGGGCCCCCGTCCTCACGGCCATGCAGCGGGGCATCCAGCGCTCCATCGGTGCCGAGGACTTCAAGATTACCTATGACAGCAGCACCCCCTATCAGGAGGCCGGCAAGCGTGAGCGATTTGTCGAAGCCCCCGCGCTCGGTCCGTCCCTCGTAGGCTGGCACTTCAAATATCATAAGTTCCCGACGACTTTTGGTGTGGCGACCGCTGCGGTGCCGCTATCCTTGGCCACTGCAACCTGCACGGCTCAGAAATGCACTATGTGCCAAAGTCAGGGCTCACATCTTGATGCTCCGCTGCTCAGCCCGATCGCGCAACTTTTGACCATTCAGGATTTGCTGGAGCGGAAGGGAAACCTCATTACCCGCCGGGGCAGTGTTCTGGCCGATGAGGTGCTGATCAACCACAACGTTTTTACGGTGGTGGAGGGCATCATCCGCGCCAACGAGGCGGTGTTTTCGGCCACACCGAATGCGCCGCAGGAATTGATCGATGCGGCTGGTATGGTCGCGGACATTTGTAATCGACAGTCATGGCACACCACGTTGACCTACCACCGTACTTTTCTTGAAAAGGCGGTTGCCTATCGTCCGTCCAAAAATGTTCTGTGATGGTGCTGTCAGCGTAACGGTGACCGTTACGCCAGCACAGCCCGCTCACCGCCAAAATATCGCCAGCGCGATCCACGGTGATGGAAGTGCCAGAAGCGCTAGCGCGTAGGTAGGCCATCTGCCGAATAGCGCCTGTAATTCCCGAATGTTTGCCAAAATTCCCTCCTACCCGACCTTCCTGAAGGGAATATAGTCAGAAAAGAGTATGGGCAGAATTATGGGCTTATATTCCTAGTCAGCTAGACCAACGATCAAACCAGCGTCGTTATCGTCGGCGCGCGAGCTGTTGACCTTCTTGTCGACCATCCAGCGCTGGAGAAGGTTGTCATTCCCAGGAACCAGAACCTCCTTGCCAAGCTCGCCTGACAACCATCCGTCGAACTGTTCTGGCTGAAGAATAACCGGCATCCGGTCATGGACTTCGGCGACGAACTTGTTCGGTTCGGTGATGATCATGGAGCAGGAGCGGATCAGCTCTCCCGTTGTACGATCTTTCCACCCGTCCCAAATCCCCGCGATGGAAACGATCGGACTGTTCTTTTGGGTGAAATACCAAGGCTGCGGCTTCTTATCGCCTTCGATGTGCTGCCATTCGTAATAGCCACTCGCGGGAATGATGCAGCGGTTCTTTTTGAACGCAGTCCGAAACATCGGCTTCTGTTCCACTGTTTCCGCTCTGGCGTTGAACGTCGCCATTTTCATTTCCTTGAGCGGCTTTGACCACCATCCTGGAATGAGACCCCAGCGCATCTGCTCGATCTGGCGCTTACCCTCCAGTTCCGTGACCACATCAATCATCGTGGTCGGACAAATATTGTATCGAGGCTGAAGGTTGCGGATCATGTAGGGCTCGGTCAGGCGGTATAGCCTGACGAGTTCTTCCCACGTGTACATGCTCGTAAAGCGCCCGCACATCAGAAGCGGACCAGCGCCAGTGTGAGGACGATAATCAGGACCGCGATGATGCACATCGGGATCGAGAGCCCGAAGTCCGGTTCAGGCCCGCCGTAATCCGGGGATTTCTCGTATCCGGTCATGTCTTTTCCCAGACGTGCCAGCGACCACCACGGTTTCGTTTCTTTGGATCGAATGGTTCTCCATCGAACCGCTGGCGGAAAGCCTCAGCCTGCTCGGGCTTGGCGAAACAATAAACGTTGTACCACACCGCATCCCGCACAACCGCGTGCCGGCGGGGGCAGGCTTCCAGCTCCTGTACCCCCGTTGAACCTCCAAACCATTGAACCGGCCGGTGACATTCTCGCGGACCGCGATCTGGTGCGGCGAGCCCTATCCGTCGGGCGTAAGTTCCCCTTTCCGTTTCACGCATTCTCCTTGACTGAATGTTCTGCTTTTGTTCTAACTTGGCTTTCGCAAGAGTCCAGCCGTGATTGAGACACTCGGGGAAGCATGGAAGCTCGGATGGAAATGTTCGGCTCATTGCCTCTGGTTCGGCCCCTCCAAGCGCGGCACCCGCATGCTGCCGTACTGCGACGAACACTTTCAGCTGGACATGCTGACGTTGGTTCTGACCAGGGGTCACCGGTTTCCGATCGCACGCATGAACGAGGTTCTTCGCTGTCCGAAGTGCGGGTTCATGCGCATGCGCGTGTTTTTTGCACCACCCCCTGTTCACCGCCCTGAAGCCATAGCGATCAACGATGACTGAGAAGAGCTCGCGCTATCTCGAAGCTGGCGCACCGACGGTTTGCCCCGCCTGCGGAGAGCCGTTCCGCACGTCGTGCACCCGTAAGGACGATGTTTTCTATTGCGGTCAGGTCTGCGCGGACGAAGGCGCGAAGAATGTCGAACCCATGAAGAAGAGAAAGGTGTGAGATGAGCGTCACGTATTACGTCGCGCTACCTTTCACGGTAGCGGAAGACGGCATCGCGCCCGGTCAGGCTGAGGAGTGTCCGACGGAGAACGCGGCGGTGTGGAAAGCGTCGTCGATGTCGCGCGACACCAAGTACGTCGGCGCGCTCGCGTTTAAGCGCAACGGCGATCCGAACCTTGGAGAGTTCTCGGAGGCTATCGTGATCCGGGCATACGGTCAGGTACCCGCAGACCTGTCGGAGTTATGACAGCCCTACCAACAACTGAACTTCGATGGCTCAATGCGCGCCGGAATACGATAAAATCGAAAGGCTTTGCACGTTTGTGAACTTGACGCCTTCAACTCACCCCGGCCAGCGCACCAACATTCTGGCAAAGCGCAGGCCCCGGATCATCCGCTGTTGGACCGCTAGTTTAGCATGATCATGCGCCCGTCTTGGATCGCCCGTTAACTGCCCATGCATTGCTATTCGGCTTGAGCTTGCAGCCGCACTCGGAGAACTTCCGCACCCTGCTCGTCGGTGACTTTGACTTGCATTCCCGGATCAGGGTGAAGGCGTCTGATTGTTTTAGCGTACGCCAGCGCGTGATCGCGGGCCGCAGCTTCGGTCGCGAACTCGATGCCGCTTGGATCGCTGTACTTTTGACCGTCTAGGACGTGGAAAAAATATCGGGGCATCGTTCAACCTCGAGGTCGGAATGCCCACGCCTCATGGAAAGTTCCATCCAACTCTTAGCAACTGATTCGTCCAGGGCGCGTTGAGTCGCGAATCATGTGTGTTGCGTAAAGGAGTACCCATGGCCCCGCGCGCCTATTGGAAGGGGAACCTGCGGTTATCGCTCGTTTCGTGCCCTATCGAACTGTTCCCGGCCACCGGCGCCGCCGAAAAGATCAGCTTCAACCAGATCAATTCCGAGACCGGGAACCGGATCAGCTACCGGAAGGTCGACGCCGGCACGGGCGAGCCAGTCGAAGCCGACAAAATCATCAAGGGCTACAAGGTGGACAAGGACACGTATGTCACCCTTGAACCTGAAGAGCTTGAGGCTGTCGCGCTCGACACCACACACGCGATCAGCATCGAGCAGTTCGTTCCCGAAGCAGAGATCGACGAGCTCTATTACGGCGATCCCTATTACGTGATGCCGGAAGGCGAGTACGGCGAGGAGGCCTTCGCGGTGTTGCGCGAGGCGATCAGCGAAAAAGACATGGTGGCGATCGGGCGGGTCGTATTCCGCTCCCGCGAACTGCTGGGACGGCTCGGGCTGGACCAAAGATAAATCGATCAAGCATCAAAAATGGAATGGTTGTGTTGCAGACCGAGGCGATCAGAACGCGCCCAGTTCCGGCAATTATGACCAAAGTGTCGTTGAGCCGACTGGCGCATCTTCGAAATGGCCAGCCGAACAATACGCTCAATGCCCTGCGCAAATGCTCGGACTATCCTATGACTGGAATAAGCTGAACGACCTCGTCGACGACATGGCGCCGGCAGGTAGCACCAATCAGCCGATCGGCCTCGTCTGGGCCTGGCAGTCGCTTGTTGGTGGCGGCCCATTGACCGCGCCCGCGAAGGACCCAAATTACATCTATTCCGACGTCATTATTTTAATGTCCGATGGGCTGAACACTCAAAATCGCTGGTGGGGCAATGGATCTGCCACCTCAACATCGGTCGACAAGCGCATGTACGATGCTTCTTCAGGCGGCAGAGGCACTTGCGCGAACGCTAAGGCGGCCGGAGTGATTATCTACACTGTGCACGTCAACACGGGGGGCGATCCCACATCGACCCTGTTGCAGAATTGCGCGAGCGGAAGTGACAAGTTCACGGAGATCAAGTCTGCTAATCAGCTGATCTCCACGTTTGAGTCGATCGGCACGGCCCTCAGTAAGCTACGGATCGCAAACTGAAAAATCTTAGCCGACGGTCACAATGATCGACGACAGCGTTCAAATCCGCTGCCCGCGGTGCAAGTCTAAGTTCAGAGATAAGGCGCGACGCGTGGTCGACGGCTATTCTCGGTCGTGTCCTCATTGCGAAGGACTGGTGTTTTTCAATGAAGATGCTCCAAACGAAGAGCTCCGCGTAGCCCTTAGGACAGCCGCAAAGGTCCGCAAAGCGGTCAAACAAGAAGCGGCAAGCAATGTAATGGTCACCGAAAGCGACGTAGTCCCCGCGATCCGTAGCCGCCAACAGAATGCGCGATCAAAACTGCGAAACCGAAGCTTCTGATCANCGTCATTAATCGCCCATCGATGTTGGCTAATTTCACCCATCGTTACGCACGACATAGGACTTTAGCGGTGCCATAATCGATTGAGCGGGCCGCTGCTTCCATACACGGGGTCTTTGACGGGTTTACGTACTTTGGAGATGCGTTTGATCGCGTCTGGCCGGTCACGGGTGTCTGTACATTCGTCGTAAGTGCCGTGTTCCGGATAAGCACCGACGACCAAGAAATTCGTGCTCGCCTCGATCAAGCGATGGCCGGTACCAGCAGGCAATACCACGACATCGCCTGCTTTAACCGCAATGATGCGGCCTTTCACGCCGCCGCACTCAATCTTCGCGTCACCACGCGCAACGCCTAGAACCTCATGGATTTGGAAATGATAGTGCACGAAATCGTAGACCGTATCGCGCCAGGATCGCCGCCAGCCATTCACTTCAAACAAAGCTTCGATGACAGTCGCCAGATCGAAACGCCTTTCCCCGATTATTGCGGAGCGGTAGATCAATAATGGGAAGCGCGGATTATTCGGCACAATTCCATCGTCGGCGAACATGATAGCGGTGGGCTTCCGCGTTCGGATCATTCCGCGCAGCAGAGCAGGCTCCGGACGATCTTCGACGAGCTTCTTAGCGTAGTTCTTAATCTGATCTTTAAGTGGCATCGGCTTCGACTTTGTATTTTCAATGGTTAGGAGCAATACAAGTTCCCTGTGGATGATAATGAGCAACCTATCATCTCATTCGGAGTGATGTTTGTGGCTACCTGCTCGGTAGTCGCGTGCTAATGAGGGCCTAGCTATATGGAGTTGAGTACCTCAACACAGCGTTCTAACCGATGTGCCACAAGCTTCGCTGTGGAGCGTTTCGTCTTATGTCTACGCTTCGCTTGCGCTCCGCTCTGACATAAGCACTCACGCCGTTTCTTCGATCTTCTCATCTTCAAAATGTTTAGCGTGTTAGACGCATGCTCATTCTAGACAATCCTTCAGCGATTGTTCTGTAAGTGTATCTTAATGTGATTGATAACTAGCCAATGTTTCACAATACAACGTTCCCCAAAGGGAACGCTATTTGTGTCGCTTGTAAACTCTGAGGCTGCAGAACGACGGCTCGCATCGTATCCTCGCGTTCAGATGACTAGAGAACTGTATTATTCCAATCTATCTCTGACCCGCGGTCGAGATATTTGGTAGCGTAGCTGAAGTAATCGCCGGTCAGCGGGCCAGCCCAGTAGAGGCGATCGTCGAAATCGCACGTAGCAAATTCGCCAACCTGTTCGTGCCAAAGCGATGATAGCATTGTGGATGTGCGAAAGGCGCCAAGCTCAGGCGGAGATTTCAGGAGCAAATGCGCGTGCCACCCGACTGTCTGCTGATGTTCAAGCACCACCAGCCGAGACACCCTGATACCATGTCGCCGATATTGGGCCCGGTGCACTTTCCGATCAAATCGGTTCAAGCAATGGCGCAGCTCTTTACTCAATGACATCTCGTCATTGCTGCAAAATCTTCCAAAAGCGGCTTGGACGCGACGCGGCAAATGCATTGTAGCCGGCAGATCACCACCACCTTGTCTCAGCCAATCGCGTACTGCGTCGCGTATGAAGATACGATGTTCAGGCCACGCCATTTGTTCTCGCCCATTCTGCTCTCTCTGCGCGACTGTATGAATAGCAGGTACTTGCTGCGCCAAACGTGTTGCGCATGAAGCGTCGGCCACGGACAGCAGCCTTCCTTCGGCGCCGGCTTATCGGAGCGGCTTTTGACCGACTGTCTGCCTGATCAGTGTCTTCTTCGTTTTTTGTTCTTATTTTCATGGTCTCTTTCATTGACGGATTCTGCATTCTGAAGATCGGTCACGTCTATTTATCTCTGCGCGCGAGGACGCGCGGATTTCCACTCGTCGATGCGAAACTGTAATATTGCGCACTTCTGAAATAGCGCAGAGCGTTTGCGGGTCAGCCGGGGCGTATCGGTTGAAAGCAGCGCCCTACGCCCCGAAAAATGGGTAACTCCGCTACCCAAGTAGCAGCGCGTGAACAAAACACGCTGTAGCGCTTGCTATTCTGGCGTGTGACGCTGGTACAAACTGTAGCGCCGTGTTTCGAAAATCTGGCGCTACATCTATGCCCTTCCGAAAGCACACAGCGAGACGCTAATATGCGACAGCGTTGGCGTCATTTCGGTAGGAATTTTGGTGCTTTGAATGCAGTGCTAGCTCCTAGGTCAATTTTATGGAGCTTCAGATGAGCGCACTCAAATCACTGGTTTTTGCCCCACTACCCAAGCTGTCCGGTGCAGATCCCGTGCAGCATCGCCGCAACAAACTGATCGAACGGCTGCGCCAGCAGATTTCGTTGGCAAACGACCCCGCGTTCGCGCTTACCCGGCAGAAATGGGTGTCGGACGGGAATGGCGGAAAGAACTTGCTGGAACAGCGCAAGCGCGTGCGCCCGTGGTGGAGGATGGATGGAAGCGGAAATGTCGTGCTGACCGTACGCTACGGTGCTCGTCCGATCGAGTTCGACAAAGGTAAGGCTGCTATCGCAGTTGGGAAGAAGGACAAGCTCGTTTCGACGATCGAAACTGTGATCTCAGCCGTGGAAGCTGGCGAGCTAGACGCCGCGATTGGGCATATGAGCAAGACTGCGGTGCAGCTTAAGAGTAAGAAGGCTGCTTGAAGCTGACGACGATAAAGGGGGTGAATCTTTCATCCCCTTTCCTTGACGTCAGGATGGTTGTTCGTCTTCCTCGACCAAAACGCGCGTAATCAGATCATCCCACAGTTCACCGTAGAGACTGAGCATCCATGCACCACGGGCTTGGAAGTATGGGAATTTGCTCTTGGCATATGCCCAACCGATCGTTTTGAGAGTGGCTGCGAGACGGACCTGCGCCTGAACGCTTACTGCCTCTCCACGGGCAACGACTGATCGGTAATAAGCCGGATTGGCGCCAAGCCATCGTGAGGAAAAATCGCTCCGACTGTCGCATGACCCCCAATGGAGCAATCCGTCGTAAACGTGGTCGATTAGCAATTCGGTCATGACAGTTGGCTTGATGGTGTTCCTCTCCCTCTATTTATATGCCGTGAATGATGATCGGATGCGCCCGTCAGCGAAGCTCGTAAGGCGACGAGAGAAGACAACCCTTGCCGTACTGAGCTTCCAGCATCCATCGGGCGTTGGTCGATGTGTCGGCTTGCACGGTTACTGTTTGGATTGTGCCGTTCGGAAGTTTGATCTTCGTTTCATACGTTTTGGTGGCCATCGTAAACCCGCTCCTGTTGTTAAAATGAGGGCATTCACTCGCAATTGCCCGGCGCCAGCACGCTAATTTCTGATGCTACTTATGGGCAACCGAAATGATTTGCACCGTTCTGGACGACGAGGCGCTCCGCATGTCTCGATAAATACCAAGAGCGTACTGAGGTCTCACCGCAGACGTGAGCAAGGAGAAGGGCGCATGTCCTCAAAACGAAAAGTCGAGAAACATCTAAAGGCATTGTGCGCATATTGGGATGGCGATGAGTTTCACGAGGCGCTAGAGATCGTAAGGAACGTGACTGACGCAATTCTGTCAGCTCGCACCGAACTGGACAACGACGGAATCGAAGAAATTTGCCGGGCTATGTATTTCGGCCCTGATAACTTTGGTCGCTGGATGCGTATCGCAGTGCTTCAGCGCGAAATTGAAGAATCGTCAGCTCCTCCCATATTCTATAAGCGACGATCAATGGTGCCCGACCGAGGCTATTTTGGCGGGCAAGTCGGCGTAGCGCTAGCTGAACGGTTGCGAATGCTGCTCGTCAATCACATTACGGCGTTCGAGGGCGGGCTGGTCATGCGCCGGCAGCAATCACTCTCCAGCCAGTTCAATTATGGCGTAAGGATCGTTGGTCTGGACGAAATAGGCCATCGTGTTTTCAAGATGACCGTCGAGTTGGGACAAGAACTGTGCGACGCCTGCGGTATCTCATCTAACCCGAAGCCGACAGCGCAGGTATTCTTCGAGGTGTTGGCGGACAGCATATGGGAATTTAAAATGAGCGGTGACGACGCCCAGCGTTATCTCTCGCGAGTGTATTTGGATGCGATGCTTGTGAGCTTGTGCCTTGATAGTTCCGCTGACGATGGGGCTGCATTGCTGGCTAAGGTTGATGAAGCAGTGACGGCGGTTACTCTCGGTGGGCAGAAATCCGTGGAATGGATACAGGCATGATCTTGCTGCTGTAGCCACCATCAATTTTCTTCGGTGTATTATTTATTGGTCATTGTTTAGACCTATCACACCGTAGGTATCGGCGGATTTTGTGAAAAGCACGTTCCCAGTCGATGGATCGACAACCTTCAGGGTCAGCAGCATACGATCGCTCGCGTTCTGCATTCGGATTGAGAATCTAATCTTCAAATCCAGCTTAACCCCGTCGCGTGTTTCTCGACCGAGCGCGGTCACATCGGGGCCTTTATACATTTGATAATTATCGCCGTTTCTTATCTCAATAGAGGTCCAAGAGTCTCGGCTGGAACCGATAAAGCAGGGCATTATCGAAAGATGTTGTCCTCTCATACCGCATTGAATGTACGCGACATATCGATTTTCTGTTTGCTCTCTATTTCTACTCTCGCGATAGATTTTCATAGCCTCACTGGTGCCTTCGGTCTGAGCCTTAGACAATTCCTTATCCGCGCTTGTTAACTCGAAGCACCTCCTCACATTGCGCGCCATAGATCTCTGAAATTCCTGAGTGTCAGTTTTCACAGTTTCAATAACGCTTTTTGTCACCTCAACTTCGACGGATTTGAGTTGTTCTTCGCTAAAGCCGACTTTCCTTCCGAGGACTTTAGCTGCCTTGAGATATCCATTCGCGATCATATCTGCGCCACTAGCAGCGTCTGAATTTCCTCCGTTTCGCAGCAACATGCCGGACGATGCCGCTTCTATTCCACAAGAGAAAAGTGTCTTCACATTCTCTCTATTATGCGCCCGGACTTCCTCAAATCGTATTCTTTCCTGATCTTGATGGTGCTTCTGAGCACCATTCTCCGGCAATTGCGAAGCCTGCTTAGCGTCGGATTGTGTGCCACCACCAAACCAACCTGAAATCTTTCCGCTCCAACTATTCTTCCGATCTTCTTCCTCTTTGGCGATCTTGGCTTTCTCAGCTTCGGCCTTTGCGCGTTCGGCTTCAGCTTGAGCGCGCTTTTGATCGGCATCGGCTTTGGCCTGCGCTGCCTCTGCGGCAGCTTTGGCCTTTGCTTTCTCAGCCTCGACCTGCGCAGCAGCTTTGGCCTTCTCAATTTCAACCTGAGCTAATGCCTGCGCCTTCTCGCGTTCGGCTTTGGCTTTCTCAGCTTCCGCACGGGCAATGGCCAGTCTGCGCTCATCATCCTCACGTTTGGCTGTATCCTGTGCTTCCTTGGCTTCACGTGCGATACGTGCGGTTTCACGGGCTGCCTGTTCACGTTCTGCGATGACCTTCCGTGCCTGCTCAGCTTCGGCCACTTTGGCTTTGTCCAATTCCGCGATCGTGGGTGCTGAGACGCCATTCTGCGCGAGAACCGCAGCGACCTTACCAATGCCGGCTTCTAGCTGCTCCTTGATGCAGCCGGTATTGCCCTGGCATTCCTGACGACGCTTATTGATGGGCACTAGCTGCTTTCGCAACTCGCCTTTGCGATCAAAAGCGCGGGATTTCGCGAAGTATTCACCGTATCGGCTGTCCAGCTCGGACAAAGGATATGACGAACAGATCGCTAGTTCGGATTGCGATTTTGCATTCGCGCAATTGAAACTGGGCGACACCACCTTGGCTGAGACAACTCCGGCCGTAGCCATTTGCCCGCGACGTGCCAGAGCATCCTGTCGCTCGAATTGAGCGGTAGAGATTGGCTGGCCAGACGCCGCAAGCCGAATAACCTCCTCCGTGCTCAATTTCGACAAGCTGCCGTCTTGTCCTTTCTGGGCATAGAATTCATCGCAATAGGTCGTGATACTCTGACCGGGCTGTTGAAACGTGCATTCGAAATTCTTGCGCATGGGACGATCAACAATCTCGTCGCATTTCGCACGGAGCGGGGCGATACGGGGATCGAGCGGCGATATGGCACCTTGCTGCAATGCCTGCTGAAACCGGATGTTCGATTGTGATGCGGCTAGTAGGCATTGACGCTTCAACTCGGGCAGTTTTCTCCATTCTGCCTGATTGTTGGCCTGTATTGCCGAATTGATCAGACCGCCAATGATGTTCTGAAAATTCTGGGCGTTTGCCGTCCCAGTCGAGAGCGACATTGCGAACATCGCCACTAACACCAATCTTGCACGCATACTCGTCCCCCATGCGCTTCTCGATAGCCGAATAAATTCGCGATCGTCTCGCATCTACGATGCGTGATAGGCACAGCTAGCCATCGCGCCGCAGTTTGTAGATGATCGAGCGGAAAGAGTGCTCCCAATCGATTGGTCGCTGCTCTTGAGTGTTAGCGGTGTCGCCCAGCGGGAGCGCGATATTCCCATTTGCGGTCATTCTGGCGATCGCACGTACATTGTCTGCGATATCCAGCAGGATAAATGCGAAGCCTACGGCGATGATTGTTCCTAGGACTGTCAGCGCAAAGATGAAAAAACCGAGGAGTAGCGCTCCGTATCTGGCATACATCGTCATCAAGAAGAAACCGACGATGAACGATACAATTATGCTGATGACGCATACCAACTCGAATACGCGGATAATGAAAACACGAAATCCACGCGTTAAATTCACAGCGTTTGAATTATCCTCCGCGCTCATTAATTCCCCCGTTTAGGCCAATTCAACCGCGTTTCGTAATTGCTGATCGTTTACATCGATGTAGCGTTGCGTGGTCGTAATGGAACTGTGACCTGCAAGCTCGGCAAGAACGCGCACCGAAACTGATTTGCTGGCAAGATTGGTGATGAAGGTGCGCCGACCGCTATGGGAGCTGGCACCCTTGATGCCGCAGTATTTGTAAATTCCGAGAAACAGCTGACACATGGTGTTGGCGTTAAATGCACGCCGCTTCTGTGAACAGAATAACGGCAAGACAGGATCGATGTTGGCAAACTGATCCTTGACGTATGCGGTTAGCTCTTTGCGAAGCCGGGCATTGATAAAGACACGACGCGGACGACGCCCTTTGGTCTGCTCGGGCGACAGAATGATCTCATCGCGTACGCGGCCAGCATCATCGATCACGTCACCGAGACGTAGCGAAGCAATCTCATGCGCGCGCATGCCGGATAGAAAGCTGATCTGGACGATTGTGCGATTGCGAAGTGCGTGCGGGCGAGAGGCGACGTAAGCAAGAACAAGCTTTAGCTCATCAGCTTGCAGCGTCTTCGCCCGCTTCATGCTCGCGCGCTCGAAATCTCATGTTGTGTGCGCGCACAAGCTATTTTCTGATATTCCCAAAGAGCAACCGATTTTGGCGGCGCAAAAATATCAATGAAATCAGCCCGGTAACGCAGAACGTCATGTTATCTATATTGTCTGATGTATAGGTCTGACGAGCGCGCGGGAATTCATCAGTTCATTCAATACGAAGCGGCGCGCGTGACGTTGGGCAGCGATACCGTTGCGGGACACGAACACGCTGATTACGGCGGCGAAGAAAGCCCCGAAATCGCTGACGGAATTCCGCGCTTGAAAATGTCATGAAATATAGAGTTCGTTAGATTAGCCGAGTAGCCCACAGGGATTTGAGCCATCGACTGCTCTAACTTTCGCTCGTGAAATCCGATTGCGCTCACCCTCTTTGACATAAGGGCCTTCAATCGGTTTCGGGTAGTTCTCTGTTTTGCGCCGCCAAGAAGCTTCGTCGCAAGCATGTCTGTATATGCCAACTAGTCGGCAGGACAACGTGTCCCCATTAGCAAGGTTCCAACGTCGGTTGTGCGCGGGTTACTGGCGTGCCGATACCATCGCGCCCAATCAAAAATCGTTTGTCGCGGTACTTGGTTATCAATCAGTACTCTAGCTTGATCTGCCACTAATTTGATTTTCGCGTTGCCTGATGCTGTCCGACATATCCAATGACTACTCTGTTCGTCGTTTCGTCGTAAACGAAGGCCAATCGAATAGTGTGACGTGGCTCGGTGCTAGTTCCAAAGCCGATATGTTCTTTCAATTTAATCTTGTTGCCATTGTAGTTTAGCTCATAATCTGCGGGGAACATGCTCATAGTGATATCGGACTGGTGGGCACTATAGTGAAATTGGCATGCTTCGCGGCACGATGTGTCCAAGTCGCTGCAGCGTTGAACACCTGATCTGGCGTCACGATAGGTAGTCGCCAGCCACTTGAACGCAGCATAAAGTAACTCAGGCTCTTCAAATAACAGCGCTTGCTTAGAGATACGCCCGTCTAGAATCTCGAGCCGGTCCACGAAATCAGCTTTTGCAAGCGTGATCGCCCCGGTTGCATCATCTATCGTAACTTCTTCGAACGTATCCTCGTTCATATTCACAGATTGATTACGGAGCGCCTGCAGATACATCTGCTTCCAACGTCGAACATCTTCGTCACGTTCTAGTAATGCGTCAGACATCGCGTCTCGCTCTTTTCGAGCTTCCGAGAGCGCGGCCAAATCGATATCATACTGTTTGAACCACTCGTCGGAAATTTCGGCAGCTACAGCCCCAGTGCTTTGCAAGCGTTGAATGGTCCTGCGCGTATTTTCGCGCTCAACATCCTCCCATCGAACGAGTCCAGAGACGTGTCTTGTTACTGACGCAGTTGCTACTATCCTTAATAAGTCATCCGAAATTCTGCGGTTATGGTCGAGAAGTTGGCGCTTGTTCCACCATCTATGGCGGTGCGGTGCGTCATTTAGAGTCATCTTTGGCCAATAGACTCGGATAGTCCCGTCGTATGCGTTCAGACGATTACTAATGTGGCCAGTCAATGCCCAGCTGAGGTTCGAGGAATCCGCGACGCAGACATATGCTGCACCAACAAGTTTATCTGTTAGATCGGCAGGATCACATAAGATAGCCTCATCTTCATTGCGCCTACTCACAAACACAAGCGGAAGCGTTCGAGCGGGATCGAGTAAGAACGCTGCAAAAGTATCCGCTTCTGCAGTCTTAATCGTGAGATGTTTCGGCGTCAGCGCGTATTGCTCACGAGCGCCGAACTTATCCAACATGGAACGAACGATGCGAGGACGTGTGGTTGGTGGTCTTATCGCGTATTCCCGTTCGGAAGCGCCTCCTGCTGAAACCGTTACGGCAAAGCGAACCGACGGCTCGTGTTCTGCTGAGTAGCTGACGACGCAGTCGGTGCGCCATATGCGGCCTTGAGGGTCCGGATGCTCGTAACGGATTGCGCAGGCTTGGAGCGAATCTCCTACTCCATCAGTAAGTCTTAGCAACTGAATCTTTTCGCCGTTCGGGAATAAAATCGGTCCAGTGAGATTGGGCCATTCAACTGGTCGATCAAGCGGCCGATAGCGATTATTGAAAATCCAATCTGCGATGACTTCGAGAGCATCCGATACAAGGGGGAGATCGCCTCGCTGACCGCCCAGCAGAAACGACGCAAAATAGGTTGGCTGCACATTCCCCCCTCTCTCTTGGGCTGTTAGTATTTTACTTTCTTAAGAACAGCCTCATATTCCTTCCGATTGGCGACAACGATCGGCGTTTCTTTGGGGCGGTCTTGCTCTTGACCAATGTCAAGCCGCAGCCGCTTGTCCAGATAATACAACATCGCTCGACGAACGCGCAGTTCGCATCGACCGTCTTTCATTCCATAATCGCGTTCAATTGCTTGCCGCTGCGCCTTTGAAAGCTTCGGATTCGGGATCAAAACCACAGCGAAATAATTCCACCAGTTTTCGTCCCCTGCGGGATCAGCTCCTGGTTCGGCCATTCTACCAATTTTTGAACAACGCGAAATCAGAAAGTCTTTCCATTCGCGTTGAAGATGGCAATACGCGCGCATGTGCCAGCGTAGCCCGTCCGTTCCAAAAGCGTGTGGAGTGATACCTCGCCATGTCGGCGCTGGCCGATCTTCACTGAGTGACTGGTATTCCACCTCTATCGAACGTTGTTCTCGCACAGCCTTGAGAAGCGGCTTCAACATCTCTGGCTCAACTCGTCGCTCAGGGACCGGCACGACACCAACCTCGGGCAGATCTGCAAACCATGTATCGTTCTGAGCAATGACGTTCTCTGAGATCGCGCGCATCTGAGCGAGATAACGCTCGGCATTTGGCTTCATCAAACGAGGTCGAAACGTCGACGTAGGTACAAACCGCTTGGCGCTGGCGTCGTATTCGATGTTGTCGGGTGCCCGTTCGCGGTACTGCGCGAGATCGTTCGACGCCTGTGGTGCCGAAACCCCGAACCTGTCTGCGATGTCGCTGCGATTGACGCTACCGTCCCAGAATAGCCGAAACTCAATAAATTCAAGGCGTTGCTCGGTACCCCAACGCAGCTTCCCAGTCGAAATGTCCACAAGTTCCTCACAAACAGGTAAGTTTATTGACAGGTCATATTTCTAACGGTAAGAAATGTTACGGATCGGCCAGGCGACCGTCAAGAGTCGTAGCCTGAGCCGACACAGAAACCTTACCAATGAGGCGAATTTGTCATGAACAAGCTGCTGATTGAACCGTTGGGACCGGGAGCCCCGGTTGGCGAAATTCTTCTCGCCGAAACTGCCGTCCGCATCGAACTGCCACCCAGCCTTCACCAACTCGCAGTCGACCGTTACGCCGCCGTCAGCAAACACGCTGAACGGCCGGACAGTCCGCTCCACGACAAGGTGACCTGGTTCTATCCGCAAGGCTCGATGGCGATTCGCTCGACCATCAAGTCCCATCGTCGCGATGACGGTTTCGACATCGACATCGTCGCCGAGCTTCTTCTGCATGGCGCCTTGACGCCGGCGCAGGTCCTCGACCTGCTCTTTGAAGCGATTAATGGCCCTCCCGGCTCGATGTACCACGGCATGGTCGAGCGCCAGACCCGCTGTATCACCGTCCGATACGCCGACGGGATGCACCTCGACATCACGCCGTCCGAACTCTTGGATGCGCACGATCCCCGGCGCAGCCATATCTTTCACGCGAAGCCCGGCGAGCCCGCCACCCATCATCGCTACCTGACCATGAACAGCTGGGCATTCTGCGATTGGTTCAACGCCAACACGCCGGTCGATCTGCTGTTCGAGCAAGCGTACCGCAAGCGCGCTTTGGCATTCGACCAGATGCGCGTCTTGGCTGAGGCCGAGGTGAAGCCCGTGCCGGGTCATTCGAGCACGGAGGCGGGGAAATCCGCAAGCGTGGTTGCGCTCCAATTGCTCAAACGCAACCGCAACATGCGCTACGCCTCTCGGAAGGGCCAGCGCCTGCCACCGTCCGTGATGATGGCCTGCTTCTCCGGCCACACGTCGGTACCTGGCTCGAGCATTTCCGATGCACTCGACACCATCGCGGCCGTGATCCTGGAAGCGCTGGAGCGCGCCGATCGCAGCAACACGCTGATCGATCTGCGCAATCCGAAGTGCAACAATGACCGCTTCACCGACCGTTGGCCGGAGAATGCGCAAGCCCAGCGCATCTATATCGACGATTTGAAACTCTTCCGGCGCCAGTTGGCTGCGATAATGTCGGACCAGCTCACGCTCCCACAGAAGCGTGATCTCCTCGTCGTGATGTTCGGCGAGGGGCCGGCACAATCGGCAGTCAACGACTACGCGGCCACCCTCGGGCAAGCTGTGGCGACCGGGAGCCGGAAGATCGCGCCCTCCGGTAAGGTGCTGCCGATCGCAGCGGCTGCCCCGGCCATTATTACGCCGTCAGCCGCGCAGCCCCGCAGCCACACCTTCTACGGCTCGCCCTGGGGATCGTGGTGAAGACCATAGCCGAGCAAGTGCGCGCGATGCGGCGTCGGTGGCGTACCTTCGACCTCGCCGAGCAGAAGGACGACAGTGCCGTCTGGTTCGGTGGGCTTGTCGGCATTGAGCGACAGTACCGGGTTTCGGTCGAGTACGGGCATCCAGCGCCAGGTCGAGATAACGCGCGCTGGCGGTTGTTTCCGCTCGTGCGCGTGTTGTCACCTCAGCTTGAACCCCGGTTCGACGCTCTCGAAGAGGCGCCGCTGCCGCACGTCTATTTCGACTACAAAGACATCACGCTTTCACCGCTCTGCTTGTTCGACCCGAACGCTAACGAGTGGTCACATGATGATCTCATTGCCGAGACCACGATCCCTTGGGCCGCTGATTGGCTTGCTTGCTACGAGGGATGGCTTGCCACAGGCCGATGGCATGGGGGTGGTCGGCACGGTCAACCCCATCACGCTTCACAATGAGCAGACACATGACCTACACCCCACCACGCCGGTCCGGCGGCACCATCCAGACCCGGCGCATTCAACAACCGTGGCCTTCAGACAAGCCGTTTCGCATTTTGTCGATCGATGGTGGCGGAATTTGTGGTATTTTGCCTGCAGCCGTGCTCGCCGAGCTCGAGGCAAGATTTCTCGGGGGTAGCTCCATCGCGAGTCACTTTGACATGATTGCCGGCACGTCGACCGGCGGGATCATCGCGCTC
>JGI26540J51217_10001286_pt1 | contig 18930 bp, 10 predicted proteins | sample ThiBio_1000_plan_2_FD_51217 | JGI IMG/M metagenome (IMG submission 51217)
ACTTTGGAATCTAACTGATGATGATATCCAACATCTGTGTCAAAAATCATTGACATCGTTTCATTCAAATCTTACTTACGATTCAATGCTAATAACAACTGCAATTGTTATTGTTATGTTAAAAACTAAATTTAAATCCTATAAAATCATGTGGGTTTTTGTAGTCAATAAAGCTAGACAACGTTTAATAGAATTATTGAATAATAATGAAAACAATTTCAAACAACTAATCAATGATATCAAGACACAACTATAAAATATAAATTTATGGAACTTTTATTTTCTTGTTTAAAAAAAATCGTATATAAAACGTTTTTGTCTCTTCTTGATTAATTTGTGTTTTGCTCCATATCACAATGGCAGATAGCCGGACTATGAAGTGCAGAGCATGGATAAGAATGCCCATGACCATGACAGGATTTACTATCGATCTTCGAAGTGCAATCTATTCGACGACGGCACTGCCCATGATGAATCACTGAATAAACATAATGAGGATAAGCATGATACCCGCATGTTGCATCAGGACGACGAATCCATCGATAAAGTGGACCAACTAAAGGTCCTACATGAGATTGATACGCAAATCTACTAGCATTACAATCACTATGTTCAGTAGTCGTGTAATACCAATCTCGACATTTGAAACATTTTGGACACGCACGTCCATTACACTCAGCTGCATAAATCGTTCGTTGAGATTCTGCCGACATTCTTATTGGATTTTTTTTTGAAAATGAAAATACAAGAAAAGAGAAGCCAAGCTTTACTCCCAATCTGGGAGAAAATCGTCATTCAACAATTTTTTATTTATTGTCCTTGATGAGAAAAAAATTTCTTCCCATTTTTGAGAAATAAATATAAAAATATTATGTTGTCTCTAAGAGACGAAAATCACAGAGAATATCCTATGTTTATTTTTATTTTACGGCATACAATCAATCAATCAACCAACCAAACAATTTGTTCTTGTGTGGTTCATCTCAGCAAGAAAGAAAATAATCATAAAAAAGCTAACAACTAATAACAAAAGATAATTGATGAAACAAGCATCAGCTAATTATTACGATAAAGACANTTTTTCAAAATACTCATCAATATCATAATCGATATTGTTTTCATTTTCTAAAGTGTGTATCATAATTGAATTTACATCTTCTATTGTTAATGTTTGCCGATTTTGTTCGAGGTATTCTATTGTTTTGATAAGATTTATTCCTTTTAAATCCTTCATAGCATATTCATATGTTGATAAAATATCGTACGGCATACCTTCTAAAATTGCTTGTTTAATNAATTGTGTATACTGATGAAAAACTGTTTTGAACATTAAAATCATTTTTAAAAACGAAACNCCATCGTCCGAATAGTACAACGAAATCTTTCCTTGAAAATGATTCTCATTCAACATTTTTAAAACACTATTCGATGCTGTAGATAGGCTACCTTTGTAAAAATCACAAGTATTAACTTTCATAGCACTGCTATAATCAATGACGTGCACATAATTATCATAAAGAATCATATTTGCAATTCTTATGTCGCTATGAATGAAACCAACTTGATGACCTAGGAGTCAGAATATTCGTTTTCTTTCTCTTTCGAACTTCTTTATTCAAATTAAATTCTACATACATAAGTTAATTTGTTTCCAAGCGTTGTTTAAAAGTGTCGTATTATTAATAAACTTTCTAATGTGTGTTTCATGAAGTTGACTACCACGTAGATTAAAAGCAATCAAATAATCGGAATATGTTTCATTTAAATTCAAATCAATGCAATTGATTAAGTTGATATCATCGGGTTTGATTGCATTCATCTGTTGAATAATATACTTTTCTTTCAATAAATTTTTTCTTGAGATCTTTAGGACAATGTTTGTCAATGATTTTTCAGGATATTCACAATAGAATGCAAATGAAGAACTTCCACGTCCTAAATATTCCAAAAATTTGAAACGCTTTTCGGCAAATAATCTTAAAAACATTCCATTATATCCCAATTCCTGATCGGATAATTCAAGAAACAAAGCTAGATTTTGTAGACCTGCTGCTTGCGTAACCATCGCTTGAATTTCATACCGAATATCATTGTTCTGCTCATCATAAGATACTTTGATCAGACTAGTATGAGAAAATTTTGTAAGACAACCAATAACAAATATTCGACCAGGTGAATAGCGCAAAACTGATGCCAGATAATTCGATAATTGATCATAATCTTTATTTTTAAAATCGACTTTTTTTAATTCAATGATAGACTTATAATAGAATGGACAACTCGAAAAATCGTCTAATTTTGTTCCTGCTGTTGTGTTCCAAGACATATCAGGCTTCCGTTTTGAAAACAGTTCATTGAATACTTTATCGCCATAAGTACATGTATCATGAATACAATCCATATTTCGATCATGTAGAAATTCTTCGAATAAATGATTCAATTCGTTTTCTCTTAATTCTTTATTTTTATTGTAAAAATGTTCTAAATCTTCATACAATGATTTAAATTTTTGACTTTGCATTCGATTATTTATTTCATTGTCTGTTAAAGATAGAATTCTATTGATCGATTGGCTTATATAAATTCGATTAGAAGCCTTATGAGTAATACTCGAACTAGACTTCGTAATGATTTCACTTGGAATATGAATTTTATTTGTAAACGACGACATGTTTGAACAAACGATAAATAACTGCTGTTATTAACGAAATATCAAGAGAATATTTAAAGATAAATGTTTGTGTAATAACAATAACAATCAATCGTTTCAATTAGAAAACGAAATCAAACAAAAGAAGGAAAACAATAAGAAAAATTTATTGGCTGACAATAGCAATCAGTCAAAGGAAAATTTGTTGGAAAGAGAAGATATATATATATATACGTATCTCTTATTAAGATAGATGACAGTAATAGAATTCAAAATAGATTAATCACGAATGTGAGCTGACAGAGAAGAAAAGAAAACGACGAACGAAATCTTATAGAAATCTGAGGCTCTTGACATTTGAAGGAAAATTCATTCGATTAAAAGAGTTCTATCCTTGAGAGCTTTGCACTGATATTCGGTCGCCATAAGCATACAGAAAAGAATTATTTCATCAAATCATTTATTTATAGCACCTTTCATACAATGTAAATCATTACAAATCTCTGATGTTGACAGTATAGTGTCCGATTTGAAAGTTGAATTTTCAACTTTTAACTTTCAACTTTGATATGTCGATTTTCTACGTTTTAATATTTAAGAATTCGTCGAGCGATTTTTGCTTTGACTTTCTAGTAATGAGGTCGGCTGATTGGGTATCTATAACGGGATAATCGACGTAGATCATTTCGTTTTTTGCTTCGTTTCTTCTTGGAGGCAGTTGATCTTCTATGTTGATTTTCTGGTTGTAGTTGTTGTTGTTGTTGTTGTTGTTCAGGTGGATTTTTCACCTCATCGACTTCCACTATGTGGCAGTCAACATTTGCTTGATCATAATGTTCATCTAATTTAGCATGATGAACGGATTCTTCGACTTGTAATTCGATTGTTGTTGAACGTTGAAATTCACCTTGACAATCATTCACGACGAGTTCGACTAACTGATGAAGATAGATTTCGTCATCGGATGAGATTGATTCAAGATCCGGATCGACACCTGCTAACATCTTCGATAGTTTTTGAACATTAATACATTTATCGCTTTTTTATGTAATTACTTGATCATCTACGAGATAATCTTATTATAAGTATCTGCTCTTATGTGACATCTGTCTCTCTTATTTCGCTCTTTATCATTTCTGGCGAATTGATTCTCCAATAGATTTTTTTCTGTTCTGTTTATATTCTTTATGAAATGGTGTTTCTGTTCTGCAGTTGAACCAATGGTCGTACCAAAACATGACGGCTAATAATAATATAGAAAAGTTAAAAGGTACTTGGGAATATGTATGTAATTTATTTATTTACTCGAAATAATCAATTATTTGTTAGTTTAGATTAATGCAGAAAATTTTGGTGAACTATTGAAGGAACTTGGTGTTAATCAAGAAATACGTAAATTTACAGCAGCTGAGACATTTAAACCTCGTGTTATAATTCGTGAAAAAGATGGCAAATGGTCATTGACATCAGAAAATACTTTTAAAAGCACAACAGTTGAATTTACTCCGGGAATCGAATTTGAAGATGTGTCACCTGATGGACATCAAATAACTGTTTGACTAATTTTTCATTCATTTTATACATTTTTTAGAATTTACATTTTCAGATGCTTATTTATTTTGAAAATAGAAAATGGATTCAAAGGGTATGCTATAAAAATGGAAAGGAAATGTTTGTCGAACGTTGGGTCAATGATCAAGATCAATTAGAAGTCGTGAGTTTTTATTTAATTAAAAAATAAAGACATATTGATGATTATGAATAGAGTATGAAATGTGGCAATGTTAATGCAACTCAATTATACAAACGTATTATCTAATCTGCAACAAAAAACATTACCTTTTCTGAAGACTCACTTTTTTGATGACTGCATTTTATTGTTGGAATATTTTAAATAATTTTTCGTAGATATAAAAATCGAATAAAGTAGACAACTGTTTAATAGTGATTTTTGTCTCCATCACAGTTTTAGAAGAACTCAGCTTTATCTGTGATAATACTATGGATGATTCTCACTATGTCGATATTCTTGGTTCATATCAGACATTTTGTGAGAGGCGACTAAAAAGAAGCATTGAATTTTCAAGTTAATACAGCATAACAATTTTGAACACCGCTCTTTATTGGCACTCCTAGTTGTGCCAACTATGCAGATATTTCCTACCAGTAAAAGATAAAGTAATCCCGTGACGAAGACAATCATCCACACTGATAATCCTTGAGCAAAATATAAGATATAGTTCTTCATTCATGACGAGCATTGGATTGAGAACCAACCGAGGAGATAGAAATTAAGACCAAGGATATCCATACAAATGAGTTCTATATAAAGGATAAGTGAGAAGCGAGAAAAGGCGCGCGTACATATATTCTTCTTAAATTGATTTCATGCTGTTGTTCGAATAAACCAAGGCCGTTCTCTATGCTCTGTGCTTATATTTTATGAAACTATAAAATAAGATTTCTTTGGAAAAACACGTAACAAGCGATAGTTGGTAGAATCTTTTCATCGTGCGACTGACTCAGTAAAATCCAGCAAATATCGAAATTTCGTTACAGGGACGATAAAAACTTTTGTAAAAAATCTGAAAAAATTAATATTTTGAATAAAACTTCATGTTTCGATTGATAGCACCATTCGATGTAGAATCCAATTATGCATATAATACAACCTAAAAGAGAAACAGCACAAACATACAGGCGAATCCTTCCAGAAAAAACTCGAATTCGATGCTAACTTTACTGACGTAATGATCAATTAATTCTGTGGTAGATGTGATTACCCGAGTTTTAAGTTTGTCATCAATCATAGACTCGATCTAATTGATGGCACAACTTTTGTTTAACCATTTTAGAACATTAACATCTAATTTGCGTAATTTATCTTGAGTTTGTTTTGAACTATGATAACATAGCATTATTATGCTGGTAAAGATAAATTTAATTTTCTAATATACGTATATACGTATCTGTTATTAAGATAGATGACAGTAATAGAATTCAAAATAGATTAATCACGAATGTGAGCTGACAGAGAAGAAAAGAAAACGACGAACGAAATCTTATAGAAATCTGAGACTCTTGACATTTGAAGGAAAATTCATTCGATTAAAAGAGTTCTATCCTTGAGAGCTTTGCACTGATATTCGATCGCCATAAGCATACAGAAAAGAATTATTTCATCAAATCATTTATTTATCTATCTTACTTTGATTGACAAAAACCTTGAATTCGTTATACTCGAATATATATTAAAAAAGAAAAAAATAACTATTTTAAATATTCATTCTTGCTTTTTTTATTCTGTTTTCAAATGTCTAATACCTAAAAAGTGAAAAAATATTTTATACCGGCTCTAGTCGACTCAAGTTAGAAAAAACCGTTTTCCGTTAAACGTACTGTCACTTTTTCTGTTTTCTTATCTTCATCTATTTCGATAGTCACATCTTTAAACTTGCAACTTAAATTTGATAACAAAAGAACTTTAAAAAAAACTATTTTATGTCACTTTCATAGAAACAAAGGGCATAAACTTTTCGTTTCTATCCAACTTCATCAAAGGATCTTCTCCTGAGTGCAAATTCTTATTTTTTTTACAATTTTTTTTTCTAGATTTTCCAGTTTGCCTTATGTCGGAATCGAGTTTTCTTGCCTACCCGATCGACGAACATCGGTATATCAATGTACTGACTATTGCTGGTTCAGATTCATCCGGTGGTGCTGGTCTTCAAGCAGATCTAAAAACGTTTGCATCATTGCATTGCTACGGTATGTCAATTGTAACGGCTCTCACTGCTCAAAATACCTATGGAGTCGATGGTATCCAATCTCTTCCTCATACATTTGTGCGACAACAGCTTGAATCTGTATTTAATGATTTACAAGTAGACGCCATCAAACTTGGGATGCTCCAACGAAAAGAGATTATGATCGAAGTGGCACAGTTTCTAGAAAAAAGAAAAGCAGTAGCAGCACTTCCACCACTCGTGATCGATCCTGTTATTTATGCTAAGAGTGGAGATCAAATTATTGATGATGATTCGATTAACGTATTGAAAGAAACAATTGTGCCTTTAGCAACACTTTTGACACCTAATTGGGAAGAAGCATGTCGTCTTTTGGGACGAGATAGCATGCGAGTCAATGATTTAGAAGAAGTTGCAAATGAATTAATTAAATTGGGTCCTAAAGCTGTAGTTATTAAAGGGACGGACGCACGAGATTGTCTTCTCCTGCAAGGACAAACAAAAGCTATATGGATTGGAGAAACAACAGATTGGATCGACACAAAGAATGTGCACGGGACAGGGTGTACTTATGCAGCAGCTATTACCTCATTTCTTGGTCGTGGCGATCCACTGATAATAGCTGTTCAAAAGGCGAAAACTTACATAACCCAAGCCATTCGTATAGGTGCAAGCTACAAGCAAGGCCATGGTGCTGGGCCAGTTTGTCATCATTGGCTTCGTATTGATCACAACTTTATCCAAACGGCGTGGCTCTCGATCTCTGAACTTTATGTTCGTATCAAAGCACTTCCCTTCCTCTGTGAGATAGCACAAGGCACATTGCCATGGGCGAAATTTGTTTTCTTTATTCAACAAGATTATTTTTTTCTGCTGGATCGGAAAGCCGTATGCGACACACTTTTATCTCAACATGGCAATGTTAACAATGAATTGAAATCGATCTTAAAGTCAATTGCTGATAGCTCACAACTCAGTGCTGAAAACATTTTTAATAAATATAATATAGTCGATAAACCAACGACACTTCAAAATAAATCAGCTGTTTGTAATGCATACACGGACTATTTGAAGGGTTTGACTGCAAGCGAAAATCCAATTCTTTTTACTCTCGTTGGACTAGTACCTTGTTCGTTAATTTATCAAAAAGTTGGCGAATATCTAGCATATAAACAGCGAACAGAGTCATTACTACCAGCAAATATGAATTATCAAATGTGGATTAACACATATAGTAGCGAACAACGACGACAGAGCGTTGAAAAGCTGTTAGCCATCGTAAATCAAATATATTCATCGACACCACTACCAAATGAGCATTTAAAATTGCTATTGGAAATTTTTAAAAAAGCAAGTGAATATGAGTATCAATTTTGGAATGATGCATACAATACTCTCAAAAAATAAAAATATTTAGGCCATCCTCCTCTAATGAAAGGGACATAACTACACAAGCAAATTGAACAATGTTATGTCTAATAGGATTATCACTAAATGTTGATACATATGATGCACTCCACATTTAAAGTTCACGGTGTTTTGTAACTTTTTCGTAATATGTGATTCGAGTTGAACATTTAACTAATCATAATCAAACACCTCGCTTAGCTCACTTCATTTCATCTTACATATTTTGAAAAATTTTCGAAGAGACTCTTCTCTTGTTGTCAAATTGTAGAATGACATTCTACGTGATTTTTTTTAATGAATACAAAAAAAACTAGAAGAACAATTGTGTAAATATTTACTTGATTTTATTTTTTATTACTATATGCAAAGACACGTTCGCTATCAGCATACTAAGAACATCATCGTATGAAAAATTTGTTCTAGATTTCTCTTTATTATATCGAGAGTAATTTTTTTTTCTCCGGTAGTAAGACTAATTTACTAGCAATAGTTTGTAAAAATGAGTTCTATCGCCAATTATACCATCCTCCACAATCAATCTACACTTTATATGTACTCGTCTATCAGAGAAAAACAAAAGGAAAAAACCCAGTACGACAACATACGATGCACACAAACAGAATCAGCGCGCTTCTATCTTTGACAGCTTCGTCTTGACATAACTAGACGTCTTTTCTTTGCAAATACGTCACTAACACTATAGTTGTAAATACCATCGCGTCTTTAACATACAGAGTAAGAAAAGAAAGAACATAGAAGACATTATCATGCTCACTTACTTACGATCGACATTTTCTTTTTTTTTCTGCCTTATCATACCATCTTACTCCACATTTTCTTTTCGAGTTAGACGAATATGACTCGCAGTACTTCCAATGAAAGTAAATATTTTTGTTAGTCCTTTCGTTTGCATATAAATTTTGTGTTTATCAGCTTGATTCTTACAGTTTGATTTTCAGAGTAAATATGCAGTATAATTAATGAAATAGAAGGAGAAAGAAAACATCAAAATATGATTGAAGTTAATGAACAAGATGTGACAGACAATGTTATAACAAGACAAGCTCTTGGTCGACATGGATCAATCGGTAGTTTATATGATATTCGTGATGAAGAAATATTAAGCCAAATTGTATTCGATGAAAAACAAATTCTAATCGAAGATTACACTAGTAAACGCATTTTCATCGATCGACATCGATCAGAAAAAGAAACATGGAACAAACTAAATATCGAATCATCAATGCAATTGAGTTTGCAAGTTGGTCTTGTTCGAGATATACCCAAATATTTAGAGAGAACAATAGTCGATAATCAAACAGTTCGAGTTACATTTGTATTTCTACTAACCACAAAACGACAATATATTCCCAAGAATTCATTCGAACAAACATTAGATTATTCGAATGCAACACATTATATCAGTGGTATCATACGAGGAAAACAAATTTTTCTAACATTCGAAAGTATTTCAATGAATTCGAAAGCAGAAAATGAACTCATTACTGTATTAGAGAAAACAACCATTCAAAATGATGAAATTCATTTCGAAGATCTTTCGAATTTCGACACATGGAGAATTGTTCTCACCGATGGTCTATCAACAGAAATCTTGTCAAAATTCGATCAAAATCTTATTCAATCGACATTTAATCAATTCATTGCAAACAACAATGATCAACAAGTTCAATTCGAACTACATCCATTGAAAACTTATTTCTCAAATATCGATCCATCAGCTTATCAATTGATTTCGAATGAAATCGACAAGATGCACGAAGACAAACTTCGACTCAATAAGTATCTCGATAAGATCAATGTGTGGAAAGATTGGATTCCATTCAATTGGCGAACTATGCCAAGCAAACTAATCAATGAAAAACAATCTCAAATGAAAGTTTTACTCAAAAAAGTTCGTTCGGGAGAAAAGATAACGAGTGTTTCATTGGCTCCTATCGAATTTCAAACAGAAGAAATCGATTTTAAAATCAAAATTCTAAGTGAATTCAATACGAACATGAAACAACCGAACGCAACTATTCTCTTAAAAAATCTCTCGTCTATTGATAATCTCATTTCGAATTATTATGATCATCAAATCTATCTCTTACACATTTCAAATCAATGGATCAAACAAGATCCAATTAATTGGTCGAAACAATTACGATGTTTTTTACAATTACAAGAAACTGATGAGAAATTTGCAGTGAATAAGCCAATCTTTCGTGTTATCGATCATGATCTGCATACGCATATAACTGATCGACCCAATTCTTGCACAATATATCATGCCAATCGAGGAACGATTGTATCTCAAGATTTTTTTCGTACGACTTCATTGAGTAAGTTATATGCGTAGTTTGTATCAATCGATCTCTATGATTGTATGATCGACTTTATTTTACATAGAAGTATTATCTTTACAACAAATTCGAACAATTCGAATGGAAAATAAATTTACAGATTTAACTGAACAAGATATAGAAAATCGACATAAACAATTCATTAAAAATCAGTAAATATACGAAACAAAACAATCAAACTTGAATGTTTTTGTTTTTCTATTATTTAGTCCGACAGGTGAAATGAATAAAGAAGAATTCATTCAAGAATTTCAACGGCTCTATCCCAAGTCAGTGTGCACTAATCATCATGACGAACAAAGAAATCTAATATGATTTTGTTTTTCTACAGGGGTAATCCGAGTATCTATTGTCATTATGCGTTCGATTCGATCGATACGGATCGTAGTGGAACAATTGGTTTCGAAGAATTTATGTCTGCAATTGCATTGACAATGTCAGGCAATATCGATAGACAATTATCATTAGTAGATTTCAGATTTCGAACATATCGTTTCGTTTCGAATGTCAATTTGTATATGTAGATATTTGCTGTTTGTGATCATGATCATTCTGGCAAAGTTAGTGGCGAAGAAATAATCAAGTTTCTTGCAATTATTGCTCAGTTAGAAAATGGCCAAGATGCAATTGATTACGAGAAAATAAATAGTATTGCGAGCAAACTAATGAAATTTTGTGGCAAACAAAATAAACAAGAAGAAATCAGTCGAGATAAATTCATTGCTTGGTAAATTCATATTCAACGTTTTAGTTTTCTTCATCGAATTCTCTTATTTTTTTTCAGTTTAAAGAATAAATATGAATTATGTATGGCATTTCTACCAGTTATTACAAGTATAGATTCGATTATAAATCAAGATGAATAAGATTTTATTTGTGTTCTATTAAGAAAATCTCTCCGAAAATGAAATCAATTCTATTCAAAAACAACATCCTTCTCTAACACGTGAGCAAATCTTCGAATGGCATAAGCAATTTCTCAATGAACAGTTAATCGATATCTATTGAAATCAAATTAGTATGATAACATTTTTCTATGTCTAGTTTCTCGGGTGAATTGACTCGAGCAGGATTCATCGATGAATATAAAAAGCTCTATCCCAAGTATTTGTGTTTTGAATTTATTTTCGAAATCGATTCATATTTTGATATATCTAGTGGAAATCCTAAACCATATTGTGATTATATATTCAAAGCAATTGATAGAGATCGAAGTGGAATGATAAATTTCGTTGAATTTACTGAAGCCGTTGCTTTGACACAATCGAACGATCTTGACATACGTTTGAAATTGGTTTGTTAATAAAATTGTAACAAACAATGTTCGAATCGATTCGAATGATTTGTAGATTTTTACAATTTGTGATAAAGATAATTCGAGAACAATCAATCGAAATGAAATGGCACAAACAATTGAAGTTATTGCTGCACTCAATCATGATTTGTTGTTATCATGGAAAGATATTCAATCGATCATCGATCAAATCATCATGTCTTGTGGTAAAGATTCGCATGAAGATCTTACAGAAGTTGAATTTTTTCATTGGTAAATCATTTCGATTGAATTGACCAAAGATTTTGTTTTTTTTCTTTCTATGTTTGATTTACGAATTTTAGCTGTCGAAATAATCAAGAATTTCGAGCTCGATTTTTACCTGAGAAAATCAGTGGATATAGATTTATTCAATCAAATAATCGAGATGAAATTTCAATCGATGAGAAACCAATTACTGACGATGATTTATTACAACTATGGTTTGCAAAATCAACAAATAAATGTCAAATAATACCGTTTGTCAACGATAATTTTGTTGAACCGACGTATTTCGAAAGATTTCCTCGAGCTTTTCGAATAGAAGATGAGAATAAACGTCAATCGATTCTTTGGACATTAGCATCGACATTATCATGTTCAACAATTATCGATAAAGACAAAATCGATTTTCTCTTTCAAGGTTTTCAACATGAGACACTAGGCTGGAGTATTGCATTTATATTTCGAAAATTTTCCGAAGAACGAGAATATCTCGAAATGATTTCGAATCGAATATGGAGATCAATTCTACAATTCTTAGATAAAAACGAATTGAACGAACAAATTCGTACGACAATTGTTCATATTATGATTAATATTTTCATGTCGAAAAAAAGTCTAGCCGATGAAATCAATTGTAAACTTCAACAATTACTCATCGATAATAATCAATTGTCAAAGAAATTTCTTCTTGCTCTATTAAATGGATTCTATGTTATCATAACAACGAATTCATCAGTTTTACATGAGAAAACATTACTTAAATTGCAAGATCTGTTGACAAACGAAGATAATCTTATTGTCGAACGAACACATGCAATACTTGACTATCTCGATGATAAACGAACGCTTTCGAATTCAGTACGATATTCATTCAATGCACAAGTTAAAAGTGAACTGACAGCAACACAGAATACGTCGGTTTCACAATCCGAAGAAGATTGCATCGAGCCTACAGCGAAATTTCTCGGTCTCGATAATTTACTTGGTAAAACCAGTCAACGTAATCAATCGGTTACATCCAATGTCGAGCCAACTGCTGTTCAAACGGGACATAATCAAGCTCTCTATCGAACAACATATTACGAAATTCAAAATCTACAAGCTTTAGCGAAAACAGGAAGTTTAAAAGATCAAGATTTCACATATTTATTAACAAAATTGAAAGATGATGGTTGGCATTTTAGTGCGGCATGTCGAGAAGTTATCTATCAGATGATTATTGGAGCATTTCGAGATGCAGCTAAAGCAACACAAAAAATACCATCCGACATCATCGATTGTGTTGTTCATCGATTATATACAACCACAGAAGAATTAGTTAAAACAAAAAAGTTTTTGGATGCGATCGATTCTCTCTCGAATATTGTTCCGACACGTCTACAAATGTATATCGCACATATCACAGTATCAAGTTCAGTTTCGTATACGACAATACAACTTACACATATGTATTTGCAAGTGCTACTCACATTGGCACAAACTTGTTCCGAATGTCTTTTAATTATCGTGCGAGATCAAGAATCACTCAATGAGAATCAAATCAATACTATCGAACAGACAATAAAATTAATCAAAGATACTCAAGTGAAAAAAGATCTTATCGAGATTTATAAACTATGTCTCGGTAAAGGTCATCGTCTAAATATTGATCTCAGTTCCATCGAAAACGAATTAAACGATTCATCAACATCCACCGCAGTCAGCTATTTCTTCTTTCAAGTAGCAGCTCTACAAAATCAAGTTTTCTCCGAACATCAAATGTCTCGTCTATGTTCGGTGGCAAAATCACCGGATCATACGTCCGAAGCCCGTGAAAATTGTCTTTGGGCAATGGCCTATAGTATCAAAACGATGCCAACTGACCAATGGATTGCAGAGGCAACTATCGATGATATTGGCGAACTCGTACAATCAAATATCGATACGATTCGGAATGCAGCCATCGTTGCATTATGTTATTATGTCAATGAAAGTAATCGAACTTTATCTCTACAAGTACTTGAACAATTAAGTAAGATTCTAACAGAAAATGATCCTGATTTAATTAATAATATTCTCTCGATTTATTTGAAAATGACTAAACAAAAACAGCAAATTCCTCCGATAGCTTTGAAAAGTATGAGTGATTTTCTTGAAAATGATAATCAACAATTTGAATTACGTGAGAAATCGATTTGGATATTGAAATATGCGGTTGATAATGGTCAAAATTTCGAATCGATCGTTTTAAATGCTATTGATCATTGTCTCAATGATAATGACTATAGTCTACGAAATACAGCTGCCGATGTTTTCATTCAATATTGGACTCGACAAATACAAAGAAATAATTTAGATAACATCGAACAAATCGTTTCGACACGAATGGAACATATCCTATTATTTTTTCGAAATCATTTCGATTCAAACATACAAAAATCTGCACTTGATCTACTAAAAGTATTCGTTGAAAACAATGGCAAATTATCCGGATCACTTCTCGATCTTGTTGAATATTGTCTATACGATCATGATACATTCAATGCAACAACAGCCATTATGGTTATTGGTTCGTATTCGAAACGAAATCTTCTTCGAAAACAAACTATTACATGTTTGGAATATTTATTAACGATTGATACAGTTATTCAATCGAATGTTATTGAAATTTTAAAGAGAATTCTTTGTCAACAAGAACATATACTCGCAGATAGATCGATCAATTTTCTTGGACAATTACTTGTCAAAAGTATCGATCCCGAGAATATTTTAATTCTATTGAAACATGCCGATCGATATCAACCATTACCAAAAACCATTGCTAATCTTGTCGAACAAAATTATTTCATTGAAATTCTTTGTCAATCGAATTGTTCAACTAGTTTAGATAAAGCCTATCAACGATTGTTGTCATTGACTGATCATGGCATACAATTGACCAACTATGTTGTTAATTCGATAGTTTATTTAGTTAAATCTCAAACGAGATTATTAAATATTATTGTTAATATAACATCGAATGGACAACATTTAGATAATAAACAAATTGCTATTCTTTCGGAAATAGATCTACAATCGAATGTACTATTGTTAATACAAATTTTTACTAATCTTATTCGACAAAATCATGAATTGCCAGAGAAGATCATTGATTCGTTCGAAGAATTTATCGATAATTCATCAGTTCAAATCTATATTATCGAAATCTATCAACTGTTAATCGAACGACATAAAAAAGTTGATCGATCGATCATTGACAAAATTTTGAATTTACTCAATTTAAATAACGATCGAATTAAGAAAACAATTGATTTCAATTGTCGACTTGCATCATTTTTCAAAGCTGTTGCAGAGAATCAACCGAACGACATCGATCAAATTCATTTTCGAATCTTATTTCAACATCAACAATCGCTATCTATTCGAAAGGATGCTTGTCTAGCTGCACACGCATTAGCTAAACATCATATAATCTTAAATTTAGACACGCTCGCATTGATGATTTATTTGTTGAATAATGATGAAAATATTCATATTCAAAATGTTCTTCTTGAAACACTTCAATTAGCTCATTCAAATCATCAGATCATGGATAAACAAATTCTCCAACTTCTGGATTTAATTCATGATCAAGATATTGATACAAACGAAGAACAACTTTTAATTAAATTAAAACATGCGATTCAATCAGGCTTGAAATTATACGATAAACATTTGATAAAGTTATCTCATATGCTTTTCAGTTGTGATCTTAATTTGAAACGAGATGCAGCAACTATTCTTGCACTCATGGCTGCCAATGGGCACGTACCTTCGAAGACAATTCTTCAAGCAACGTATGCCACTCTTCTCGATGAAACTATTAATCAAGATACAATACAATTATTAAGAAAATCACCTTTAAATCTACCGTCTTCTGTTATCGATGATCTTCTCTATTTAGTTTTATTTTCAAGTCAATCATCTGTCAAACAAATCGCTCAACAAATACTCGATCATCATGGAACCGATTCTCGAGTGATGAATTTTCGATTGATGTTAACAATGAATAAATTAACAACAATCCTTGACGAAAACGACAGTTTACTTGACATGATCAATTCGAAATATAATCATAAAGTTAGAACAGCACTTCAAATTGTACAAAATATGATCATTACTCAAAAACGTGTTCCAATCGATATTCTACTTGGTGTTACTACACGAATTGTTAGTCATACAGATACAGTTCTTGATATGCTGATTGTTGCTTTAGAGAAAGATGTTGAATTCGATCAATCTGTTTGTCAAGCGATCGAAGATGCTATTTCAGTTTGCTGTTCATCTTCGAAAAGAACGAAATTACTTCGACTATTAACAGAGAAACAATTTATCTTTCAAACGAAAACATTAGCATTTCTGTTTGATAATTTTGATGATGATGCATTCAAAGCTCTTGAATATGCTTCTAAATATCAAGCACTTCCAGATTACGTACTCCTGTATTTTATTTCCGAACTCTCGGATGAACTCAATGATATTGAAATTATACGTCGTAGTTTTAATATTATTCGTCAACAAATAACGAAATCATTTGTATCAAATCCAAAAGAACTATTAGAAGCTATTCATCTACCTAATGGAATTGATTATCATCGTTTATCACAAATTGAATCAATCGAACAACGTCTTGGCACGATTCTAATCTTGCTCTCAATCGATTATATTGATTTAAATACGTTTGATTTACCTTGTGAACAATGGTCACGAGAATTTCTTTGTACAGATCTTTTAGGGCAATGTTTTGATAAAACACCATTATCAATTATGAATTTCTATCATCAATTAACTCTACTTGAACAATATAAAAAATATGAATTATACAATGATAATCGTGATACTATTCTTCAAGAATTAATTCGAAAACGACAAACATTTCGATTGACACTTTCGACAATCAATCAAGTTTTAGTCTATCTCAAAACAACATCAGATAAATCCATTGATATCCTTCGATCAAATGATTCCGATTGGATGATAAACATGCGTCGATATTTTCTTGAAGATAAACTTAAAGTCTATATTTCAAATCAGCATTATTCTCAACAAATCATCGATCATCTCGTTAATCAATTAACTCAACTTGATGTCATTTCTGTTGAATTAATTGAACCATTTCTTCGAATATTTAATGAACCTATACAAATCCTATCGATACTTGAAATGATTGAAAAATATCAATTAACAACCGATGAACTCAATCAATTATTCGCTCGTGATGAGAATACTATTAATCAAAAAGCTTTTCTTCGACAAATTGAATTGACTATTTTGAATAAAGTTCTGCTTTCGAAATGGTCACATCCACGAAACAAACTACTTCGTATTCGTCATCATTTGGAAACGATGTTGAATCATAGTTGGACATTTGCAAAAGTTCATCATTTATTAACTGAAATCAAGTTCAATGATGATGATGATGATGAAGCTTCTGAAAATCTCAATCAATTTCTCGAATGTTTAAATCTTGTCATTGATTATAAGATCGATGAAAGTATTGAAGAAGAATTCAGACAAATATTTCCTACTGTCGAACGAAAATATTGGATGGAACAAGTTCATCAATTAGTCATCAATCGACGATTTCATTCGATTAGTTCAGAAAAGAATCTCCAAATGCTTCTAAATGAAATTCAATCCAACAATCAACGTGATCTTTCCGAACAAATTAACATATTAATTAAACAAATCGACCAAGCATTCGACTTAGATTCATCAATATCAAAACAAGGTCAACCGATTAATAAATGGACTGCTTCGAATATCAAAAAATGGGCAGAGGACTTGTATTCAAATCGAAATCAACATGATTTCGTCAAGATTCTACCGGAAATGATTGCCGTTCTTAAACAAGCTATATATCTCGAATCTACTCGTTATTATCCTCGTCTTATTCAAATCATATCGATCTTAATTATTCTCGATCCGACACATGTCAATGGACGTTTATTACAAATTCTAACTGGTGAAGGCAAGTCGAGTATTGTTTCGATGTTAGTCGTGATTAAAGCTTTACAAGGTAAACAAATTGATATTGTGACAAGTTCAATGACATTAGCAAAACGAGATGCACATGGACGAGAAAATTTCTATTCAATGTTTAATTTAACTGTTGCACATAATAACGATGAAAAAACATATATTCAAGGAGAAAAAGAATGCTACAAGAAACCGATTGTCTATGGAACTTCGAGTCAATTTCAATTTGATATTCTTCGACATGAATTTAGTCTTTTAAATACACGTGCCAATCGTTGTTTTGATGTTGTGATTATTGATGAAGTCGATAGTATGTTGATTGATGAAAATAATACTCTTGCTCGACTTGCTGATCATCTACCTGGTATGGAATGGTTGAATTCATTTCTGTGCGGAATTTGGCAATGTGTAAATGGTATTGGCGAGAATTTGTATGAAAATAAATATGCAATTATTAAGAAATTTCTTACACATCTCAATGATCCTCAATTTGAAATACAAATTCCCAAACATTTGCATGATTTTGTTCAAGAATCGATTCCACTATGGATTGAACATGCTATACGTGCAAAAATTGAATATAAACTTGATCATCATTATATGATTAAATCTGATGAAACACGTACTAGACGTATTGCACCTGTTGACTTTTCGAATACGGGCGTTGTACAATGTAATACAACATGGAGCGATGGTTTACATCAATTTCTTCAAATGAAACATGGATTGAAATTGACACCATTGACAGTGACAACTAATTACCTATCGAATACAGGCTATTTTACTCGTTATGGCAAGGAAATCTATGGTTTAACGGGTACAATTGGATCTGCTGATGCCAAAGATTTGTTAAATAAAATCTATCAAGTCGATACAATTATTATTCCACCTTTCAAACAAAAACGACATTTTCAATTAGAAACTATTCTAGCATTAGACGATAATGAATGGTTAAAATCAATTCTTTCAACAACAATATCTCATGCAACAAACAAACAAGCAGTATTAATCATCTGTGAAACCCGTTTAGATGCGAAAGTTATTGTCAAAGAATTGCAACGTAACTATCGAACAGGAAATGTTCGTTTATATGCCGATAATACCGATATCATCGAAGCTAATATTGTCTCGAATGAAATTCAACATGGTGAAATTATTGTTGCAACGAATCTTGCAGGTCGAGGAACAGATTTAAAAACAAGTAAACAGGTTGAAGACAATGGTGGT
>JGI26540J51217_10001321_pt1 | contig 18472 bp, 32 predicted proteins | sample ThiBio_1000_plan_2_FD_51217 | JGI IMG/M metagenome (IMG submission 51217)
ACTCGTTACTCTTGTTTCTTCCCCGGCGACCAGCCAATCCTACCCGGCACAATCCAAAATATCTTCCCTTCCCAGATATCCCGATCCCGCCTGTCCCTGCCAGTCCACCCGTCCTTACAGATACTTTACATACCCACAACCCCGTAAAGACTATCCGCGAAGATCTTCCAAGTCAAGCAGTTTGTCTCCCGCCGCCAGCGCCAACTTGCCAGCGCGCCCTCCCAATGTCGCCTCCGCCGCAAACAGGGGCCTCGCGGATGGATGCGTGAAAGGCGATGATGCGGTAGAACGCGGAGAACGAGGTTTTCTTCCAGCCCAGTCGTAAAGCGTGAAGCTGCAGCAGCGATTGTGACTGCCCTGCATATGGATGCCATGGAAAAACCAGCAGGAAATACCCGCTCTGGTGTTATTCGGTATACTACCCGCCACCATTCAGGTGTTGTTGCCTGTTGTTGCCGTTAGGTCAGAATATTGCCTTCACCAGTGCCCATCAACAACCCTCGAGATCCCGCCTACATTGGTCGTTTTGCTCCATCGCCTACGGGACCGATGCATTTTGGATCGCTCGTCACCGCCGTGGGAAGTTACCTGGAGGCAAGGTCACGGCATGGCAAGTGGCTGATCAGGATGGAAAACCTGGACGCCGCCCGTGAAGCTCCGGGCGCATCGGAAGAAATACTGCGCATGATTGAAGCGCTGGGTATGGAATGGGATGGCAAACCGATATATCAGAACCAGCAGGATGCAACGTACCGAGCCGCGCTCTGCGCACTTGAAAACTGCGGCCTGGTTTACCCCTGCCTCTGCAGCCGCAAGGAAATCGCTGACTCCAGCATCAGGGGAATTGAGGGGCCGATCTATCCCGGTACTTGCCGTGCTGGTTCCGATAAAGGACAAACTGGCGCTCGACGCTTAAAAACGGATAACAACCCGATCGAATTTACTGATGCGTTGCATGGCCGAATGCAACAACGGCTTGAAAGCGATGTTGGCGACTTCGTGTTGCGCCGTGCCGATGGAGTCTTTGCGTATCAGTTGGCGGTTGTGGTGGATGATGCTGCACAAGGGGTTACGCACGTGGTGCGTGGAGAGGATTTGCTGAATTCCACTCCCCGCCAGATTTATCTCCAGAGATTACTGGGCTACTCCACGCCGCTATATATGCATCTTCCCGTCGTCACCAATGCCCGGGGCGAAAAGCTCAGCAAACAGACCGGAGCTGCGCCGCTGGATGCTTCTCGCCCGATACCCCAGCTGATGGAAGCATTGCGCTTCCTGGGTCAAATGCCACCGGCAGAGCTGGTTCGGGCGAATGTAAAAACGCTTTGGGAATGGGCGATAAGCAGTTGGAAACCGGAAGCCATCACGCTGCGCATGAATATCGGCCATGACACCGAAGGCACCGGTCCCGAGTCCGGATAAAAATAGGAAACGTTGGTGATCTTGCCGATGATGGCGGACTCAGGGAATAAGGTTCAAAACAAGTATGGTAAATGAAAATAGAATCTTTTCCCGTATTTTGAAAGGAGATACTGTGTCTTTTCTGCCTTTTTATATACCCAGGCATGGGCAGCTTAGAATTTTGATCATCGGTGCGGGGTATGCGGGAATAGCCGCCTTGGTGACGGTTTTTCGGTATATGCCACGAGCGCTTGTCACCATCATCGATCCCCGGCCGCATCATTTGAAGATCACCCACCTGCACGAAACCTTCAGATACCCGCTTGAAGATTTTCAGATACCGTTTTCGATGCTGGAAAATCGATACGGCTGCCGCCATATTTNTGCTGGACTGGCNTGGCAGGCAGATGCGCTCCTGCAATGGCAGAACGACAAATCAATTCTTGTCAACGGCGAAATCCTGGAATTCGACTATGCGCTGATTGCATCCGGTTCCGATCCCGCGCCCATCCTCGAATCTGAAANTGTGGCGGGCCTGCATGACTTCATGGATATCGCGGGATCCGACCTGTGGGACGCCCGGGTTGGTCATGATAGCGATGGCATCGCGGAAGGGCCGATTACTGTAATTGGGGGCGGAGCAACAGGNATCCAGTTTCTTTTTGAAATTGCTCATTTCCTCAAGCGCCGGAAAATTCGGCGAAAACTACGCCTGATTCATGGCGATACCCGAGTACTCAGCCCATTTCCGGCAGGTTTTTCCACCTATGCGCAGGACCGGATGTCCGAAATGGGCATCGATTTTTACCCGCGCACGCTCTATCGGGAGCAGCAAAGGCATGAANTTGTGCTGGAGGAGATGGAAAGTGGCCGGCAATATGCATTACCTTCCACTTTCTCGTTTCTATTCGTGGGTAAAACCCGCTCCCCTTTGCTTTCCACAAACGCATTTGGGCAAGTCCTGGCTGGGCAAAAAACACTGCAAAATATCTTTGCGGCGGGAGATTGTTCGAGCTTTGAGGCTTTTGGTTCGAACACCTGCACCGCTCAATCCGCCGTGCGTAAAGGAATACTTGCAGCTCGAAATATGCTGCGTCACTCCGGCTCGTTGAAACTGCTTGAACCTTATCTGCACCGTGACCTGGGTTATGTCATCAGCCTGGGGCCGGAGGATGCGGTGGGATGGCTGGCATCGGAGGGTAACGTCATTACCGGCATGCCGGCACTGGTGATAAAAGAAGTGGTGGAGGCGCAATACGATTTACTGCTGGAAGGAATCAACTCTTATCTTCTATGACAAGTCCGTGTACCAGATCCCAAACACATTCATGGATAAAGCAGATATGGCAGGGCTAATNATCCGATTCANCGCCGCTTGAGGATGGATGAAACGGCCATTCCCTGCCGCAGCCATCTCTCGACAACATACTCGTAAAAAGCCTGATTCCGTCTCGTCTCACAAAAGCGAGCCAACATTTTTCCCTTGTCGGTTAAAAGTACATGTCCAAGATCCAGTTGATTGTTTGCATCACCGGGAAATTGNATCTTGGTCGGTTGGCCAAAATAAAATAAACGGGTATGTTTGCCCAGCTTTTTCTTGACGTATCCCGCAGCCGCGAGAGAGATCAGATCAGCCGCTTCCAGATGCTTCAGTAACGGCAGGTCGATACCCTGCTCCCTGTATACCTCGGGCTTCAGGCCATAAATCAGGGGCAGAGGGTTTCCTTGAATCCAAATAAACTGGCAGAGCGGCGTGAAAAGCGATACGTCTCTATCGTCGACATGCGCACCAGTCTCTTTATCGAGAAGCATTTAGAACACAATCATGGGNAAGCATTAAAATCAGATGGGNAGTCCGATTATAAAAATTGNAGGTTCCCATAGAGATAGGGAATTTGGAGAGGCTATTTGATTTTTATCCCACGGCGGATAATTTCCTGATCCAGCTCGCCGAGGAAATCGATATTTTTCTTCAATTGCTTATCCCCCTTGTACCAGGAAAAACAGGCAAGCGCACCAAGCAAAACCAGGATGACGTTTGCCGGACCGGGGCCACCAAAGAACATATCCATCAGCCCCGTGAGAAAGGCAAACGCTCCGGTAAATCCCGTCCAGTTCAGAAATTTATTTCCCCATGTGGGCGCCTGGCGCCGGCGGCGCCAATCAACAAGCTTTTCATGCACTGAAATAATTTCTTCGTTTGTCCAGTCCGTCAAATCCATCAAAAAGGGTTCTCCCGATCAAAGTTATTTATTTTAACGATGCTTCGGAACCAAGTCCATGCCCAGGAAAAAAAACTCAACCATATAAGAACAGGCNCGAGCTGATGCGCTGACTTGCTATCCNGCGCCTCCGGTATTTATTCTATGAGCCAGCATGGGTGAAGCTCAATGAAAAAAGCCGGGTATTCCCGGCTTTTTTATGCTCCATTTGCGNNTGTAATTACAAGCGTGATCGCAACGCTCAATCAGCGGTCTTTGCTGGCGTTGCCTCCGTGACCGGTTGAGGACGATCCATCAACTCCACCAGNGCCATCGGCGCATTGTCGCCTTTACGAAANCCGTATTTAAGGATCCGCACGTACCCACCATGGCGAGCCTGATAACGAGGCCCAAACTCAGAAAACAACTTTCCAACCATATCCCGATCCCGCAAACGATCAAATGCAAGCCGCCTGTTAGCCAGGGAGGGCTTCTTGCCCAAGGTTATTACNGGCTCAATGACACGGCGCAACTCTTTGGCCTTGGGCAATGTAGTTTTGATGACCTCATGCCGCAATAACGAATTGGTCATATTTCGCAGCATGGCAAGACGATGACTGCTGGTGCGATTCAGCTTCCGAAGTCCGTTATGATGACGCATGGCTTGCTTCCTTTTTACTTTTATCAAGATTGGCTGGAGGCCAACTTTCGAGCTTCATACCGAGCGTCAATCCGCGAGAGGCCAATACCTCCTTGATTTCGTTCAACGACTTTCTCCCCAGATTGGGGGTTTTCAGTAGCTCGGTNTCAGTACGCTGGATCAGGTCGCCGATATAATAGATNTTTTCNGCCTTGAGGCAATTGGCCGAACGAACGGTAAGCTCGAGATCATCGACAGGCCGAAGAAGGACCGGGTCCACCTGAGGCAGNTTAGGCTGNTCCACAGGCATTGGCGTGCCCTTGAGGTCGGCAAATACGGAGAGTTGCTCCACAAGGACTTTTGCCGCGTACCGGATTGCCTCTTCCGGATCCACAACACCGTTGGTTTCAATATCCATCACAAGCTTATCCAGATCGGTGCGNTGCTCCACGCGCGCGCTTTCCACCGCATAACTCACGCGCCGCACCGGGCTAAAGGACGCATCGAGCAGAATACTGCCGATGGTGCGGCCTTCGTTTCNTGGCTGGCGAACAGTCCCGGGTACATAGCCCCGGCCCAGCTCCACCTTTATTTGCATATCAAGCTTTCCACCCGCGGTAAGATGCGCAATGACGTGGTCGGGATTAATGATTTCCACATCGTGCGAGGCTTCGATATCGCCGGCTGTAACCGTACCCTCGCCTTTCTTCTTGAGAACCAGTACGGCTTCGCTCCTGTTATGCAACTTTAAAACGATACCCTTCAAGTTCAGCAGGATATCGACCACATCCTCCTGCACGCCGTCCAGGGCAGAGTACTCATGCACCACCCCGCTGATTTGAACCTCGGTTGGCGCAAATCCCGGCATCGAAGAAAGAAGAATACGGCGCAATGCATTTCCCAACGTATGCCCATAACCACGTTCGAATGGCTCCATTGTAATTTTCGCATGCAATGGAGAAACATTCTGAACGTCAATAATGCGCGGCGTAAGAAAAGTGTTACTTGGCATAGCCTGATCCTTTTGCGGAAAGCTCGATGATTGATTACTTCGAGTACAGTTCTATTACTAGCGATTCATTGATGCTCGCAGGCAGATCCGAACGTTCGGGCTTGGCCTTGAATGTTCCCTTCATNGCTTTGACATCCATCTCTATCCACTCGGGAAAAGTACGATGTTCCGCAGCTTCCACCGCAGCCTTGATACGCAGGTGGCCTTTTGCTTTCTCCGCAACCTCTATCACGTCGCCCGGCTTTACCTGATAAGAAGGAATATTAACCCTGCGGCCATTCACCAGCACTCCNTTGTGCCGTACAATCTGCCGTGCTTCCGATCGGGACGCCCCGAAACCCATCCGATAGGAAACCGAATCGAGGCGGCATTCCAGCAACTGAAGNANATTCTCCCCGGTGATGCCGCGCTGCTGGTCGGCCAGCTCATAGTTATTACGAAACTGGCGCTCCAGGATTCCATATATACGGCGCAGTTTCTGTTTTTCCCGCAACTGCACGCCATAATCAGACAACCGTCCGCTTTTCTGGCCATGCTGGCCTGGCGCATAATTCCGGCGTTCGATTGCGCACTTTTCAGTGAAGCATTTTTCGCCTTTCAAAAACAGCTTCTCTCCTTCGCGGCGACACTGACGGCACTTNGGATCTAGATTTCTAGCCACGGCAACTCCTTAAATACGACGTTTCTTCGGTGGNCGGCANCCATTATGCGGAACCGGCGTCACATCCGAAATACTGGTAATTTTGAATCCCGCCGCATTCAATGCGCGCACCGCCGACTCTCGTCCGGGGCCGGGGCCTTTGATACGCACCTCCAGGTTTTTTACCCCGCACTCCTGTGCAACCCTGCTTGCCTGCTCCGCCGCAACCTGTGCAGCAAATGGCGTGCTTTTGCGTGATCCCTTGAAACCTGCTCCGCCAGAGGTCGCCCAGGACAATGCATTCCCCTGCCGGTCCGTGATCGTGACGATGGTGTTGTTGAACGAGGCGTGAACATGTGCAATTCCCTCCGCCACGTTCTTCTTGACTTTCTTGCGTACCCGCGTTGATGCTTTTACCATGTAATGATTCCCTTTTCTGGCGCCCGGTTAATGGTCAAATTAGCGTGTTGCCGCCTTTGCGCTGGAAGAACGAACCGCCTTGCGGGGTCCCTTGCGCGTCCTGGCATTGGTACGCGTACGCTGCCCTCGCACGGGCAAGCCGCGACGATGGCGCAGGCCACGATAGCAACCGAGATCCATCAGGCGTTTTATGTTCATCGACACTTCTCTTCGCAAATCGCCTTCCACGACGAACTTNGCCACGTGGTCCCGTAATTTGTCCATCTGGGCATCGGTCACGTCTTTGATCTTGGTCGTGGTTTCTATGCCCGNAGCCACGCAAATCTCACGGGCTCGGGTGCGGCCGATGCCATATATCGAAGTCAGCGCGATCTCGGCATGCTGATGATTGGGAATGTTTACTCCAGCGATACGGGCCATACGTTATTCCTGCAGAATGTTGTAATAAGATTACTCCGATCTTCGCANCGCTTTCAGCCCTGCCGCTGCTTATGCCGTGGATCCGTGCAGATAACGCGCACGATGCGATTGCGCCGAATGATTTTACAATTGCGGCATATTTTTTTTACTGATGCGAGTACTTTCATGCTCAGATCCTCTCTTCCTATTTGGCGCGAAACGTGATACGCGCTCTGCTCAAGTCGTATGGCGTCAGGTCCACCGTAACCTTGTCGCCAGGCAAAATACGGATGTAATGCATGCGCATTTTGCCGGAAATATGCCCTAATACTACGTGCCCATTTTCCAGTTTGACCCGAAACGTCGCATTGGGCAACGTTTCCAGGATCTCCCCCTGCATCTGTATTGTTTCTTCCTTTGCCATCCCGTCCCTGTAGACTATCGCGCGGGCAGTCCGCCGCCACCTTTGAAATTCGTTTTCTTCAATAGACTTTCGTATTGATGGGACATGATGTAAGCCTGCACCTGCGCCATGAAATCCATTGTAACCACCACGATGATCAGCAAAGACGTNCCACCAAAATAAAATGGAACATTCCATTTCAAAATCAGGAATTCGGGCAGCAAGCATACAAGCGTCACATAAATCGCNCCAGCCAGCGTCAATCTCAACATGATGCGCTCGATATATCGGGCAGTCTGGTCGCCGGGCCGTATACCCGGTATGAANGCACCGCTCTTCTTCAGGTTTTCAGCCGTTTCTTTCGGATTGAATACCAGNGCCGTATAAAAGAAGCAGAAAAATATGATCATGGCAGCATACAAAATNACATAGATGGGCTGCCCCGGCGATAACGCACCGCTTATTTCCTTCAACCAGCTCATGGATTCACCGNCGGCAAACCACCCCGCCAACGTCGCGGGAAATAATATGATACTGGAAGCAAAAATGGGAGGAATGACTCCTGCCATATTGAGCTTCAACGGGAGATGAGAGCTCTGGCCTCCATATACCTTGCGCCCGACCTGGCGTTTCGCATAATTCACGAGTATCTTGCGCTGGCCNCGCTCCACNAAAACCACGAAAGCGGTTACCAGCGTCGCAGCGATAAAAATCCCCAGGGCGACCAGGAAATGCATTGCACCCGTCCGAACCAGTTCGAGCGTGCCGCCGATGGCGCTCGGCAATCCGGCTGCAATGCCGGCAAAAATGATTAGCGATATGCCATTGCCGATTCCGCGCTCCGTTATCTGCTCTCCCAGCCACATCAGGAATATGGTGCCCGTGACCAGCGTGATCACNGTGGTCAAAAGAAACATGGGGCCGGGCTCGATTACCAGGCCAGCCTGGGACTGCAGCGCAATGGATATGCCATATCCCTGAACAAGCGCCAGACACAGGGTTCCATACCGGGTGTACTGGGTGATTTTTCTGCGGCCCGACTCCCCTTCCTTTTTCAATGCTTCAAGGTAAGGNAAGGCTACCGTTCCCAGTTGCATGATGATCGACGCCGAGATATACGGCATGATGCCGAGAGCGAAAATCGAGAAACGGGAAAGCGCGCCGCCTGAAAACATGTTNAACATTCCCAGGATGCCCCCTTGCTGGGACTCGAACAAATCCTTCAGCACGACGGGATCAATGCCAGGAACAGGAACATGCGCGCCAATCCGGTAGACGATCAGCGCGAAGAGCAGAAACCAGAGGCGGCGCTTCAAGTCGCCGAGCTTTCCGGAGAGTCCCCGAAAGGAGTCGCTAGCAGCCAATGTCTATCCCAATGAGTTTATTCAACGCTTCCACCCGCTGCTTCTATAGCCATCNTTGCACCCTTGGTGACGGCGAGGCCCTTGAGCTTCACCGCCCGCTCGATATTCCCGGAGAGTATTACCCTGGCTGCTATCACAGAATCGGGAATAATTCCGGCCTGTTTCAGCGCGAGAATGTCGATGTCATCANCGTTCATTTTTCCCAGGGNGGACAATCGGATCTCCGCAACATTTTTTCCGCCGCGCGATATAAAGCCCCGTTTCGGAAGACGCCGCTGCATAGGCATCTGCCCGCCTTCGAATCCTACCTTATGAAACCCCCCCGCTCGGGATTTCTGTCCCTTATGGCCACGTCCCGCGGTTTTACCCAGGCCCGAGCCTATCCCGCGCCCCACGCGCCGGCGGGCATGCTTTGCTCCGGTAGCCGGTTTGATGGAATTTAACCGCATCTATGCCTCACTCTTGACGAGGTAATAAACATTATTGATCATACCGCGCACCGCTGGCGTATCCTCCAATTCGGNGCTGCTGTTGATTCTACTCAACCCCAACCCGCGCACAGTGGCGCGATGAGACCGCTTGGTGCCGATCAGGCTCCTGACCAGCGTGACCTTTATTTTTTTCCGGCTCTCTGTCATTTGGACAACCCCATGATCTCTTCCACGCTTTTACCCCGCTTGGCGGCAATTTCCGCAGGCGTATTCATGTCTTGCANTCCTTGCAGCGTCGCGCGCACGACATTGTAGGGGTTGGTTGAGCCTATGCATTTAGCCAGAATGTTATGTATGCCCATGACCTCGAATATTGCCCGCATCGGGCCACCNGCGATAATGCCCGTTCCTTCGGAAGCCGGCTGCATATATACAGTGGCAGCCCCATGCCTGCCGATAACCGGATGATGAAGCGTTCCATTCTTGAGACTCACNTTGATCATCTTGCGGCGCGCTTCATCCATCGCTTTCTGCACTGCCACAGGCACTTCACGTGACTTGCCCTTGCCCATTCCAACGCTGCCATCCCCGTTTCCAACCACGGTCAATGCCGCAAAACCCAATATGCGCCCGCCTTTCACTACCTTGGTGACCCGATTGATCGCCACCATTTTTTCCTTGAGTCCATCGCCGCGATCGTCGCCGGCTGGAATCTTTCCCTGCATCCGTCCCTGCATCTTAGCCATTATTTAGTCCTCACTCAGAATTTGAGGCCATATTCACGCGCGGCATCGGCCAAGGCCTTCACACGCCCGTGGTACTTGAAACCTGAACGGTCGAATGCAACAGTTTCGATACCCAGTCCTTTCGCTTTTTCTGCGACACGTTTGCCCACGGCTGCGGCAGCGCCGATGGTGCCGCCATTGGGAATCTCTTTTTTCACCTCNGGTTCCAGGGTAGATGCGCTGGTCAATACTCTGCCGCCAGCNCCATCTATGAGTTGAGCATAGATGTGGCAGTTGCTGCGGTGCACGGCCAACCGTATCATCTTCAATTCGGCGATCTTGGCGCGGGTTTGACGCGCCCGGCGCAACCGGGATTCTGTNGGATTCGGCATATATATCCTGATTATTTCTTCTTGGTTTCTTTCATGACGATTACCTCGTCGGCATATCGTACACCCTTGCCCTTGTACGGTTCCGGGATACGGTAGGCNCGCACCTCGGCGGCAACCTGGCCAACCTGCTGCTTATCTATGCCTTTTATGATGACTTCTGTCTGGGTCGGCGTTTCGACCTTTATTCCCTCGGGCATTTTATGCGCGACCGGATGAGAGAATCCCAGCGTCAAATTCAGGACGTCACCAGCCGCTTGAGCGCGATATCCCACTCCCACCAATGTCAGTTTCTTCTCGAAGCCGCTGGTTACGCCTTTCACCATATTCGCCAGCAAGGCGCGCATCGTTCCGGACATGGCGTTGGCGTGCTTGGTATCGTTGGAGACTTTTATCAGCAAGCTATCCCCTTCGCGCTCGACAGCGATATCGGATCCGATATCGCGGCGCAATGTACCCAGCGGTCCCTTTACCGCCACTTCGGAATCCGACAAGGTTACCTCCACATTCGCCGGAACCGGAATAGGATTTTTTCCCACTCGAGACATTTCTATACCTCTAGGCAACTATACATAAAACTTCACCGCCCACGCCATTGGCCCTCGCCTTTCTTTCGGTCATGACGCCTTTCGATGTCGACACTATCGCCACCCCCAGCCCGTTCATCACGTTCGGGAGCTTATCGCTTGCTTTATATATGCGCAGGCCGGGGCGGCTGATCCGCTCGATCTTTTCAATCACGGGACGCCCGGCATAATATTTCAAACTGATGTCCAGCACGGACTTGCCATCGGCTTCATGCACCGCGAAATCCTCAACATACCCTTCTTCTTTCAACACTCCTGCAATGGCGGCCTTGAGCTTCGAAGCAGGCATTGCTACCGAGGCCTTTTCAGAAAGCTGCGCGTTTCTGATGCGCGTCAGCATATCAGCGATGGGGTCACTCATGCTCATCCGGGGATACCTCTAGAAATCCGTTTTTGGCAAGGGGCCAATACATATATTGTTAAGATACCGGGGCAGACCGTAACGATCAAACCCTCGACAGATTCGGCGCCCCGAGCAAACGTGGCGGCCGGATAATTTGATGCAGGCATGCTTCGATTACCAGCTGGCCTTGGTCAACCCGGGTATTTCCCCGCTCATGGCGATATCGCGCAATTTATTGCGGCCGAGGCCAAACTTGCGATAGACGCCCCGGGGGCGGCCCGTCAGGGAACAACGGTTTCTCAGCCGAACCGGACTCGCATTCCTGGGAAGCATTTGGAGCTTGATTCGCGCTGAATGGCGCTCTTCCTCACTTAAATTGAAATCGTTGATCACGGCTAATAGCTCTGCACGCCGTGCAGCAAACTTTTTTACGGTTTCCCTACGCTTCAAATCGCGGTTAATGATAGCTACTTTGGCCATATCGTCTCAGTTCTTGAATGGGAATTTGAATGCCGCCAGCAACGCCTTGGCCTCCGCATCTGTTTTCGCCGTGGTAGTGATGGTGATATTCATGCCCCTCAACATATCGATTTTGTCGTATTCGATTTCGGGAAAGATGATCTGCTCCTTGATTCCCATGTTGTAATTACCCCGTCCATCGAAGGACCTGCCCGAAATACCCCGAAAATCGCGAATGCGTGGAATGGCCACATTGACCAACCGATCGAGGAACTCGTACATGCGAATACGCCGCAATGTCACCATGCACCCAACCGGGTACGCCTCCCGCACCTTGAAGGTTGCAATGGACTTCTTCGCCTTGGTGACCACCGGTTTCTGNCCAGCTATTTTTTGCATATCNCCTACAGCGCTGTCCATCACCTTTTTATCGGCCACCGCCTCGCCCACGCCCATATTGAGCGTAATCTTGCGGATCCGCGGAACCTCCATTACCGACTTGTAGCCGAATTGCTCCATCANCTGCTTTACGACGGTATTGCGATAATATTCCTGTAAACGAGCCATATGTCCTCTTCACCCCTACGCGTCAAGCAACTCGCCGTTCGATTTGAAATAGCGGACTTTGCGTTTATCTTCAAGAATTCTGATACCCACGCGATCCGGCTTTTGCGTAGCGGGATTGAATATTGCCACGTTGGAAATCTGGACAGGTTTCTCCATTTCGACAATTCCGCCGGTGGTACCTTTATTCGGGTTCGGCCGCTGGTGCTTCTTGACCTTATTGGCCCCCTCGACAANTACGAGGTCAGCGCTTACCACNCGCAATACGGTGCCCCGCTTGCCTTTATCCCTGCCGCTGATGACAACAACATCATCACCCTTTTTTATTTTCCGCATACTGACTCCCTGACGCGCTACAGAACTTCCGGCGCAAGCGACACGATTTTCATGAAGCGCGCATTCCGCAATTCCCGGGTAACCGGACCAAAAATGCGGGTGCCGATAGGCTCCAGCTTCGAATTCAGCAATACCGCGGCGTTATTGTCGAACTTGATCAATGAGCCGTCGGCACGACGGACGCCTTTGGAAGTACGCACCACCACCGCATTGTATATCTCGCCTTTCTTGACGCGTCCGCGCGGCGCCACGTCTTTGACGCTGACTTTTATTATGTCNCCNATGCCGGCATATCGCCGCTTGGAGCCNCCCAGCACCTTTATGCACATGATTGAACGTGCACCGGTATTATCTGCAACTTGCAGAGTCGATTGCATTTGGATCATTATTTACTCGCTCTTTCCAACTTTTCCCGCCCAATCCGGCGCGGACAGTATTGGATCCCGTTCGGGGGTGTAGCGGCGCCAGTACATCGGCCGCACAAAATTTAAGATCTGAAAACCGGAAAATCGAAGAGGCGGAATTATACGGCCTTCCCTTTGGAAAAACAAGTGAGGACTCGTTTCATTCAGCCTCGAACCCGGTCANCTGAATTGCGCGGCTTTCTCCATCAACTTGACTACACGCCANGCTTTTGTTTTGGAAAACGGCCGGCATTCTTCGATTACAACAGTGTCCCCGGCATGAAACTCATTGTTTTCGTCATGNACGTGATACTTTTTTGAGCGAACCATAATTTTTCCGTAGAGCGGATGCTTTACCTTACGTTCAACCAAGACGGTAATGGTTTTGTCCATCTTGTCGCTCACCACCTTTCCCGAAAGGGTACGATTTAACTTGGCTTCTTCGCTCATGACAGCTTCACTTTTTGGCTGAGTATGGTTTTGGTGCGCGCAATGTCGCGGCGCATTTTCCGCAATTGATTGGTATTGCTTAGCTGCTGGGTAGCTTTTTGCATGCGCAAGCCGAATTGCGCCCTCAACAGTTCCAGTAACTCCTGTTCCAGCGCTGCCGGATCTTTGGAGCGCAATTCCTTTGCCTTCATATTAGCCACCCACCTGTCTTATAACGAACGTAGTCTGGATTGGCAGCTTTGCGGCAGCCAGGCGAAAGGCCTGGCGTGCCAGGACTTCATCGACGCCATCCATTTCATACAACATTTTCCCCGGTTGAATTTCGGCGACAAAATACTCGGGGCTTCCCTTGCCATTTCCCATCCGAACCTCAGCAGGCTTGTGTGAAATGGGTTTATCGGGAAAAATCCGTATCCAGATGCGTCCGCCCCGCTTGATGTGCCGGGTCATGGCACGGCGGGCGGCTTCTATCTGGCGCGCCGTCAACCGGCCGCGACCTATCGCCTTAAGCCCATATTCGCCAAAGCTGACCTTTGCACCGCGGGTCGCTACCCCGGTATTACGGCCTTTTTGCTGTTTGCGNTACTTGGTTCTAGCTGGCTGCTGCATCTCTTGCTCCTGGCTTTACTGTCTTTCCAACTGCAGAGGTGGCGCTAGAGTCTTCGCCAGCACCATCCGTCCTTTTTTCCGNTTTCTTATCAGTTGACCTGATTTCGGATTTGGATTCGTTTTTCGATTCCGCTCTGGCGGCTGACCTTGGTCCTGCTCCAGTNCTGCCGGGAGCGGATGCCGGCTTCCTGGGCGGCCGCTTTCCTTCGGGCTCTCCGCCCGGAGCGGACGCTTGGTTGGGAAGTTGCGCGCCTGTCCCCGTAGACTGATCACCTCTTCCGATTACTTCGCCCTTGAAAACCCATACTTTGATTCCAATCACGCCATAGGTCGTTTTTGCTTCAGAAGTGCCGTAATCCAGATCGGCACGCAAGGTATGCAGTGGCACGCGACCTTCCCGGTACCATTCAGTACGAGCNATTTCAATGCCGTTCAATCTGCCCGCGCTCATTATCTTGATTCCCTGAGCGCCAAGCCGCATGGCATTCTGCATGGCNCGCTTCATCGCGCGACGAAACATGATGCGTTTTTCCAATTGCTGCGCGATATTGTCCGCNATCAACTGCGCATCGATTTCCGGCTTCCGGATTTCTTCGATATTCACGTGAACGGGCACACCCATGAGGGCTTGGAGCGCTCCGCGGAGCACCTCTATATCCTCACCTTTCTTGCCGATGACTACACCAGGGCGTGAGCTATAAATCGTAATACGGGCATTCTTGGAAGGCCGCTCGATGACGACCTTTCCTACCGAGGCATGAGCCAATTTTTTCCTGAGATATTCCCGTACCTTGATATCCTCGTTGAGCATCCCAGGGAAATTTTTTCCATTGGCGTACCACTTCGACGACCAGTTCTTCAATACGGAAAGCCTGAAGCCCGTCGGATTTATTTTTTGTCCCATATGTCTTTGTGCGCCTATTTTTTGTTGCCGACTTTGTCGCCAACGGTAAGAAAGATATGGCAAGTCGGCTTGACAATGCGGTTGCCGCGCCCTTTGGCGCGAGCGCTGGTTCGCATCATGGAAGGTCCCCGATCCACATATATTGTCGACACCTTCAATTCATCTATNTCCGCACCTTCATTATGCTCAGCGTTGGCAATGGCCGATTCCAGCAGCTTGCGTATGATCGCTGCTCCCTTTTTCGGGCTGAAAGCGAGCAGATTAAGTGCCCGGTCCACCGGCAGCCCGCGAATCTGATCGGCCACCAGCCGCCCTTTCTGCTCGGACAATCTCACTCCACGTAATACGGCAGTTGTTTGCATTTATGTTCCTATTTCTTTGATCCCGCGCCCGCCTTCTTGTCGCCCGAATGGCCCTTGAAAACCCGGGTATGCGAAAATTCCCCCAGCTTGTGCCCTACCATGTTCTCCGTGACATATATGGGGATATGCTGCTTGCCATTGTGCACGGCAATGGTCAGGCCGATAAAATCGGGAAGAATTGTCGAACGGCGGGACCATGTCTTGATCGGCCGCTTGTCGTTGGTTGCGCGCGCAACCTCCACCTTCGANATCAGATGCAGATCGACAAAAGGTCCTTTTTTAACGGAACGTGCCATGACTCATCATCCTTTGTTTGAATAACGGCGCCGTACTATCATGCCGTCAGTACGCTTGTTTGTGCGTGTACGAAACCCCTTCGCAGGCGTTCCCCAAGGACTGACCGGGTGNCGGCCCGCCGCGGTCTTTCCTTCGCCGCCACCATGAGGATGATCGATAGGGTTCATCACAACGCCGCGCACGGTAGGCCGGATGCCGCGCCAGCGTTGCGCGCCCGCCTTGCCAATCGAACGTAGATTGTGTTCCTCGTTACCCACCTCTCCGATGGTGGCTCGGCAATTTACATGAACCTTTCGTATTTCCCCCGAACGCAANCTCAACTGGGCGTAATCCCCCTCGCGCGCCAGAAGCTGAACCGAAGCACCAGCCGAACGGGCCAGCTGCGCACCCTTGCCAGGCATCATTTCCACACAATGTATGGTGCTTCCTACCGGGATATTGCGCAAAGGAAGCGTGTTACCGTCCTTGATAGGCGCATCCACCCCGCTCATCAACACATTCCCGGCAGTAATGCCGCGCGGCGCGATGATATAGCGGCGCTCCCCATCCGCATAGCAAAGCAGTGCAAGATTCGCGCTGCGATTCGGGTCATATTCCAGCCGCTCGACCCTGGCATTGATGCCATCCTTGTTCCGGCGAAAATCAACGATTCGGTAGTGCTGCTTATGGCCTCCGCCTATGTGGCGGGTGGTAATATGGCCATGGTTGTTGCGCCCCGCGGTACGATTCTGCCTTTCCAGAAGTTTCGCATGGGGAGCGCCCTTATGCAGTTCGGAATTGACGACCTTNACGACTGCCCGCCGTCCCGGGGAAGTAGGTTTGACTTTCACGAGCGCCATTTACTTGACCTCTCCCTGAGCAACTTCCGAGAAATTTATTTCCTGGCCAGCCTTAATGCTAACGAAAGCCTTCTTCCAGTTGCTGCGCTTCCCCATGAAGCGGCCAAAGCGCTTTTCCTTTCCTTTAACATTTGCGACTTGCACTCTTTCCACCTGAATGTTTTGCGCTTTCCAGATCAATTCGACAGCCGCTTTAACCTCGTTCTTGGTAGCGTCCCGGAGAACACGAAAGATGATATGGTTGTGCTTTTCAGCCACATAGGTCGCCTTCTCGGAAACTTGGGGTGCCAATATCACCTGCATAAGACGTTCCTGGTTGAATGTTTGCGTTTTCATGCAAGCATCTCCTCCATTTTAGTCAANGCCCCTCGTGTCACCAGTACCTTGGCAAAACGCATGAGACTGACCGGATCGGCGTGACCTGCTTCCACTACTCTCACACGAGCTAGATTGCGGGAAGAAAGATAGAGGTTCTCATCGATACTGTCAGTAATAATCATGACCTCGTCCAACCCCATGTCCTTCAGCTTTGTCGCCAGCACTTTGGTCTTCGGCGCATCTATGCTGAAACTTTCCACTATCGACAAGCGATCCTCCCGTACCAGTTGAGACAGAATGGAAACGATGCCGGCGCGATACATCTTGCGATTGACCTTGTGTGTAAAATTTTCGTCGGGACTATTGGGAAAGATTTTTCCGCCACCCCGCCATAACGGGCTGGATGCCATTCCCGAGCGCGCCCGGCCGGTTCCTTTCTGGCGCCATGGCTTACGAGTGGATTTGGCGACGTCCGAACGTCCTTTTTGAGCCCGGTTGGCGCTNCGGGCGTTGGCCAGATAAGCCGTCACTACCTGATGCACCAGGGCTTCATTATATTCACGGCCAAATAGCGCGTCGGAAACCGGAATGCTCGCGTCCGGCTGCCCATCTTTCTCACTGATGAGTTTAAGTTCCATCATGCTCCCGCCTTTTTGCCGGCCTTCGTGCCACTTTTTGCCACCCCTTTGCCTTCAGATTTGACGGGGGGCTTTGCCGTAATCCTGGTAATTTTTACGCTTGGACGCACGAGCACATCACTCCCTCTCGACCCGGGAATCGCNCCTTTGATGAGCAACAGGCTGCGCTCGGTATCAATACGCAATATTTCCAGATTCTGGGTAGTACACCGCACGCTCCCCAGGTGCCCGGACATGCGTTTGCCCGGAAACACGCGCCCGGGATCCTGTGCCATGCCAATGGAACCCGGAACGTTATGNGACCTGGAATTACCGTGACTGGCCCGGTTCGAGGCAAAATTATGGCGTTTGATTACCCCGGCATATCCCTTGCCAATCGAGATCCCGGTCACATCCACTTTTTGACCGGTTTTAAAAATATCGACGGCTATGCTTGTTCCGGGAGCAAGGCCGGCAAGCACTTCCGGCGTCACGCGGAATTCTTTCAGAATATGGCCAGCTTCCACCGCAGCTTTTGCGAAATGTCCGGCGGCGGGTTTATTGACCCGGCTGGGGCGGCGCTTGCCAAAGGTTACCTGGGCGGCGGTATAACCATCGGTTTCCGCGGATTTGAGTTGTGTAACACGATTGTTGGACACATCCAGCACGGTTACGGGCTGGCTATCGCCATCCTCCGTAAAAATGCGGGTCATGCCAACCTTCCGGCCGACAAGTCCTAAACTCATTTTAATTACCCTTCTTAAAAGGTGCCGATTGCAATTGACCGGCGATTTTATATGTTCTTTGAAGCGAATCCTGAGCCCATGATTATTTCAATGGAACNCAGCCAGATAAAACGCAATGCTTACAACTTGATTTCCACATCCACGCCCGCGGGCAAATCCAGTTTCATCAAGGCATCCACGGTTTTGTCGGTGGGATCCATGATATCCATGAGTCGCAGATGAGTCCGGATCTCGAACTGGTCGCGCGAAGTCTTGTTTACATGAGGGGACCGCAGGACATCGAACCGTTCGATACGCGTCGGCAGCGGCACCGGACCCTTTACCACCGCGCCTGTACGCTTTGCCGTTTCAACGATTTCCATGGCGGATTTATCTATCAACCGATAGTCAAACGCTTTCAAACGAATCCGGATTTTCTGGCTTTGCATGCTTAAACCTCAGGTTGAGGATCTGGATTTTGAATTGGCGATTCAGTGCAGGGCACTCATCCCAAATCCCATCCTGGTCCTGTCGTTACTCTATAATTTTGGCCACGACGCCGGCGCCGACGGTTCTGCCGCCTTCACGAATGGCAAAGCGCAGTCCTTCTTCCATGGCGATGGGCGCAATCAG
>JGI26540J51217_10001332_pt1 | contig 18378 bp, 20 predicted proteins | sample ThiBio_1000_plan_2_FD_51217 | JGI IMG/M metagenome (IMG submission 51217)
TTTTTTTTTCTAATTAAATGTGTTCGTTCGGTGTTATTTTTTTGTTCATTCTGTTCTATTGAACGAAAATAAACGATTGAAACCTTTCGAAGGTTATTTTTTCAACTAGGTAAAGCATGAAGAAGAAAAAAACGTCGACTGAATAAAAGACTCTCTATCAACACCTGTGTCTACACTTAATCCACTGAATAAATAGTTCAATATGTGAATGAATATTTCGGGTCTCATTTTTTTTTGTCAAATGTATGTACGTGTCTGTTGATGAACGAACGCTTTTTCTCGCGTTTTTTTTTGTTGTTTCGTGGTCAAATGTCCATCGGCTGTCAATATATGAAAAGAACACGTTTTCATTTTGTCATACGCAAAACGTTTTATTGTCCAACGATAAGATTCGTTTGTTTCGTTACACGAAAATTTGATATCATAAAAAAGAAAACGGATTTGATAAGAGTTTCATCATGGCGTTTCGAGCTTTGAAATTGAAATGGAAATCAAGTGATAGTGTAAGAACAAATAAACGAAATAAATATACGAACAATTTTCGACTGTAGAATTCAGCAGAATCGAATCCACCGACACCATCGACTGATCTGCCATCGGATGATTGGCAAATACCTGATTATTCGAAATTACAAAGTGAAATCGAATNGAAAGAACGCAGTCTTGATATATCAATAAGTCATGTTTATTATTCTCTAAATGCTAATCTTGATGATTTCAAAAATTTAATCGATCAAAAACGTTCGAAAAAGAAAATCTACAAAACATCCTATTGTGATCTTTGGTTACGTTTGAAATCTATTGAACTCATGGGTCCAATATCTCTCATAAAATATCTTCGTATTAATCAATTATATCGAACTGAACAGCAATTCGACGATTTGGATGCTGAACCGAATGAAAATCAATTTTCATTTCTAGTCAANCCNCGTCGTTCACGTTTGATACATTTCTATATTTATCCACAATCGGATGAATATTCATATGACATTGATTCTTATGTTGGTTTACTTCTATTTTCCTACGATAATCAATCGAAATTCATTCTCAACAATCATCATTGTCAACGTGGTGATATTCTTATAAAATCACTGCAAACATTTCCGTCGAATTCATTGCAATCAAGTCGTGGTTATTATGATCGTTTATTCAAATGGTTCTTCGATCGTTCATTAGACGAACGATTTTTTGGTCTCGGATTTCTCTATGATAAAAATAAGTGGCATTTCGATTTGATTGCCTATGATAATCGAGATTTATTCTTCTATGAATATTGTATGTTCGATATGTTTATTCTGACACATTGGTTGAATAAATTCGAAGTACCTCATCATGTGATTGATATGGAAATTTTAGCAAGAAATATCTTAATCGAAGAAAATGAAATTGTTCAAAAGAAATTATGCGAACAAAATCAAAATGATTTATTACAAATTTGGATTGAATATGTTGGCAGTGATGCAAATGATTTTCGTTTAAGTCTAGAAAAATTACAGAAAAATATGGCGAATGAATTGAAAATTCTTATCGAAGAATCAAGTCAACAATCGAATGATTTCTCGGCTTTATTTAATAAAACAGATTAGAGAAAAGAAANAAATATTGATTTTTATTTNGAATATTTTTTTGCGTATTCAATGTGTGTTTTATAATAACCATAAAATTGTCTGACAAGTTCATCGAATGATTTCTTTTCTTGATGTGATAATAATTTCGATCGTTTCAAATCGTATAATTCAATAATTGTTTTCAATTGTGAATCGATTTTAATTTTAGCAATTAGATTGTATTCGTCGTGGTGATTTTCAGGTGGAAGAAAAACATTGATTTGTTGATAATTGACATACTCTTTATTTTCGAGATAAGTTCGAAAATGTTCTAATGTCGAATTAGTGAGTAGTTTCTGTTCGATGTCAGATAATTCTCGCCANAGTTGATAGTAATTCGTGGATTTTTTCGAATNTTTAGTTGAATCAAGACGATTGAGTGGNGGTAGAGGAGCTGATGATGATGATGATGAATAAGTGTCTTGAGATTTCGATCGAGTTTTTGATAGAACTGGAAAAGATTTTTTAACTGGTTTCGATGAATTTGGATTTTTTTTCAGTTTTGTTTTTTGTTCAATCGAAGTCGATGTTGGTTGTTCGATAGATGTTTGATGAGAATAAAAGGTCGATGATGAACTTGAAGTATTGATTAATTTTTGCGAATTACTATCACTTGTACGAGCAGATAAACGTCTTGAAATAGTAGGTGGATTTGAAAGTGTTGACTAAAAGAAAGAAGTTTCTTTGCGAAAACAAAAAAAAAAGAAATCGAATCGAACTTTTACTTTTCGTCTGCTTGCTTCCGGTTTACATTGTTGTAGGAAATTTTTAAAAGTTGAATGAATAATTTCATTCAATTCGACTAATGTTTTCTTATTTTGTTCATAAAATTTTTCNATTTCTTCGATTTTCTCACGTATTAAACTTCTTTCAATTGCTATCAGTTCATCAATTGTATACATGGCATCTAAATTTCCTAACCATTTATTATGAATATAAATCGTTGAAATAATTAAATCAATGTAACGTTCTTCGATTGAACTGATTTTCATTAAATTTTCATTTCGATTATCATAGATCGAATGTATGCCATGTTTGCCACTATAAACAATAACGTCATATTTCCATTTTCCTTGTTCATAAGTAAAACCAACTCCGAAGAATTTTTCGTTTGGTTTTTCTCGAAAAATACTTTCGTAGAAATGTTCATGAACAAACAACGAATCGAATTCAGTTTGTTTAGATACTGTCTTTTGACAGATGACGAGCTGTCCTCGTTTATAAGCAAATTCATTAGCAATGAATTTATCTTGATCATTGTACAAATAGAACAGAAGGCCGATGTAGTTCAATTTTGGATCGAATAGATCGGATCGAGGATGAATACCTAGCCGATCGAAAAAGACACATTTAGGAAGAGCAAGCAGTGATTCTATGGAAGGAAATGTGTTTAATTGAAGATAATTAACGAATAATTGATGATCATTATTTTCACACCATGATTCAATCGATTTTAATTGTTTCCAAAATGAATATAGGAATGGTTCGGCTGAAATCAAATAATAATAAAAGATTATTGAATAAAAAATAAAACTTTTCTTTTTTTTTGTAACTAACATGGTTGCAATTTAATCATCAATTGACGATGTTCATAGATTTCTGTCAGTAATTTGGTATCTTCGTTTTGCTGATGAAAATGTGCGAATGTATTGAAGAACTTTCTTTCCTACAAATAAAATCGATCAATTTTAGAAAAAAAAACTATTTTCCACCAATTCATTTACATAGACTAATGAATCGATTTGATCTTGAATATCGTATTCGAAGGCTTTAATAACTGAACTGACCATTCGGATCCGACGAGTGCGTTCATATCCGTTTGTTGAGTTTGTAAAAGAGCTTTAACATATTTCAATTGATCGTCGAGCATTTGTTTTGCATTTAAATAAACTGATTTCTCATTATTTTGAAGTTTCTTCATCCACGTTAGAACTTGCATTTCAATTAAATTTTGTTCTTGTTTAGAAAATAATATTGAATTCGATTTCGAATTTAAGACGAGCACATCAAATGACCATTTTTCTTTTTCATAGAAGAAACCTAAACCAGTCATATGTTCAAAGGAAATCTTCGCAAAATAGGAATTTAAAAATAAACGAAACAATTGATTATATGTATCCGATGAACGGATATTTGTTTGTAATAGAGTCGAACTACCAACGATATTTTTAATATCAGTTAAAATAATATGACCTCGTTTATACACTTGTCTATTGAGTATACATTCAGATTTGCCATGATAGGAATGAAAAACGAAACCAGCATAAGTCGAAAGTGTCTCGAATGTTACATTCGCATCGATAGATAAACGAAATGTCGTTGAATCAGCTGGATAATTTTCAAGTGAAATCGATTTGAATGATTCAGCACGTTCATTAAATAGAGCATGAATCTGCTGTGTAGCAGTTGAATAATTCTGACAGAAATATTTTACAACATCAGTTGCTTCGCCGAGAAGAATATCTTCGATGTTTATTAGTTTTTTCCAAAGAGTGTACATAGCAATGACCTATTTCCAACACGCGTGATTTCAATTTGTTTGCTCATGTTCTTTTTTTCTGTTGTTTCGTTATCTCTTGTTTTTTTTCTCATTACATTAAAAGCGAGATATTTTATTTAACATCCATCCACATATAGTTTCTAAGGTAGTTGTCACTAATATCCTTTGAGAATTCATTCGAATAAAAAATGAATGTCCACTCTGACTTCTTCCATAAAGTATTATTGACTAAGAATGAAAGAAACACAAAGGATAGTTGTGTGAAGTCGATTCAAACAAACTTTTGCTTGATAAAAATTCACCAATTCTATACAATAGATAGTTTACTATCGAAATAATTGGTTTGATAACAAAATAGAAAGAAAACAAACATAACGAACGACCTTGACACGCAACATATAAATACACGAAAAGTGTAACGAACAAAAGAATATTTCTATCATTAAATTCGAACAAACTAAAATGCCGTATTATCCACGAAATATGCAAGGCTATGGCCAATATCCACCGAATGCTCAATGGCCAAATAATGCTTACATAGCTGTTCAATTCGTGCTCAATTATGAAGAAGGTGGTGAGAATAATATTTTACATGGTGATGCAGCGTCCGAAGCATTTCTTTCGGAAATTGTCGGTGCAAGTCAATGGCCTGGTCAACGTCATTGGAATATGGAATCAATCTATGAATATGGTGCACGAGCTGGTTTCTGGCGACTGCATCGTCTTTTCAAAGAGAAAAATATTCCCGTTACAATCTATGCTGTTGCAACAGCTCTCATGCGTTCGCCCGAACAAGTTCAAGCTATGCAAGAAGCTGNATGGGAAATAGCTACACACGGTTATAAATGGATCGAACATAAAGATATGTCGAAAGACGTTGAACGTGAACAAATCAAAGAAGCCATTCGTTTGCATACACTTGCTACAGGTCAACGGCCAACTGGCTGGTATACAGGACGATGTTCAGTGAATACAGTTGATCTTGTTACTGAACAAGGCGGATTTGAATATGTATCTGATACGTATGATGATGATCTACCTTACTGGAGAGAATATCAAGGCAAAGAACAATTGATTATTCCTTATACATTAGATGCCAATGATATGCGATTTGCTACACCTCAAGGTTTTAATTGTGGTGATCAATTTTTTACTTATCTCAAAGATTCATTCGATGTTCTTTATGAAGAAGGTAAATTAGGTTCACCGAAAATGTTCACAATTGGTTTACATTGTCGTTTAATTGGTCGACCTGGTCGTCTAGCTAGTTTACAACGTTTTATTGAATATATCAAAGCTCACGAACATGTTTGGATTCCTCGACGAATCGACATAGCTCGTCATTGGAAAGAAGTTCATCCCTATAAAAAACCAACGCTCGTTCCAACTGAACTCNGTCGAGAATTATTTATTGNNAAATTCGGTTCGATCTTTGAACATTCATCATGGATAGCCGAACGTGCATTTGATGGTGAACTTAGTCCNGCTAATAATACAGCTCTTGGTTTACATTTTGCACTTCGAACACAATTTCGTTCGGCAACTGACGAAGATCGTTTGAAAGTTCTACAAGCTCATCCAGATCTAGCCGGTAAATTAGCTCAAGCCAAACGTTTAACTGTTGACTCAACACTTGAACAAGCATCAGCTGGTTTAGATCATTTAACTGATGATGAACGAGAACTATTTACAAAATTAAATACTGAATATACAACGAAATTCGGTTTTCCATTTATAATCGCTGTTAAAGACAATACCAAAGCAAGCATTCTTCAAGCTTTTCAAAGTCGAATTGCCAATGATCGTGATGCAGAATTTCGAACAGCTTGTGCACAAGTCGAACGCATCGCTTATCTTCGTCTAAGAGCGCTTTTATCAGATTGACAAATGTAACGTCTTTTCCTTTTTTTTTTTGTTTTTAAACTTTATTTGATCANTATCCCTTAGAGTTTGTGTGGTTTTTATTAGAATTAAACGATTAAAANTGAGAAATAAATAAAGANAGATTATTCTATCATTCATTGTTTTCAAGTTCGAGTAGAAAATTCGGGATCTAAATTCGAATGAAAATATTTATCTNTCTTCGTTGAAAAAGAAGTTCAATCGTACGTTCAATCCAGCAGATTCAAGAAGACCACGACATGTTCTCAATTGATCTTCATATGTCGAACACAGAGCAAGTAGGTCATTTTGTTCGGTGACTAATTCTTGATAATCATTTTCGATTCGAGTTTTTTCATCGAGTAAATTTTTTGTTTGACTTTCTTCGAACAATGATGTTTTACGTTTTTCATTAGTAAATTTTTCTTGCAGAATACCATTTTCTAATTGTAAACGAGCTATTTCATCATTTTGTGATGCATATCTTTCTTCGAATGAATTGACCTTTTCTTGTAATTCAGTTATACGTGCTGTTAAAGCTGCTCGTTCACCGACTGGACTTCGACCATTTGTCTAAACAAAAAAAAAACGACAATATAAATAACCGAAGTCGTTGTTTGTCAAGAAAATAGTTACATGTTCTGTATGATTCGAATGATTATGAACACCACCACTAAAATAAAAACGAATCAGTTTTTTTTTTCTTCTCAAATTCAAAGCCGACAACAATCTTACGATGTGTATTGTTGTTGAGTCTAAGTGTATCGTAGAGAGAAAATGAAAAAAAAACAAGATTCTGAAATAAGAAGAGTCTTACTAGATTTCGAAGATATTCTAATTCTTTTTGTTGTTGTTCACAGATAGTTCGCAGTTCATTATGAGCATCGGGTCCTAATTGAAACGATGATAAACTCTTTCGAATTTAGAAAATGTAAATCAACCTTGTCTCGTTGAAATTTTAAGTAGAGCATATTGATCTTTAATTTCCTGTAGATTCTGTTCTAAATTAGTGATTTTCGTTTGATATTGTCCAATCTCATATTGAAACTGTTTTTCTTGTTGTTTAAAACGATTGATTTGTTCATCTTGCTTACGAATTAAATCATTGTAATGATTAACAACAGTCGATGTTTGCTGTTCGGATAGATTGATTGTTGACAAAGAATCTTGTCGAGATTGTAACATACGTTCAATAGAATTCTCATAGGTTTTATATAAACGTGCAAATTCATAATCGAACAGCATATCAGCTGATTTCGAAAGTTTTAATTGAGGTTTTTGTAATGCTTTGGCGTAGTATTCAGATTTCGAGAGATATTCGAGTTTTTCTTGAAATAAATCAATACCAATNCGTTTATTTATCAATCGTTCGATTGCTTCACTGTGAAATTTTAGAGAAAAAAAAATGNCAGCATAATGTTATGTTTTATTCTTACGCTGTATAGTTTGGAATTTGATTATTATTAAAAATTAAACATAAACCTAAGACGAACGAACAAATCGATTGAATTAATATATCTCGATCATCAGTTGTCGATTGAATAGATATTTGTGAGATTAACTAAAGAAAATAAACAATCGATTGAAAATAATTGATTTTCGTTTTGTTTTTTGTCTGTACATACATATGAAACACTATTTTGTACTGAAAGAAATGTTTGTACAGCTAACGAACAATTAGCTAACCAAGTTGATAGAAAGACTAAAACAGCCATACGAGTATGAAACGATGATGAACTCTAGAAAGAGAAAAGCAAACGAAATTAANAGAGAAAAAAAAAGTTAAAATGATCATACATTTTGTAATAAATCAACAGAAATTTCCATAAGACTTTTCGCTCCTGTTTGTGCTTGATCAACAGCTAAGACGACTTTTAAAATCGCTTCTTTAAATTGTTGATTATCGGCAATCAAATGCGCTAGTGCAATGCCTGAACACCATGATGCAGTCACATCCTTACTCAAATAACCAATAATTAACAAATGACCNAATGTATACTGATTTGCAGCTGAAAAACAAAANAGATAATTTTTATTTTTTTGATAACTCATCAAAACTCAACCATTTTCAGTTTGTGGTAACAATGTTTGAACAATTAACGATTTGCCTTGATCATTTTTGTATAAATAACATTGAAGACAATAGAGAATNGAAATTCGAAGTGTAAATGATTGTTTTTCTCCGGCGATCATTGTATATAAAAGATTGAATAAAACGGGTCTAAAGAATTTCANTTGTTTTTTGTTCATTCGAAAATAGATTTCGTTAATTTTACTGTTGAACTTCTCCGGTTGTATTCATAACTGATGCAAGGAACTGTTGATTATCCGCATTTCCTCGAACAACATCTCCGATTGTATTAATCGTCTAGACGAGGACGACGAAGAAGAAGAGAAATCGTCATTTCATTTTCTAATCTCAAATCGAACAATTCAATACTTCTGCGAGAACATCAGCAGGAATGGTTGTTAACGTTAACATAACACACAAACGATGTAATAAACCTTTTCAGTTTTTGTTTTCATATATAAATAATTTTTCAATTTCATTCGAAATCTGCTTACCACATTGACTAATTGTTCGTTGACAAGCGAGAATATTTTGTGTTGAATTTGTTGGTGAAACCAGTATTCGAATTGTCTAGAAAAATCATTGTCAAAATTNTTGTAATCATTTGATTTTGATTTCTCTCGAACTTGTAATAATAAATGAACATTGGTGACTTTCTGTGCTGACCAACGTTTTTCTCCGATTGAATTCAATTCGAAAAATTCGACTAAACGTCGAATATATGAACCTTCACGAAAGAAATTCTGATTCGATGGATTGTTTTTTAATAAATTCAATAGAACCGATAAACAATCTTCAACAGTAACAACTAAATTTCGATGATTAAAAAAACAATGGATTTGCCTTCAAAANAATTCATTCGATTTACCTCCATCACTTCCACCTTCACTAATTAAAATTTCAAATAAACGTTCAAAACCATTTTCAAAGGCAATAATCTGTTGAATATTAGCGTTCGAACGCGTTAAAATTTGTAATAAAAGAAGAGCCTTCAAAACAACGAAGATTTGTTGAGATTTTATTTAAAGATTTTATTTTGATTACATCATTTCGAATGACTTCTCGTTCATCTTGTAAAAGATCAACTAATCTCGAAACACCATTTGGTCCTCGACCTAAAATAATATCTTGTAATTGTTTCGTACAATTGGTTAGAAGTGCCGTAAGAAAACGAATAGCCGAACGACGAACATTAAAATCGATTTCCTTGAAAATTCAAAANATGAACAATCAATTCAAAATTGATTTACAAAAAACAAACATCAACTAATTCCAANACAGCAAAAACATATTCTTCATTTTTTATATACAANTCTAAGAAAATCAATCAATCAAATCNTTTNTCTATTCNATTTTAAAAAAGTAAATTCATACCAGTGAATTGAATAGTGATATCATGTGGTAAATTTGTTTGTTCTAAATTGTTTTTCTAACTAATTTCGACAACATAAATTATTGAACATCTACCTTCATCATTGCCGGTTTCATATGTGACGATATTCGCTAGAGTTTCCAATGTTAATTGTATCAAATCGAAATCAGTTCGATCACCTTGTAAAATGCCTGCTAGTAGATGCATACTTTGAGTAGCAACTTCGAGTTTGCATTTCTAGAGCATCTCTTTGTGTTTTATTTTTCGAATTCAAAGAAAAAAAATGAAATTTCTATTACTTTCGAAAGAGATTTTAGTCCTCGAACAGCATCTCGACGATCTTCGATTCGTGTTGCTGATTGTAAACGATCACATAGACGCTCAATCTGCATATTGAAATCAAATGATTAGTTTTTAATTAGAGATTCAATCATTCTCAAACACTCACAGTTTCTTGACCTATTGTACTCGTTGAATTCGATGCCGATGATGGTGCTGATGAAAACAATGAACCTGTTCTCCAAAAAGCCATTTTTTTTCTAATGAGATTCGACTATACTATCAAGGCTGATGCCTATCTATCTATTCATTCANTCTGATTGATACATTATAATGGTTAGTTGATTCAACTGCTAGTAAAANAATACAATAGAGGTCAGTATGAAACAATCGGTATTTTATTTTATTCAATATATTTTGACAACAAATCTGAAAGTTCTTCAACAAGATTCTTTTGTTCATTTGTTAATTGTGTTGCTAATAATTTCCGTTTGATTTGTTGAAATTGTCGACGATCACAATTGAACATAATTTTCTTCTCATGATATTTTATCAATGAAGAACAAGATTCATTTGTATGAGTTTTCAATGCTAATTCATAATCACGAAGAGCATATTTGATATTACGAAAAAATTCGTATCGTAAATAATCATTCGGTAATTGATCATCAACAAAATCAATTAATTCTTTATAATAAACAGTTTTTAATTGTTTTAACTCTTGAATATATGTTTGACGTTCCTGTTCGGTTAGATCCGACCATGTTTGATCGGATGATGAAGGTTCAAGTTGATAGAGTAGATAACTATTCAATGGCGGTCGTTGAGGAAAACCAANTGAAGAAAAATACAGACGAATTTCTTCGTTTTTAGGCAACAATAAATGTAATGTTGGAATTTGATTGTNGATAATCCACGGATTCGATTTGAGAAATTCGTTCCATTTATCAATCGATTTAAGAATATATTTCAAACGTTGTTCGGATGNTAATCGATTGAACAGAGTNCGTGTATGTCTATTCTTAGACGTACGTGTTTGAAATTTTCGTTTATGAGAATCGTTGAATTCTTTTTCATAGTAGAGTTCATGCGGAAGAAATCGATGTAATTCATCAAGTTGAGAACGTGTTAGTTTTGTTTGATGAGTATTGACTATTGGTTCAGTTTGTAGACTTTCTGGAAGAGCTGTTAATGATTTTCGACGTTGTCGAATGGATCCATTTGGAGAATTTATTGGACTCGATGAACTCTTATCGGATATNAAATCCAAACAGAGAAGATAATCTGTTCTAAGACGATCAGGTAGATCGTTGGCAAAGTTTCGTGCTTGTGCTTCGTATGCAGATATTGCCTTTAATATACAGAGAAAATATTTACAAGCGAATGAAGATTAGGTTTTTACTTCTTTTCGTCGATATCGATGTGCTTTCTGTTCATCAACAGTCGACGATTTCCAAGATACATCACTATCGNTGTCAAACGAATTTTGATTCAAAGACGGAGCAACTTTTCTAAACACAAGAACACGAATGAAATTCANTAGTTTTTTGTTTGTTTGCTANTCAGTTACCCTGGTGGTTTAATCGGTGCGTTGATTGATTGAAAATATCTTTTTTGCTCTTTTTTTGCAAGTAAATAATCGAATAATCGGCATTGGATTTGCACACTTTCATCAACATCTCGTTCATCCTACGGAAAAGAACGATCTTCGGAATTGAAATTATTCAAAGTTTAAACATACGAGTAAGTCAATGTACTGATCAACGGATTTTTGTAGAAATTTTGCTTGTTTTTCTTGAGATAATTTACAGAATTTTACACGTAAATTAAATGGTTTATCCTAGAGAAAACGAAATTTGACTTTTCTTTTGTAGAGTATTTTTTTTTTGAACATACAACGATTCCTTTTTTCTTTTGTTTGTTAATGAACAAACGTAATGGACGGATTGCTTTAATTCTAAACGAATCGATTACAAACAAAATCGACAGTAATTCAAATGTCTTACTCATTTAGAAGTTCTTGAGAAACTAAATNTGNTGATGGTTTAACTCGACAGATCGGCATGGACAATGCTTAGACTAGGAATGTATTTGAACGACGCCTGACTATAAAAGTCTTTTCGTAATCAATTTTCTAGAACAAACAAAAAATGTAATTTCGAAATCGAGAGAAAATCTTTTCTTTTTAGANGATATTCAATTTTTATTTNAAGTATAAATTTGATTTCGTGTTTTTTTTCGCGTTTTCATAAAACTAGATAGCTCGGCTATAACAAAAAAAAGAACTGAAGTCCAATACACAACATGCAGATTCATTCAGCGANGTTATCATAGAACATAAAAAGTTAGATAATAGACAAACAAACAAAAAAAAACATAATCGTGACTTAGATTGCTTGAATAGAGCGTATTTACAGGAAGTAATTTTGAGTATGTTGTTATGACTTCGAAAGATAACAAACCTAATTTACTGCTCAGCTTTCGATGAGATTAATAGAGGATCAGTTTCATGAACACCAGTTGATACTTTTGGTTCGGTTGTTTCTTCTTCAATTAGCGGTGGATTCGATTCAACTGTTGTTCTTGATGAATCATAATTAAAAATCAATGGTGAAAGCGTCTACGAGTGAAAAACAAAAGCAGTGAATTTCTTGTTTTTTAAAAAAAATATTCTCGTGCTACGAAGAAGAGAGAGACATGCAGAAATTTGCTTTTAACTATTTCGAATTTATGATCATGGAAAATAGGCGTCCGTAGATATGAATTCACTCACTATTGTCTGCCGAATGAACAGACATTATTGGACGTATTTTACTTATTAACTAAGATTGTATAAAACAACAATAAAAAAAAACACGTAGAAAATCCTTGTTTATTTGAATACATACTTGAGGAATAGCCGATGGTCGAACACGTGACATCGATCTCGATTGCATACGTCCCGATGTAATCAAAGGACCCCAACCAGCTTGCTGAGAGAAAGCATAACCCGAACGAAATGTTCGTCGGGGTTGTTGAATTTTCTGTCGAATATGTTCGACGAATGCCGCTTTTTCTTCCATACGATATCGTTGATTTAATCGTGCACGATCGCTCTTACTCGGCATAAATCTCATACGAAAGAATTCTCGACAAAATATCGGCAATAATAATATTGCGCATATAATTATTAATGTAAACCAAAAATTGCCTGTTGTTAGAACAGCTTGTGCAACACCAACGGCATCATAATTGACTTTAAAAATCTTATGAACATATGTTGAATACAAAAGAAAATGAAATAGAAAATGAAAAACGATCGTTCCCCAAAGAACAACATGATATAATTTGGTCCAATACCACATTTCAAGAGCATTTTCAAGATTAACAACAATTGTCATTAGTGTAGCTATCATAAATGCAAACGATTGAAGATCAGCTTGAGTCATGCCGGCTGGACGTGAGCTATTCGAAACGGATAGATAAGCAACGAAGAAAATCACACATGATGTTAAAATGCCATGAATAACACTTTCAGCAAAGATTTTCTTATTGAAAAATTCTTTATTTTGACCGGGTGTGTATCTGTAAATCAAAAATTGAGACAAAATTTCTTACACAAATATTCACATACAAATGAGGTTTTTTCATTGATTGTTCCGCAGTGACATCCTAAAAATGAAAGAAATTTCGAATTCGTTTGTTGTATTTTATTCATCGATCGATTTTACTTGATCAAAAACACCCAAAGCAAGAACGGGTAATGATGAAAAGAAGACATTATATGTTGCAACAAAAAATGGATCGTAGACAGTCTAGAANAAATCAAATCTTGCGAATGAAAATCGAAATAATGTTTTGTTACTTGAGCAGAAAAACCGGAAAAGAATCCAAACCAAAAATGGCAAAGTGTAAATGCAAAATTCTTATAGAAAAAATAACGTAAAAATTTCGATATACGCAAATACGACCAACGGCCATGAACAAGTAAAAGTCGTTCGAGATATTTAAATTGTCCGAAACTAAAATCACTAGCTAAGACAGCTTGTCGACCCTCTTGTCCACTGATTCCCACGCCAATATGAGCTTCTACAAAAACGAAAAAAACAAACTCAATATCAAATTCAAATGTGTTTCTCTACGTTGAATCATCGAAACATCATTGGCACCATCGCCAATAGCCAATGTAATTTTCTTTTCATTTTGCATGACTAATTCTACGACTTGTGCTTTTTGTAATGGCGTTACTCGGCAGCAAACAACTGCTTTACACATTGTGCCCAATTCCAAGAATTTCATTTTATATTTATCTGTTAATGCGTGTGTCAATGCTTGACCTGTGATCAGCATTCCAAAACCATCGAATTGATCATTACTATCTATTGAATTGGATTTTTCTGTATGACCGTTTGCTGATGGTTTTGTTTCTTTGACTCGTCTGTGAGAATCGAATTTCATAACATCGATGCCTAATTCTTTCCAATCTAAACGTTTTTTCTTATCTTCAATTTTAACATCGAATAATTGTTCGATTTTATTGATCATTTCATTTCGAATTTCATCTAATTTAGCACCGACATCTTTTTCTTCTTGTTCTTCAATGACTTGAATTTCCATATCATTTGTTAATAAACGACATGACAAACCGATATTATACGCTGTCTCAACTTTGTCACCAGTTAACACCCAGATTTTAATACCAGCACGTGCTAAACGTTCGATACATTCGGGCACACCGTCTTGTAATTTATCTTCAATAGCTGTTGCACCAATAAGTTTAAGATTTGTTTCGATTTCTTCATAAATATCATTGACTTTTTCTTCTCGATTTTCCATGCTCGTACTACAGAAAAATAAATATTCATCAAAAATTCGAATCATTCGATGATTTCTTTACTTTGCTTCGTTTAATTTCTCAGCCCATTTATTATATTCGCCTTCATCTAATTCTTTATAAGCCAAACAAAGTGTTCGTAAACCATCCGTAGCGAATTTCTATTCAATAAAAACAAGGAATTTCAATATGAAAATTAGAATTATTTCGTACATTTAAATGTTCATCCGTTTGACTCATAATTTCATTCTCCGATGAATCTAATCGTTCTTTAATTTTCGAATCAGCACCTTTACAAAATAATGTTATTTTCCCATCTTTTTTCACGATCACCGACATTCGTTTTCGATCATTATTAAAATCCAAAATATTCAATAGATCATATGTTTCTTCTTGTTCTTGTAAACGAACAGTAATACTACTTTGTGTTCGACTCTAGACAAAAAAAACAACCAATGCTAAATCATCAATTTTTTGAATCGATTCGAAAACGAACATCAAAAACAAAACCGAATGTTCTCGCTGCAGAAACGAGCGCATTCTCATCGGGTGATTGTGCTTGATAGATAATTTTGCCATCTTTTTCTTCGGGCATCACCGTATGACAAAGTGCGAGAAGTGTAAAAAATCTCAGTTCATTCTCATTGCCATTCTTCAACGAATCGATTAGTTTCTGATCGTACCATTGAAAATCTTCGTCTTTCTCTTCGAATTCAAGTGGAGTTAATTTCTTGAGAATAAAATACCGAATTTAGATTATTAATTAAAATCAAAAATAGAATTTACTTCGGAATTTTGAACTTCATTGCCTGATTCATCAGTTACATAGCCGTAGAGTTTACCGTGAATTGAACATTTATTAAATGTCATTATATTCTATAAAAGAAATTCAAAATTGTTTACATTCAATCAAGGAAATATAAAACTACTTCATACTTGTGTTAATGTTCCTGTTTTATCCGAGAAAATATATTCAATTTGACCTAATTCTTCGTTTAATGTTGTTGTTCGTGCATGTGCGGGGACATTATTTGGTTCGTAGTACATGTTTATATCCCAATCGATATATTTCGATTGAATTAAACGTATAAATTCCACGCTGACATAGAGCGAAATAGGCACGACTGTGTTTAAAATAATAATATACGAAAGAAAGACTAGTAAACTCTTTTGTATTGAACCAATACGTCGATCTTGCGAAAGAAATTTTTCCCATGGTAAATAAATGCCAAAATCATAGCCAAAAAATGACTCCCAAAAGCCACAACAGATAGTCATAATCGCACACATAATCAAAAGAAAAAAGAATATGCCGAGAATGATTCGATTGAGTAAAAGATCGATTTGTGTGCGTTTAAATTTCGCTTTGCCACTGTTACGCATGAGTTTCGTGTCTCGACCTGCATAACAAACGACTAAAAACGAAATGATTTCATCGAATCAATTCTTTGTTTGTTCAATTTCAATATTTACTTCCGAATGCCCATTGAGTATTTCGAAGACGAGTACCACGTAGAAGAATATTATCATTCTTCAATGGTAAGGTTTTATCTTGCCATTTAATATTGCCTTCAAATCGGCCGAGATTATTATTTGGAGCTTCGTATTCAATTTCCGCTAGAATATCAAAAAAAAACGTGAGTCATTTCTTAGATTTAATGCATCTCTACCGTCGAAACTCGATAATTTTTCGATATCATCACCGATTTCCATGGTTTCTTCAAGAGCTTGTCGAACTTTAAGATTTGTTTCTCCATCTAATTCAGCTGTTTCAATAAAACAAAGACCATTCGGTTCACTCGTTGAGATTAAAACAATATCTGCCTACAAAAAATGAATTTGTATGATTTAAAATCATTTGCAGTTTATTTTACAGTAACAAATTCATTATTTGTTAGTTGTATTAGATCGCCAACTTGAATATCTTTCCATTTTTTGGCGACAAATTCTTTGCCAACAACAGCTTTCGTTTCTCGATTATTCACTTCGCGATCACTTCGATGTCGAGCCTGAAGAAAAAAAACAATCTTCGTTTGAAAATCAACAAATTGATGAACGAACGATATCGTCATTGGCATCTTTAATTGCTGTTAAAGCCAAGACGAAAACAAGTGGCAAGATGGTTGTTATCGGTGCTAATGAACTGATTTGTGGAATAAGCTAAATTTGAAGAAGAAAAACAAATAAAATCAACGATTTTTGAAGGCGAAATCTACTTGAAGACAGAGAAGAAATAGAAAATAGGCATTAGCTAATCGACGAAATTGTTCGAAGAGATTCTTGGGTAGAAATGTTAGAAGATTATATTTCGATGTTTTGATTTCGTTTCCCTGAAAATTGATTCATTATTTTGGTTTTTTCTTTATTTTAAAATCATACGGCATATTGACGAGTTGTATCATTCGTTGGATCATTGGCTTTAATACGACGACTTTCTTCTAAAATAATACGAATAGATTTCTTTCATTTTGAGATTTTTCTCTTTTCAATCGAACCTTCGACTTGTTTCTTTTTAACGAATGGTAATTTTTCCATTTGATATTTAAACTAGATGATCAAGAGCATAATAAACTATTTTTCGATTGACATATAGAAAAAAAAACTATCTAAAAAATCAATCTGATGGTATGAATCATCGAGAATATGATTATTATTCGTGTTAATTGAGCAGACAAATAGACAGATGGTTAATAAAACAAACAAACTGCTGAAGAAGTTTCTCTTATTCCAATTCCCAATAGATAATTATAACAACAGTACAATGGCTGTTTTTTGTGGCCGATGAACGAATGACCGTTTGACTGACGAAATTGGCTTTTATTTTCAGTGACATCTATCGCTTGTTTTTGGTATATAGACATGAATTTGAAAAAGACTTTCGTATAAATTAGTGAAACGTTGTTCATAACAAACATTCGAATTAATAATAAAGAATTCTCGTTGATGAATGAGAATTAAATCTTTCAATGTAAATTTTTCTTTTCGATGACATCGATGTCTACATGCTTTTCTGCTCATTCCATCGTCAAAAAACAAACGACTTTAAATAATAAGAAAAACACGTTACTATACAAAATACATCGATTGTTTTTACCCTGAAACAATCTTGTTTAACGGTTGATAAAGAGTAAAATTAGTGACACGTGGTATTTCTCGAGTGAATGACGGATGTGTTTGTATGAGATCAATGAAGATTTCAATGTGAAACGATGATAATGGATAGGATGTATGTTTCCAATCGATATCGATCTGTAAGAATTGATCTGAACCAAGAAAAGCTAATGGTGTACCGAGTAGATATTCGTTTTCGATTGATGGATAGATTTGATTTAGAATCGAAAGATTTCGATAGAAAAGTGACAAATTATCCGAGGAATTTTTCGATGGAGATCGAGGCGTCGAATATGTAATCAATGAATGATCATCAGTATCATCTCGATTCGGTGTAAGAGGTTCAAGTGATGGAAACTAGATCAAAATTGACTTATTAGTTCTTATTTCAAATTCGAATAAAAAAAAGCAAAGTCACAATCGATATTTTTCGTTGAATTCGATTATCGATATCTTTGAAAATTTGTTTTGTTGTTTGTTTTAATCGTTCTAATTGCTTTAGCTTCCATTTCATTTCATGTAAATACCATTGATTCATTTTTATAAGTAAATATTGACAAATTTTTATAATTATCTTAGTTACTAATATTTGAATTTTTCGTTAAATCTACTACTGCATCATATTTGATCGACATCTATCAGTTCGAATAAATAAGTGTGATGTGTCATAGACGCCAACAACAGCAAATCATTTTAAGGTTCTTCTTCGAACCAATATAAATATCTGTCCTTCGCTTTTTTTTT